>VFQO010000833.1_pt1 | contig 28928 bp, 25 predicted proteins | sample 3512331 | NCBI WGS metagenome assembly VFQO01 (sample SAMN10412371, study PRJNA504923) | tailings metagenome | isolation source: Replicate 3 from Balatoc abandoned mine | place: Philippines: Itogon, Benguet | collected 2017-08-28 | reverse complement strand
GGACCACCCAGAGAGTGACCCGCTTGCCGTGGATGGGCAGATCACGATAGGGAACGTCACGCTTGCCGAACCGTACGAACTCACCCTGCACGCCGCATTCCTCGCAGGCGATGGGATCGGGCACGTCCACCTGGAAGTGCATTTCGTCGTCGGTTGATTTGCAGCCCAGTACTTGGTATTGCGGCAGGTGAAGGATGTTGTCGGGAAGTTCGGTCATGGTGTTGTATAGGCGTAGGTGTCAGTCAGATCCATCCGGCTCGGCATTGGTGTTTGCTTTTTTACCCAACAAGCTGCTGGAAACGAAAAGTAAGGCACCGAGGACAATTGCAATATCAGCCAGGTTGAAGGCCGGCCAATGCCAGTCTCGCCAATAGAAATCAAAGGAATCCACAACATAGCCGCGAAAGACCCGGTCAATCAGGTTGCCCATGGCGCCACCGAGGATAAGACTGTAAGCGATGGCTTCTCCTTTATGACGATTTTCAAGGATCAGCTTGATCAGAAAAATCGAGACCACTACCGCGATTCCGATAAAAAAGTAGCGCTGCCAGCCTCCACCATTCGCAAAAAGACTGAATGCGGCACCGGTGTTCCATAGGTGCACCCAGTTAAAGAACGGGGTCACCGAAACATACTCGCCATAGGCCATTGATTGCTGCACCAGCCACTTTACAGCCTGATCAGACGCTGCCAGCAGGCCCGATATGGACAATAGGGCATACGGCGAGAGCTTTTTGCCAATAATGAGCATTATTTAACCCTTCAACGCCAAAATGCGTCTGGCACCGTTAAGTACAATGCCCCCCGCGATGGTGCCGATAATCAGATCCGGATAATTGGAACCGGTCCACGCGACCAGGGCGCCGGCGGTGATGACCCCCAGGTTGATCACCACGTCGTTGGCCGAGAATATCCAGCTTGCCTTCATGTGCGCCCCGCCTTCCCGATGTTTGGATATGAGCAGCAGACAACTGGTATTGGCAATCAATGCGACGAATGCGATAGCCATCATCACCAGCGATTCAGGCTCACTACCGAATACAAAGCGTCTCACCACCTCTACGAGCACGCCCACAGCCAAGATCAGTTGCAGTACACCAGCAAGATGCGCGGCACGTACCTGCATTTTCACGCTATGTCCAACCGCATAAAGGGCAAGCCCGTACACCGCCGCATCGGCAAAATTGTCCAGGGATTCTCCAATCAGGCCGGTGGACTGGGCGATCAGACCGGCAGTCATTTCCACCACGAACAGAAGTGCATTGATGCCGAGCAACCAGCGCAGGGTCCCGGATTCTTGCTTAGCAGAAGCTGCCGAAAACTCGGCGGCCTTGATGGTCTCCGGATTTGCAGCGACGGTTTCCTGAAGCGAGGCGCCTAGCCCCAAGGTCTTCAGTTTCGAGGTGACGGGCTCGACCTCGCCGTCATGCACGACCTTCAGCCGGCGGTTCGACAAGTCGAAGGACAGCGCCCGAATCTCCTCAAAGCCGTTCAGGGCTAGGCGAATCATTCGTTCTTCTGATGGACAGTCCATCTTCGGCACGGCATAAACACTGACCCATCTCCCTGGCGCCTCGGAGGAGGCCTGTATATCGGTATCCGCTGCGGACGTTGCATCACCGCCACAGGCGCCACCACAGGATTTGCTCATGATACGACTCCACTTGAACAATGTTGTGGTACCATTTAAAACTATAAAGCTACTATAAGGTCAATAGAGTAAAGAATCCGTTGGGGAGGAGGCTGATGCGCATTGGTCAGTTGGCGCAGTTGGTAGGGGTCGAAACACAGACGATCCGCTTCTATGAACAGCAGGGCTTGTTGCCGCCGCCTGATCGGCAGGACAACGGTTACCGTGTCTATACCGAGAAGCATGGTGAGGGGCTGGCCTTCATCCGTCGCTGCAGAATCCTGGGCCTGTCACTGGCTGAGATTCACGAACTACAGAGCTATCAGGACGACCCTCATCAGCCTTGTACCGCCGTCAACGCCTTGCTCGATGATCACATCTCTCATGTGCGGTCGCAGATAACCGCTCTGCAAGCGCTTGAGAAACAACTCGTTTCACTGAGAGCGAGTTGCAACGATGACCGGGAAGTTGAGGCGTGTGGGGTTCTTGCTGGAATTAGCGAAGGAAACATGCACCAGCAGTAGGTGAAGCATCAACCAGATAATCCGATGAGATGCCGGTCTGTCTCACTCTCATGCAAAGGTAAGATCAACCATTTAATCCGCTTACCCTTAACTTTTTTATTTATAGCGCTGCTATTTTCAGTGCAGGTTTCAGCTGAAAACTCTATCTGGTATACCGATGATGATCCTTTATCCACCAGAATGGAATTGCCGCCGCAAGTTTACGGAGTGGGATTAGAGCCTGTAATGAGCGGTTTGACTTGTGCGGATATTCGCTATGACAAGCCGCTTAGTTTGTCTGAAGTTGCGGAGGCTGCGCTGTGCAACAACCCGCAGACTTATGAGGCTTACGCCAACGCTAAAGTGCAGGCTGCGCAACTTGGGGTGGCAAAATCAGCCTATTTGCCTAGTCTCAGCAATACCCTCAATGTGAATGAAAATTTCAGCAATCCTGCTTCGGTGACGCGCGGCAGCGAATTTAATAATCTAGGTAATAATTTGGCGGCTACTTATCTGTTATATGATTTTGGCAACCGCGCTGCTAACCTTGAAAATGCGCGCCAACTGCTGCAAGCGGTGAGTGCCACACAAAGCGCTGTGGTGCAGAATGTGCTGCTGTCAGCCGTGAGTGCCTATTATCAGGTACAAACAGACACTGCCGCGCTTGCTGCCAGCAAGGAAGCCGAGTTTTTTAATCTGGAAAGCTTTAAGGCTGCAGAAGCCAGATACAAGGCTGGTGTAGCAACACCGGCGGACAAACTGCAAGCGGAAACTGCTTATGCGCAGGCTGTTTTAACACGCGTGAGAGCAGAGGGTCAGCTCAACACCGATTATGGCGCACTTGCCAACGTGATGGGGTTGACGGCCAGTACACCGATTACTTTGCTCACTCCTGCCAACGCTCCGTCAAACACTGCAGAAATTGAACAGGATATTAACCAGCTGATTGAGTATGCAAGAGTCCGCCGGCCAGACCTGCTGGCAAGTGAGGCGCAGCTTAATGCAGCCAAAGCAAGTATCGCAGCTACTCGTGCCGCAGCCAAGCCTACAGTCAGCCTAGGTTTATCGAATAACTTTTCAGATGGCAGTAGCCTAACTTCCAGCAATACCTCGACACTGGGGCTTACTTTAAGTGTGCCTTTATTTCAAGGCTACGCACCGAGTTACCGCATTCAAGCGGCAGAAGCGACCGCGCAAGCCAGAGAGGCGCAGCGTGACCGTTTGAAATTGCAAATTTCACTGGATGTGTGGACGGCTTTTCAGCAGTTGCGTAATGCGCATGAGGCGATATTATCGGCTGAAGTGCTGGTGAAAAGTGCCACAGAGTCAGCGCGCCTTGCATTAGGGCGCTACAAAGCCGGTGTGGGTAATATCATCGATAATTTGAATGCTCAGAATGCGCTGGCCAGTGCCAATCAGCAGCGCATACAGGCATATTTGAACCGTAACATATCGCGCGCCAGATTGGCGCAGGCGATTGGCACTTTGGATAGTGTGATGTTGCAGACGCTGCCTGATGGCAATCAAAAAACCAGTGAAACGACATTATTGAAATAAAAACATGAATAAAACGATTAAAAACAGTTTGTTAGGTGTTTCTTTGTTGGCGCTGATGGCGGGTGCATTTTATTGGTATCAGTCCAGCCATCAGCAGAAGCCTGAAGATTTTTACAAGTTTGCGGAAATCACGCGTGGCAATATTGAACAGGCCGTATCAGCCAATGGCACGATTAATCCGGTTACCCTAGTCAGCGTTGGTACACAGGTCACTGGGCGTGTGAGCAAGCTCTACGTTGACTTTAACGACAAAGTAAAAGAAGGGCAGCTGTTGTTGGAGCTAGAAGATATTTTGTTTGTGGCACAAATTGAGCAGTCCAAGGGTAATGTTCGTAATGCAGAGGCTTCGCTGGAACTTGCAAAGGCGAATGAGGCCAGAATTCGCAGTCTTTATGAGCAGGAATTTGTATCAAGACAAGAATTGGATCAATCGGTGCAGGCACTTAAATCTGCACAGGCGCAGCTTGCCACCGTACGTGCACAGCTGCTGCGCGATCAAACCAATTACAATTTTTCCATTATTCGTTCCCCGGTATCCGGTACGGTAATTGACCGCCAGGTTGATGTAGGCCAAACCGTAGTGGCCAGTTTTCAGACGCCAACCCTGATTAAAATCGCTCAGGATTTATCCAAAATGCAAATTGATACTAGTTTTGCGGAAGCGGATATTGGCAATATTAAAGTAGGACAGGTCGCTAAATTCACAGTAGATGCATTTCCTAATTTGAATTTTGAAGGTCAAGTAAAACAGATTCGTCTTAATCCGGTAAATACCTCAAACGTGGTGTCTTACAACGTGGTGATTTCTGTTGATAACCCGGAGCAGATACTACTGCCCGGCATGACGGCCTATGTGAACATCGTATTTGCAAAACGCGACAATGTGCTGCTGGTGCCTAATGCTGCGCTGCGTTACAAACCTAAGCTGCCTGAGGGCGAGGCTGCAGCGACATTGCCCAAACGCGATGCAGGTAAAAAAGCGGCAGTGGACAAGCAGCTGACCGATGCGATGGGGCGCGGCAAAGTATTCATACTGGAAAATGGCAAGCCAAGTTTGCGTGAAGTAAAAGTAGGCATTACTGATGGTAAATCTACTGAAGTTGTGGCTGAACAACTGCAGCCCGGCATGCAGGTGATTGTGGGCGATGCTCAGGCAGATGCGCAGGCCGCACGCGCAATGCGTGCACCACGTATGTTCTAAGGATGTATTAAAGACATTTTAAAGCCATGCAGCCTGCCAACATCCAACAATCCATCATCGAAGTGCGCCATCTCTATAAGGATTACGAGACCGCCGCGGGTGCTTTCCCGGTATTGAAAGATGTGAATTTGCACATCAGTCATGGCGACTATGTTGCGATTATGGGTCCCTCTGGTTCTGGAAAATCGACTTTCATGAATATTCTGGGCTGCCTGGATAAGCCCAGCGCGGGGGAATATTTTTTAGACAGCCACGCGGTAGCGGAGCTGGATAACAACACTTTGGCGCAGCTTAGAAACAAAACTATAGGCTTTGTATTTCAGGGTTTTAACCTGCTAGCGCGCACCAGTTTGCTGGATAACGTTGCTTTGCCCTTAGTGTATTCCGGAGTCGATAAATCAGCTCGCCGCGAAAAGGCCGCGCAGGTGCTCGCCAAGGTCGGATTAGGCAGTTATCTCAATTCGCGGCCGAGTCAGATTTCTGGTGGGCAGCAGCAGCGTGTGGCCATTGCGCGTGCTTTGGTGAATAACCCGCGCCTGATTCTGGCAGATGAGCCGACCGGTAATCTCGATACTAAAACTAGTGAGGAAATCATGGCCTTGTTTGACAGCCTGAATGACGAGGGCATATCCATTGTGCTGGTGACGCATGAAGATGATATTGCCGCACATGCCAAGCGCCAAATTCGCTTCCGCGACGGCATCATCGAGCAGGACAGTTATCAGCCACAAGCTGCAGTGGAGTTAGCCTGATGTTTGGCGCAATGCTGGGAGAAGCCTGGTATGCCATGGGCGCAAACCGTATGCGCACCTTTCTTACCATGCTGGGCATGATGATAGGTGTGGGGGCAGTGGTGCTGATGATGGCGATTGGTGAAGGCGCGCAGCAGTCTATCAAGCAATCCATCAGTTCTATGGGCAGCAATTTGTTTATCGTGCTTTCTGGTTCACCTAATGCCGGTGGGGCTAGGGTGGGCAGCGGCAACGCGCTGTCTTTGAATGTGAATGATGCGGAGGCGATTGACGAGCTGGATAACATTGCCAATGTGGCACCGGTGACGATGGGCAGTGCGCAGGTCATTTATTCCGGAAATAACTGGAACACGGCTGTGATTGGCACCTGGCCAAGCTATATGGAAATTCGTGATTGGCCTACAGATCAGGGGTATGTGTTTTCCAACTCCGATGTGCGCTCAGCCACGCGTGTGGCGCTGATTGGTAAAACGGTGGCAGATAACCTGTTTGGCGATGATATTGACCCGGTTGGCAAAACTATCCGTATCAAGCAAAGTCCGTTTTTAGTGGTTGGCGTGCTTAATGCCAAAGGACAGAGTCTGGATGGGCGCGATCAGGATGATACCGTGATCGTGCCCTTAACTACCGCCCAGCGCAAACTGTTTGGCAATCAGGTACCGGGCAGTGTGCGCATGATACTGGCGCAGGCGCCTTCGGATAATTTAATGCAGCAGGCTGAAGATGACATGAATAATCTGCTGCGCCAGCGTCACAATATCCGTGAAGGTTCTGACAGCGATTTCTCGGTACGCAACCTTACCGCGCTTGCCAATACGGCGGCAGATGCTACGCGCACTATGGCATTACTGTTGGGGGCGATTGCATCCATTTCATTACTGGTGGGCGGCATTGGCATCATGAATATCATGCTGGTATCGGTTACAGAGCGCACGCGTGAAATCGGCATTCGTATGGCGATTGGCGCGAGAGAACGCGACATCCTGTTGCAGTTTTTGCTGGAAGCATTTGTGATTTCGATTGTCGGATGCGTGATTGGCATCATGATAGGGGTCGGTGGAGCATCAGTGGTGCAGCGCTTTACAGGCACAGATACTGTGGTGACTACGCAATCGATTAGTCTGGCTTTTATGGTGGCGGCCAGTGTGGGCATTTTCTTTGGCTTTTATCCAGCACGCAAAGCCGCGCGGCTGAACCCGATTGAAGCCTTGCGTTATCAGTAATGGCAGCAATCCAGCATGATTATGCTGGCGCTTTATGGTGCTGTGCCAGCGCCCATGCCACGTGTTCACGTACCAATTCAGATGCGTCATTTGCGCGTGATTTGAGTGTATTGATAACACGCTCAGAGCTGTTGGCATTGCCTAAACCAACCGCAATATTACGCAGCCATTGTTCATAGCCAATCCGATAAATCGCGCTACCCGCCATTTTGGCTTTGAATTCATCTTCTGTCCAAAGAAAGCACTCAGTGAGGTCAATGTCATCCAAGCCGTTACGAATGTTGAAATCAGGCTCCTTGCTGATTTGGGCAAATTTATTCCAGGGGCAGAATAACTGACAGTCATCGCAGCCGTATACTCGGTTGCCGATTAGCGGCCTAAGACTCTCCGGAATGCTGGTTTTAAGTTCAATGGTGAGATAAGAAATGCAGCGTCTAGCATCGACTTGGTAAGGTGCGACGATGGCTTGGGTCGGGCACACCTCCATACAGCTGGAGCAAGTGCCGCAGTGGTTACTGGCAGGTGCATCTATCGACAATGGCAGGTTGGTGTAAATTTCACCCAGAAAAAACCAGGAGCCGCGCTCTTTATTAATCAGCAAGGTGTGCTTGCCGCGCCAACCTAACCCGGCTTTTTCTGCTAGTGCCACCTCCAGTACCGGTGCGCTGTCAGTAAAAACCCGGTATTGAAAATCCTGTGTTTGATATTGTGCCAACTCAGATTGGATTTTTTCACACAGTTTCTGCAGCTTGTTGCGCATTATTTTGTGGTAGTCGCGCCCAAGCGCGTAACGTGAGATAAATGCCTTGTCGGCATCATTTAAAACGGCTTCGCTATCAGCCGCATCAGCCGGCAGGTAATCCATCCTGGCAGAGATAATACGCAATGTGTTTGGCACTAATTCAGCCGGACGGGTACGCTTGGTGCCATGTTTTGCCATATAATCCATATCACCATGGAAACCTTTTTCAATCCAAGCCTGATGTTCAGATTCCGCACTTTGCAAATGCGTATCAGTAATTCCAATCTGATTAAAACCCAGTTCCAAGCCCCATTGTTTGATATTGGCGCTGAGGATTTGCATGAAATTGTCGGTGGGGTTGTGCATGGCTGATTATTTTACACGCGAATTAGCAGATGAAGCGGCAACGCTGGCTTTTGGCAGTACTCTGGCACAGATCATTCGTCCTGGATTAACCATTTTCCTCCATGGGGATTTGGGGGCAGGTAAAACGACTTTGGTGCGTGGTCTGCTGCATGGATTGGGTTATGTGGGCAAAGTGAAAAGCCCGACTTATACCTTGGTCGAACCCTATGAAATGCTCGCAGCAAAGGCGCAATCATTGAATGTTTATCATTTTGACTTGTATCGTTTCAATGATGAAGAAGAGTGGGAAGCTGCAGGTTTTAGGGATTTTTTTAATGCAGGCAGTGTGTGCCTGATTGAGTGGCCGGAAAAAGCGGCACAGCTGCTGCCAATCGCTGATCTTGAGATGCATTTTGAGATTCTGTCTGCTGGCCGTACCGTTAAACTGGTGGCCAATACAGAGCAAGGCAGCGAATGTTTGCAGCAGTTAAGCTTGCAGTTAAGATGATAGTAGTTAAGATAAGGTTATGCTGGAACTACCACTCATGAGGCAATATTTTCAGACATCATTCATGAATTACCTGTGTACGTTCTCATGCGTCTGCATGCTGTGCCTTGCCAGCATGCAAAGTAGTTATGGTGCCAGCAATAATGTAACTGCGGCTAGGGTCTGGCCAGCCCAAGATTACACGCGTATCACGCTCGAAGCCGACAAGCCCTTTGCCTATAAGATGACGCTGCTCAAGAATCCTGAGCGTGTCGTGGTGGATATTGAAAATTCAGATGTGAACTCGGTGCTTAAAACCCTGAGCGAGAAAATTTTAGGTAGCGACCCTTATATTCAACAGGTGCGGGTGGCTCGTTTCAAACCTAATGTCGTGCGTATTGTGGTGGACTTGAAAGCTGAAGTGAAACCCACCATGTTCACCCTGCCGCCAGCCGGTGCTTATCAGCATCGCTTGGTGCTTGATATTTATCCTGTGGCTGACCCATTGATGGCGATGCTGGCAGATATGGATAAATCTCAGCCTGCACTGACGCTAGAGACTAAACCGCTCGAGCAGAAGCCCGCGGATGAAGTGACCGCAGTCGAACAAAAAAACACTGCAGTGCCAGAACTGCGTAGCCCTGAACCGATTCAAACGCAGCCTGCTACATCGGCACCAGCAACTGTCAGTGCTGACACCAAAACTCAGCCGGATATCAAACTTCAGTCAACGGATATTGAATCATATAACGGCCGCAAAATTACTATTGCCATTGATGCCGGTCACGGTGGGGAAGACCCGGGTGCATCAGGTGCAAGTGGCAGTCGAGAAAAAGACATTACATTGACAATCGCCAAGAAACTAAAAGCCAAGATTGATGCAGAGCCCAATATGCGTGGTGTGCTGACACGCGATGGCGATTATTTTATTCCCTTGCATGGGCGGGTAAACAAGGCGCGCAAATTGCAGGCAGATCTGTTTGTGTCCATTCACGCGGATGCGTTCACCAACCCTGCTGCACGTGGCTCTTCTGTGTTTGCACTGTCTGAAAAGGGTGCCACCAGTGCCAGCGCACGGTATCTTGCGAAAAAGGAAAATGAATCTGACTTAATCGGTGGGGTGAGCCTGAATGTGAAAGACCCGGTGCTGGCGCGTACCCTGCTTGATTTATCACAAACGGCAACGATTAATGACAGCCTAAAATTAGGCAAAGCAGTGCTGGGGCAAATCGGCAATATTAATAAGTTACACAAAAATCATGTTGAGCAAGCAGGTTTTGCTGTGTTGAAATCACCGGATATTCCATCCATACTGGTTGAAACAGCATTCATCAGCAACCCGGAAGAAGAGCGCAAACTCAATGATGATGCCTATCAGGATACGTTGGTGACTTCAATTTTGCAGGGTATCAAAAAATATTTCGCAACCAATCCGGCATTGGCTAAAACCAGAGTTGCAGAAGAGTAAGCTGACGTTTCATATGGCTGTCTAGCGCTGCTTTTCTGCACAGGTCATGCAGGGTTTTTGGATGGAGAGGTCTTGTATGCAGCTTAAATTTCTAGGCGCGACCGGCACGGTCACAGGCTCTAAATATTTGCTGAGCAGTGGCAACTTTAAGGTGCTGGTGGATTGTGGTCTTTTTCAAGGTCTTAAGCAGCTGCGCTTGAAAAACTGGGCGCCGCTGTCGGTTAAACCCAGCGATGTGAATGCAGTGGTGTTGACGCATGCACACATAGACCACACCGGTTACTTGCCGCTGTTTGTAAAAAATGGGTTTAGTGGCAAGGTTTATTGCACTGAGGCCACACGCGATTTATGTAAAATCCTGCTGCCCGATTCAGCCCACCTGCAGGAAGAAGAGGCCGAATATGCCAATCGTCGCGGCTTTTCCAAACATCATCCTGCGCTGCCGCTTTATACCAAAGAAGATGCCTTTAAAGCACTGGAGCTACTGACCCCCGTGCCGTTTGAGCAGGATGTGAATATTGGTGATGACCTGATGCTGAGGTACTCTCCCAATGGCCATATTCTTGGTTCTGCTTTTGCGCGCATTCACAACAAAAAAACTTCTGTGCTGTTTTCGGGCGATATTGGCCGCATGAACAATATTCTGATGAAGCCACCGGTGCACGTGAAGCAGGCCGATTATCTCCTACTCGAATCCACTTACGGCAATCGGCTCCATGAGCGAGATGACCCCATGCTGAAGCTGGCAAGTATTATCAACAAAACCATAGTGCGCAAGGGCGTGGTGTTGATTCCGGTGTTTGCCGTGGGGCGTGCGCAAGAGCTTTTATACTATATACACTTGCTTAAAAAATCTGGCGCAATACCTGATCACGTGCCGGTGTATTTAAATAGCCCAATGGCGGTTGACGCGACCGCGATTTACAGCAAACATCACAGTGAACATAAGCTTTCTAAAGAAGAGTGTGCGGCGCTCAACCGCACTGCACATATTGTAAATAGCGTGGAGGAGTCTCGGGCACTGAACCAGATGAAAGGCCCCATGATTATTCTTTCAGCCAGTGGCATGGCTTCAGGCGGGCGGGTGGTGCATCACCTTAAGGCGTTTGCGCCAAAATCCAATAATACAATTCTATTTGCTGGCTTTCAGGCAGCAGGCACGCGTGGTGCAGCGATGGTGGATGGCGCCAAAGAAATCAAAATACATGGTGAATACTATCCAATCAAGGCGCGCGTGGAGATTATCTCCAATTTGTCTGCGCACGCCGATTATGAAGAGATTTTGAGTTGGCTCAGAGGCTTTGAGTCTGCACCGAAAAAAACTTTTATTGTGCATGGAGAGCCGGTTTCTGCGGACGCTATGCGACTGCATATCGAAGAAACACTGCATTGGCGTGCAGATGTGCCGGATTACCTGGAAACGGTGACGCTAGATTAGCTAGGGCTATATTGGGTAAGACTAGCTTAGGTAAAACTAGATTAGCGTTATCGTCTTCTAATCATCAAGCTGTCTGCCTCACGCATGGTGTTGCCATAACCCGCTTGCGTCAGCAGCGCACGTTCAATATAACGACTCACTTCTCTGCGCATAGTCGCCACTTGACCACCCTCTACAAAAAATTGCGGATATTTGAAACTGAGCCATGCATACAGGCTTAGGTTATGACTCAACAGCTCGGCTTGTTCCAGATATTTCGGGTTTTCTGACATTAGCCAGTCAGAGCGTTGAGGCAGATAACGTGTTTGCGAGTCCGCTACACTTTGCAGGCACAGCAGGTAATAATCACGCTCAAACGGCACGTTGAGCGACACGGGTGCGCACACGAAAATGTATTTATCCTTGAGTGATAAATTGGGTGCATAAGTGTCCACCAGCATTGCTTGGCTGATTTGTGCGCTGAGTGGCGCCATTTCTAGCAAATCATGTTCAAAGCGTACGCGCTCCTGAACATACATCAGGATTTCGGCCAGCTTGCGTGTGTGCAGTTGGGCTGAAATGGTTTCCAGCTGAATTGCATTCAGGCTGATAGGCAGTTTATTTAATGCTGCGGTGTCATCGGTGTTCAGCATGTGTTCAACATGCAGCCGCTCATCATCTTCCAGCACATTCACGTAGCCGGTATCATAAATGCCGAACCTGCCCGCACGCCCTGCAATTTGACGTACTTCGGTCATGTTGAGCATACGCGATGCTACGCCATCAAACTTGTGGATGTGCGAGAAAATAACGCGCCGTATCGGCAGGTTCAGCCCCATGCCGATGGCATCGGTCGCGACCAAGACATCAGCTTCGCCTCGATTAAAACGTTCAGATTCGGTGCGGCGCACTTCTGGGGCGAGCGCGCCGTAAATGCTGGCCACACTAAAGCCCCATTGACGAAATCTTGCACTCAGTGTCAGCACATCTTTACGGCTGAAGGCGATGACAGCGTCTCCTTTTTGCAAGGCTGATTTGAGTTTGTGCCGACTGTAGCGTTTGCCGCAGATACTGCTGTGTTCCAGCAGCAACGGCGTTTTACGTTCCAGATAATGCAGAGTATAAGTTTCATTCAGCGCCTGAATCATGTTCAAGCAAGGTACGGTGACTGCATTAGAGCCACACACAAACACTCTTTCTGCAGGTGCGCCAATCAGTGCTGTCGTCCAGGCAGCGCCTCTATCCGGGTCTTGCAGCATCTGGATTTCATCAATCACGGCCACTTCTACCGCTTTCAAGGGATTCATCATTTCGATGGTGGATGCGGTGTGGCGTGCTCCTGGCATGATGACGCGTTCTTCACCGGTAATCAGATTACATGGCACACCAACGTTGACCAGACGGTCACGTACTTCCATCGCCAGCAGTCGCAACGGGGCAAGATAAATGCCGGATTGCGCCTTTTCTAGTGTTTGCAGCGCTTGATAGGTTTTGCCTGAGTTAGTGGGCCCCAGATAGAAATAGTGATGACGCTTCATGCTGCGTGCAAGTTTGAAAGTGTCGCTAAAGCTGTCAAAGTGTATATCACTCATAGGAGAAGGAATTTAGCGTAAAACAGGTAAAATGACTATCATGTTATTTACCTCAGTATAAAACTCATGCCGATTCAATTATTACCAGACCAGCTCATCAGTCAAATTGCAGCAGGAGAAGTGGTGGAACGCCCAGCCTCTGCGCTAAAAGAACTTCTGGAAAATAGTCTGGATGCAGGCAGCACGGATATTCAGGTGGCGTTGCAGCAGGGCGGCATTAAGCAGATGCGCATCAGCGACAATGGGGCAGGCATTGCCAAAGACGATTTGGCACTTGCGCTCACGCGCCATGCCACCAGCAAAATTACCAGCCTGGAAGATTTGGAGTCTGTGGCAAGTTTAGGATTCAGAGGGGAGGCGCTGGCCAGCATCGCCTCCATTTCACGTACGCAACTACTCAGTCGCCAGACAGCAGCGCCGCATGCATGGCGGATTATTTCCGAAGGCAGCGAGATTTCAGCGATTGAACCGGCAGCGCTAGATGCTGGCACCATCGTCGAAGTATCAGATTTATATTTCAATACGCCGGCACGTCGCAAATTTTTAAAAACCGAGGCGACAGAGTTTGGGCATTGCGAGGATGTGTTCAGCCGTATGGCTTTATCTCGTCCTGATGTGTCTTTCATGCTGCAGCATAATGGACGCGCGCTCAGCCGTTATAAAGCCAGCCAGCCGGAACACAGATTTGCTGAAGTGCTAGGCAGTGAGTTTGCCGCAGAGTCCATTAGTCTGGATGAGTCCGCCGCAGGCCTGCGCATTTGGGGTTTGGCCGCCAAACCCACGTTCAACCGCAGCAGTCGTGACACGCAATACGTTTATGTGAACGGGCGTTTTGTGCGCGATAAGCTCATTGCACATGCGATTCGTCAGGCGTACCAAGATGTGCTGCATCATGATCGGCACCCAGCGTTTGTGCTGTTTCTGGAGCTGGATCCAACGCTGGTGGATGTCAACGTGCATCCGGCAAAAACCGAAGTGCGTTTCCGCGATGCACAGTCCATGCATCGTTTTATTTTTCATTCACTGCATAAAGCGCTGTCTGCACCCACTGGCGTTTCGAACGTGACTACCGCGACTCAGGCAGATCACAACCCGTTTGCTCCTGAGCAAACGTCAGTGACAAATTACCCAACTTTTCAATCGCAAATGCGCTTGGGTGCGGCTGAGCCATCCACATTTTATGAAACGCTTTATGGTGCAAGACCTACCACAGTGAGTGACAGCAACTCTGCTTTGCAATATGCCAGCCCGGTCTGTTATGCGCCGGAGTTTGACGATGAGAATACAGCGCACATGCATGCAGAAGAGCATCCGCTGGGGTTTGCTGTAGCGCAGATTCACGGTGTGTATGTGCTGGCGCAAAATGCGCAGGGTTTGGTGGTGGTGGATATGCATGCTGCGCATGAGCGCATCATGTATGAAAAGTTGAAAAATGCTTTGGATAGTCAGGCTGTTGCCATGCAGCCTTTGCTATTACCTGTGAGTTTTCATGCGGATAAGTTGGAAGTGGCCACGGTGCAGGAAGCACAAAATGCCAACGACAATAGTCTGCAGCAGTTGGGGTTTGATATTGCGGTGCTGTCACCTAACACACTGGCGATACGCGCAGTCCCAGCCTTGCTGCAGCAGGCGGATGTGGTGCAATTGGCGCGTGATGTGCTGCACGACTTGCGTGAATATGGCGCCAGCCGTGCCTTGACCGAGCAGCGCAATGAACTGCTGGGTACGATGGCATGCCATGCGGCGGTGCGCGCAAATAGAAATTTGACTATTACTGAAATGAACGCGTTGCTGCGCGATATGGAAGCCACCGAGCGTTCCGGACAGTGCAATCATGGACGCCCAACCTGGTTTCAGGTGAGCATGAATGATTTAGACAAGATGTTTATGCGCGGGAAATAAGCTACTGTCGATTAGGTCAGAGTTTCTGAGTGCACGCAATTAAAATTTGCGACATTGCAATGATAGGCTACTAGTTTACTTTCCACTCAAAAAACCTTTAAACCAGCGCCAAGCCAGACTGTCCGGTACTTCAATCCCATCAATCACATAGGTGAGTGCTTTGATGTTATTCACTGAAATATTCAGTCCCGACCTGGCATCCGGTGTGCCGCAGAACAGAATCTGATCGCCGATACGCAAACCGGTGGCGATTGGCGGCACCAGCATGGGCACGTTGTCGCGTAACAGCAGCAAAGGTACCAGATTGAGTGGTTTGCTGCGCTCCACCGGGTCTTGCGTCAGATTGTGCAGAGATACGGGTGTGCCGCGTTTTAGCAGTTCGGCAATCGCTGGGGTAGTGTTCTCCTGAATGCTAATCGCCCAACGCTCGGGTACGGTTTCACCAACGACAGACACCAGTTCACTGATGAGCTGGTTTGCCCAGCTGTTGCTTTGTGTGCGCACCAGCATCAAGAATTGAGCAAGTAGTGGTGCGATCATGTGTGCCAGACATTCATGCGCAATAATTTCGGTCGGCTGCATGGTGATATCGGCATTAAACTGCTTGAATAACGTGTCGTTATGGCGTCGGTTTTTGCGAATCACCACGAACAGCTTCGGATTCAATTCATAGGCTGTCATCACAATCGATAGGTTGTTAATGTCGTTGTCAGTGCCGGCGACAATGCCCACAGCATTGGTAATATCTGCTTCAAGCAGGGTTTTTGCTTCTGTGCCGCTACCTACAATGCAGTTGTCACAGCCTGTCAATTCCGGTGTGGCTTCTACAATGGTCGTGGTGATGTTTTCACGTTCCAGATTCTGCACCACAGATTTACCGAAGCGGCCATAACCACACACCACCCAACGGCCGCGCGGCGGATTTTCTGGCGGCAACAGCGTATCACCTGGCACGTCGGTCAGCCATTCATGCAGAATATAAGTGCCGATAGCATGCACACGCATGGCCAATTGCTCACCAAACAGGGTGTAGGGGTTGATGATGTGGTCGGTGCCAAACGAGGCCATGTTGGCGGCAATATCATCGCGCTCGGCACGTGCCAGCACTGGCAGATTTGGGTTCATCAGCTTTACCGCCACCGCCACTGCAAGGTTGACTTCATCGTTATCGGTCAGTGTCACTACGCCGCTGCAGAAGGGGTGGTGTACCCCGGCACGAATTAGGTTTTCCGGCAGTTTGGCATCTGCACACAAATGTGGAATCACACTGCGTGTTTCTGCCAAATCCAGTTCATTCAGGCGTTCTTGCTGGGATTCAATGACCACCACGCGCATGCCTTTTTCATCCAGTGTTTTTGCCAGAACACTGGCAGATTCACCATAACTACAAAGGATATAAAACGGTTCCTGTAATTCTGCCACTGCACGTGCAAAGCGTTCGGTGGTGATGGCTTGGCGCAGTGCGCTGTCCTGCAGCAGGGTGATAATTTTACCGATGGCGTAAAACCAGGGAATGACGGTTAAATAAATCGAGAAAGTCAGCCAAAGCCGTTGTGCCTGACTGTATGCATAGGGGATTTCACCAAAACCGATAGTAGTTGCAGTGTAGCTAATGAGGTAAAACGACTCAAAAATACTTAAGCGCCATGGATTGCCATCGCTATCGACACCCGGCATTAGAGACAAGCCCAATATCGCGATTGAAAAACATACGATAATGAGAATAAGCGGCCGCCGCAGGCGACGCAGAATCAGAAACAGAATGCTATTCATAAAGAATTTAAATCCCGATGAATGTCATCATTCATCGATGCGTTGGCTTAGCGACGCTGGCCTATGGTTTCTGAAATCAGCAGAATCACCGATACAAAGTTAGCCATCAGTGCCCCACCGGAAAGCGAGACGATATATACCGTTAAGCTGGCTTGATCCATTTTTCCATCCAGCGCTGCCCATAAAATAGCCGCTGCAATCAGCTGAATATCAGCCGCTAGACTGGTAGACAGCAGAATAGCACCTACATGGGTGCGATCACCAAATTTCAACACTGTTGCAATCAGGCTCACAATAATTGCAGCATAGAGTTCGTAAACGTGATGGTGATGTGCGTTATCAATATCACCCAAGAAAAAACCAAAATTCAGGGTCATGGCCAGCACAATAAAAAAACCAAAGATTACTTTTTCTAAATTCATGGATACGCTCGCTAGTAGATTTGATGGTAGATTGGATAATAGACAGGTAACATTGTGGAAATATCACAAACACTCATTAATTATCATTATAGAGGTTGATATTTGATTTTTGTGAACAAATATCGTGACTCCATCATTTTGGGGTTGAATTCAAGCAGCAAGAAATCTGAATATCCAGAAAATTAATTTAGCCAGCCAGCCGCATGACTCACAATCAGTTACCACCAGCTATTTTTCTCATGGGTCCTACAGCCAGCGGTAAAACCGGTGCTGCAGTAGCACTATATTCAAAACTGCCGATTGAGCTGATTAGCGTGGATTCAGCGTTGGTGTATCGCGATATGGATATCGGCACCGCTAAACCAGATGCAGCCACGCTACAGCAAGCGCCACATCATTTAATCGATATTATTTCGCCGCTGGAAGTTTACTCGGCCTCTAATTTCAGAAAAGATGCATTGCGCTTAATGGCAGAAATTACAGCACGCGGCAAAATCCCGATGCTGGTAGGCGGTACCATGCTTTATTTTAAGGCGCTGGAAGAGGGCTTGAGTCAGCTACCGGAAGCGGACCAGCAGGTGCGCCTGCGTATTGAGCAAGAGGCTGCGCAGATAGGCTGGCCTGCGATGCATGCCAAGCTGGCGGAGATTGACCCAGAGACTGCCGAGCGCCTAAAACCAAACGACGTACAAAGAATTGAGCGCGCGCTGGAAGTGTATTACATCAGTGGACAAACCATGACGGCGCTGCATCAGGCCACTTCAGGTGAAAAACTGCCTTATCAGCTGTTAAAAATTGCTTTGGTCCCCAGTGACAGAAAAGTACTGCATGAACGTATCGCACTGCGATTTGAACAAATGCTGGCAGCGGGATTAATGCAGGAAGTGAAAATGCTGCTGAACAGATATCCGCAGCTTAAGCCAGATAGTACCTCAATGCGCTGCGTGGGCTATCGACAGGCACTGGAGTGCCTGGCTGGAGATTACGATGCTGCAGAGTTTCGTGATCGCGGTATTTTTGCGACACGCCAGTTGGCAAAACGCCAACTGACTTGGCTACGCAGTATGGAAGACGTTACCGAAATAGACTGCCTTGCACCTGACATGCTTGAAAAGCTTTATTCTGTGATTAATCGCTTCAGACACAATAGTTAAAATCGTTTTTTACAATACTAAAAATGATTTTTGATACGCTGTGCGGCTTCCATGCATTCATCATAAGAAGCTACCAAGGCCATGCGTATGAAATTTTTGCCTGGATTTTCCCCATGCGCATCGCGTGCGAGCAAGCTGCCGGGCAGTACAGTGATGTTTAAATCGCGATACAGCGTCACGGCAAATTCTGAGTCTGATATGGATTTATCTCTGATCCTTGCCCAAAGATAAAACGCGGCATCCGGTACTTTGACGTCCAGCACACTGCTTAAAATCGGCGTCACGTCCTTGAATTTTGCCGCATAGAGCCTGCGATTTTCCATCACGTGCGCTTCGTCATTCCAAGCCGCGATGGACGCTGCCTGTACTGCTGGGTTCATGGCGCAGCCATGATAGGTGCGGTAGAGTGTAAATTTTTCAATAATCGCTTCATCGCCCGCCACAAAACCTGAGCGCATGCCCGGCACATTAGAGCGTTTTGACAGTGAGCTGAATACAATCAGGTTACGGTAACCGCGACCAAGTTGATGTGCCGCTTGTAAGGCGCCCAGCGGTTTTTGGTGTTCATCAAAATAGATTTCGGAATAGCATTCATCTGCGGCAATCACAAAACCATAGCGGTCTGCATAATCAAACATGGTCTGCCACTGCGCCAGCGTCATCACTTTGCCGGAAGGGTTGCCTGGGCTGCATACATACACTAGCTGTGTGCGCTTTAAAACCGCTTCAGGCACCGTGCCTAAATCCATGACATGGTCATTTTCTGGTAGCGTGTTAATAAAGTAAGGTTGAGCGCCTGCCAAAAAAGCTGCGCCTTCATAAATCTGATAGAACGGATTCGGCGAGATAACTACCGGGTCGGGCTTGCTGCTGTCGATGATGACTTGTGCAAACGCAAACAAAGCCTCACGGCTGCCATTGACCGGGATAATCGCTTTTTCTGGATTCAGTGCAGGAACTTGATAACGGCGTGAAATCCAGTTGGAAATTGCTTCGCGCAGCTCAATTGAACCTACAGTCGTGGGATAATTGGCAAGCCCAGTTAAATGATCGCTCAAGGCATTTTTTACTAGTTGAGGGGTCTCATGCTTGGGTTCGCCAATCGAGAGGTTAATTGCCTTGAAAGTTTGGTTAGGGGTAATGCCTTTGAACAAGTCGCGCAAGCGCTGAAAAGGGTAGGGCTGAAGTAAGTTTAAATTTGGATTCATAGACCACATTATAATGAGCAATAACGATAATAAAAACTTTTTTGCAGTGTTTGGCTTGCTGTTTGGCGCCTTTTGCTGGGGGGTTATCTGGTATCCGTACCGCATCATGGATGATGCCGGTGTGTCAGGTATTGTTTCCAGTTTCTACACCTATCTCATCGCTAGCGTATTGGCCGGCTTATTTTTTATTCGCTACTGGCGCAACGTGCTGCAGGTGCCGCCCAGCATCATCTGGCTGAGCTTGATTGCTGGCTGGACTAACATGAGTTACGTGCTGGCGATTATTGATGGTGAAGTGATGCGCGTGATGCTGCTGTTTTATCTTTCACCGCTGTGGACACTGATACTTGCGCACTGGATGCTGGGTGAAAAAACCCAGTGGCCGGGGTTGCTGGCAATTTTTGCTTCCCTGTTGGGTGCCTATATTATGTTATATGACCCGACAGTGAGTCGCTTGCCGCTGCCAGCGAACAAAGCTGAGTGGCTTGCGCTTTCATCCGGTATCGGTTTTTCCCTGACCAATGTGATTACGCGCAAGTCTACGCATTTAAGTCTTCGTGCCAAATCCTTTGCAATCTGGCTGGGAGTGATGCTGGTGTGCCTGATTGCCACACCGATGATGCATGTGCGTTTTGTTGCGCCATCCTATTTTAGCTGGACACATTGGCTGGTGATGACGCTGATTGCCGGCATGTTGATTGCGGCAACATGGCTGGTACAGTATGGGGTTACCAAAATTCAGGCTACACGCGCCTCTGTGCTGTTTTTGTTCGAGCTGGTGGTGGCAGCAGTTGCGTCTTATTACCTGGCAGATGAGCATATGGCGCTGCATGAGTGGCTGGGGGGTATGCTGATTGTGCTTGCCGCAATATTTGCAGCTTTCAACCACCAGCAGGACAAGTGATGGCGAGATAAGCAACAGCATAATATCTCATGATTTTACGTAGTGTGTATTCATGAACTGTGACACTGCTACAAAGAATTTGCAGCGCATAATGCAGTCATAGCAATACGACAGCAATGTCAATTCAAAAACAACTTAAGGAGATTATTATGTGGACAACACCAGCAGCTACTGAAATGCGTTTTGGTTTCGAAGTCACCATGTACGTAATGAACAAATAATTAGTTTTTACTAATTGATTGAAAGCCCGATAAAGAAATTTATCGGGCTTTTTGTTTTTTTAAAGCCTGCCAGTTATAAATACATTTACAAATAAACAAAATCGTTTAATACTAAGTCTTGGTTACAATTCAGTAACAATTTATCAAAAGCAGCAAGGAAAGAGCACAACATCGATAAGCACTACTAAATTAGAGAGAGGGAGTTATGAGTCTGTTGAATTTATTTTGGTTGTTTTTTGCACCCACAAAAGGTTGGCGCCAGCTAACTCAAGCCAAGTATTCCATGCATCGCCTGTATTTGCTGCACGTCATTCCACTTTCCCTAATTCCTCCTTTGTTTATTTATTATGGTAATTTCAACTTTGCTGCCAGTCTGTTTCCGGTACTGTCTAGTACCAAGTTGCTGATTGTTGCGGTCATTCTGTTTATTATCGAGTTGGTGGCAGTGCCACTGATGGCGCTGCTGTTGCGGCAGTTAGCCGAAATTGCGGAAGCGCATCCAACTTTTCAAGAAGCTTTTACCTTTGCTGCAGTCGCACCAACCCCGCTGTGGCTGATGCCGATTATGTTCTTGATTCCGGATATGACGATAAATCTGTTAGCCTTAACTTTAGCGCTAATGGCAACTGTCGGCTTTATTTATTACGGCATCCCTACCGTATTTCGCATTAAAGAGCGCGGACATGCCATGCTGCTGTTTGGCGCAGTGCTAACAGCTGGGGTTGTCGCTTGGGTGTTCTTGATGGTGGCAACGCTGGTGATACTAGGCAGCGTACAAACCTTGCAAATCTAAAAGGTTTAGCTTGAAAAGGCCTGATTTATCAGGCCTTTGTTTTATCGACTAGCCTCTGCAGCGAAGCGGATTTTGAGTGACAAATCGTTGCGTGAGTCGGCATTGGCCAGTGCGTTGTCCTCGTCAATTTTACCTTCGCTATAAAGCTTGAATAAAGACTGGTCAAAGGTGTGCATGCCAATGTCGGTGTTCTCGCTCATGATGTCTTTGATTTCAGTGATTTTCTGCTTCTGTATCAGTTCAGAAACGTAAGGCGTGTTAATCATGATTTCAGTTGCGGCTACGCGTTTACTTTTTTTGCCGGGGACTAAACGCTGCGAAATAATACCTACCAGATTCATTGACATACCCAGCAGTAAGCCAGCTCTGCCATCTTCAGGGAAAAAGGAAATCACACGCTCCAGCGCCTGATTGGCATTATTGGCGTGCAACGTGGCTAAACATAAATGCCCGGTTTCTGCATAGGCCAAAGCGTTTTTCATGCCGTCCATGTCGCGCACCTCACCAATCAGAATCACATCGGGTGCCTGACGCATGGCGTTTTTCAAGCCATTTTCAAATGAAAGCGTATCAATGCCGATTTCACGCTGGTCCACGACAGATTTTTTATGCGGGTGCACGAATTCAATTGGGTCTTCCAGCGTGAGTATGTGCCCGTTCATGGTGGAATTGCGATAATCAATCATGGATGCCAGCGTAGTGGTTTTGCCCGAACCGGTTGCGCCCACCACCAACAGCAGGCCGCGTTTGCGACTGACAAGCTCTTTTAAAATGGGTGGTAATCCTAAAGTTTCCAGGCTAGGGATCTCAGTTTTAATGTGGCGTATGACCATGCCAACCTCACCACGCTGCCTGAATACATTAATACGGAAGCGACCGATATTGTTTCGGCTGATGGCAAAATTGCATTCCAGCGTGGATTCAAATTCCTGAATCTGTGTCGGGTTCATTAAAGCATAGGCAATTTCTTTAATCATGCCTGGCACCATCACTTGATTGTTGATAGGAACAGTATCACCTTCAATTTCCATATGTATGCTGGCACCGGTGCTGAAAAACAGATCCGAGCCGCCTTTATCCAGCATGAATTTTAAAACCGGTGAAATATCAATGGCTGCCATAACGATGCTTTAACACGCTTTCTTGATGTTTGTTGTTAGCACGCAAGTCTGCTTTAAATTGGCTAAGCGCGTACTTTATTTATCATGACTGTAGCATAGATTTTATGCGCTTCGGAAGGGCATAAACTAAACATGTTTGTTTAGTAATGACGGTGTACTGCTGGGGATGCGGCAGCGATATTCAATCATTTAATCGCTATGCTGTCACTGCGCTATGCTGTGGTGTTTGGCGCTATTTAGCCTAGCTCAAAAGAGGTAATACCGAATATTTTATGAAGTGGCAGTTTGGGGAGGTCTTTTGTATACATGCGCGCTGTTTCAAAAACAGGTGACATGTTGAAGTGCCGGGCAAGTTGAACTGCATGCTGATTGGGTTCCGGAACATCCAAAAATATATCGCTAGCTGCGGGTGTTGTGGCCGATAGTGCAGAAAACAGCGCTGCTGCAATGTCACTGTTTTCAGCGTTCAGCGGTCCAATTTTGAAGCCACGCTCGCAGGCACGAATAGACCCGTAACCCATAATGCTGGCGTCACCCATCACAAGCAGGGTTTTGGAATTTTCAGCTGCAATCCAGTGCTTTAAAAAAACGCTTCTTTCATCGGGAAAAAACTGGCTGTCGTAGGCTGCAATGTCCTCAAACGCAACTTGCTCAGCTGAAACAGTGCGTATCATGGATGCAGCGTTGACAGATTTTCCGGCAAACCTGATGTTTCGGTGCGCCAGCTTGAAGCCTGATTTTTTGTAATTTTCCTGCTGAGCCAGCACGCCATCTAGCCCTATGTTTCTGCCAGCCAGACTATCGATTGCAGCGTTCCAAAGTGCAAGCCCAAAGCCCTTGCCCCTGAACTCATTTTTTACTATATAAAGTCCAATAAATCCAAAATCATGACCGTATTTCACGGCTGAAATAGTGGCGATAATCTCGTCATCATATTTTCCGGCCAGAAAACCTGTTGGGTCAGCCTGATAAAACGCCGCTGTGTCATGAATGCCTGGGTTCCAGCCTTCATCTTTCGCCCAGCCAATTGCGGTCGATAACTCCTGCTCGGACATTACGCTGATTTTGTAGTGGGCGGCTTCGCTTGAGTTTTTGATTGTATTCATGATGAATTTGCAGCACCTGCAATCTCTTGATAAATGCGTTCTAATCCTCTGGCAAACTGTTCCGTATCAAATAGAGGAGAGGTCATTTTTTCGTTTAACAGTTTTTGTTTCATGTCCGCAAGCAGCTGCGGATTATCAGCAAGCTGGAGCGCTTTGTTCTCATATTCCTGCAACGAATAGGTGATGAGCGCATCAAGCCCGGCAGTTTTGATTAAACTGCCTGCGACGCGTGATGCAAAAGTTTCACCCACACAGGTAAGCACCGGCACACCCATCCAAAGTGCGTCACTGCAGGTGGTGTGCGCGTTATAAGGCGCAGTATCCAAAAATAAATCTGCATGCGCATGCCGTGCCAAATGTTCGGCAATTGCAACGCGCGGTGCAAACATCAGGCGTTCTTGTGCAATACCACGCTGCGATGCATGTGCCAGCAGATTTTGTTTTGCCCAGCGGTTGCACTCCAGTAACCACAGTACACTGTTGGGCTTGGCTTTGAGCAGGCGCATCCAGACATCGAAATAATCCTGGGTGATTTTGAAAGTTTGGTTGAAGCAGCAGAACACAAAGGCATTTTCAGCAATGCCGCATTCCTTGCGTGTTGCTAGATTTGCAATCGGACGCTTGCGATCATTCGGTTGATAACTATGTGGCAGCAGCGCCAGCCGCTCAGAATAATTTTGTGCAGTCTCGGGCGGGGTAATAAAGCTATCCGTAAGAATATAATCAAACAGTGCTTTGGTTTTGTTATCAGTATCAGCAAAGCCTCCCATCGTGCCAGGGAATCCAAGCCAGCTGATGCTGACCGGGGCAGGGCGCAGTGCAACAATTCCACAGCGGCTGTTTTGGGTGAAACCTGTCAGATCCACCAGAATATCAATATCACAGTCATGTATTTTTTTTGCGGCATCCAAGTCAGTCAGCAGTCGAATGTCATGAAATGCGTCGCAGGCGTTTTGTATGCGTTTTCTGGCTTCGGATTTGTCATCTACGCCGTAGGAAAACCCAATAATTTCAAATCTGGAACGATCATGCAATTCCAGCAGCTCACTCACCAGAAACGCCAGCGGATGCAACCTGAAATCAGCGGACATGTATGCGATTTTAATTTTTACGCCTGCTGGCTTTTTCTGTTTCGAAAATCCAGTTCGCTCGGTTAATTCAAGCAGAGAAGCATAACGATTGCGTACCCAGTTGTCTGCGCATTGTTTTTGCTCCGCAGCGCTTGTGCCCGGCATTGCTAAAAATGCAAAGGGCGATATCTGCGCTTGCGGCTGTATCGTTACCCAATTCCGGATTTCATTGATTTCATCAGTCAGGCCTTGCCAGTCGCACATATGCTGCTTTTGGTGTACCAGATGCACTTTTGCATGATGAAGCTGGGGGTTCAGCGCTAGTGCTTTCTGATAGCTGGCAACTGCCAGATCCAGTTGGCCTAATTCACGTTGCACATTGCCTAAATTGTTGTATGTATCTGCATCATCCGGCATGAGTTTAATGGCGTGGCTGTAGCTCTTTGCTGCCTCTGTGGGCTTGCCCAACTCACGCTGCGCATTGCCCAGATTGTAGTAAATGGCGGCATCTTGCTGGTTAAACTGCAATGCTTCAGCAAAGCGGGCTTCTGCCTGCACAAAGTTGCCGCTGATATGTGCCTGATTGCCGAGTGAAGTGAGGCAGTGACAAAGTGCTTCACGCACATCGTCATTGCGCGGTAAAACTCGCAGCAGGCGGCGATAATAACCGGCGGCTTCTTCAAAACGCTCTATCATTAGCAGCGTGTTAGCCAAATTAAATTGAATATCCAGATCTTTGGGTTGCAGCAATAAGGCTTGCTGAAAATGCTTGATGGCCGCTTGTGGCTGATTGGCAGCACGCAGGCTTAAAGCGTAGTGATTAAGGTAATCGGTATTCTTAGGCTGAATCTGTAGCGCCTGTGAAATGGCGGCAACGGCCTGTTCGGCACGATTGGTTTGGTAGTACACAACCCCCAGCATATGCAGCGCATCTGCGTGTTTCGGATTCGTGCTCAATACTTGCTGATACAGTGCCTCTGCCTGCGCAAGCTGGCCGGCCTGATGCTGTTGAACAGCCTTTAAATAAACGGTTTGCGACATGCCTTGATTTTAACCTGAATTACCAGTGCTCATGCGTGTTGCGAACCATTTTGGCTAAACGTTTCAAGCCCATTTGCTTGAGCTGAAACCGATTCGGATTGAGCAACCCTGCGATCTCTGCATCAACCGGCAGCTCATTTCGTGTAGCCATGCAGGCAATGATTTCAGCGCACAGCGGTGCAGTGGTAAAGCCTTTGCTGCCATGCGCGATGTTCATATACAAACCCTCAATCCAAGGCAGTGTGTAGACATCAGCACTGGGGCGCGGCGGCTTGGCTAATAGCGCACTGCCATCCAAAAGCTGACCGGCTAAAGGCCAGTAATCAATCGCAGTGCAACGCACAGAAGCTCTGCCGCCAGCCAGATTATTTTTCAATTCATCATGCAGGCTTTTTGAAATTTGCTTCAATTTTTGCAGGTTTTGCAGATGGTCGGCCAGTTCAACTGATAACTCCGGTGACTGGATATCGCTCAGGCTGGCGCTGGCAAAACTGGCGCCCAGACAATGCATGCCTTGGTAAGCTGCGGGGCTGAAATAGCCATCGTTGCAAATGATGGTGTTGATTGATGGCGTATTTTTGCTCGCGTTTAGCAGGCTTACTTGTCCGCGCACAGACTGCGTGCTGATTAGCATTTGAGGCACAAGCTGAGCAGCGCTGCCTGCATTGGCGATAATGACCAGATCAGGCTTCAACAGCGCAGTATTGGTCTGCACTTCAAACCCATTTGCTGTTTTAATCACCGAACTGACTACTGTATTGGTATTGATATGAATGTTTTTATGCTGGGTGAGTCGCTCAAATAACAGCTGTGGCCGCACCCAACCTGCCTCAGCAAAGTGCAGCGCTGAGTGTGTGAGCTGCACACCGGCAATTGTGCTTGCCTGTTGTGCATCGACAAATGCGACGCCAGGAGTAGTTGCATATTGCTGCGCAACTTGCTGAATACGTTTCTGTTCTCTGGCATTAAAACCTAATTGCAGCATACCACATGACTGAAATGCGTCAGCACTTAAGCCCAGTGATTGATAAAGCCCGAGACTGTAATTAAATGCTGCCAGAGCGAAAGTGCTGCTTGCGTCATTCCCACTTAAGCGTGGATAAAGCATGGCCAGTGGGTTGCCTGAAGCAGCGCGCGCGATATGGCGATTGCGTTCCAGTAGCGTGACTTGTAAGCCGCGCTGTGCCAGCGCATAGGCTGTGCTGCAACCTGCAATGCCGCCACCTATTACGATTGCCTTTTCAGCCGCCATGCCGTGTTCCAGAGTAAACTCCTGTCAGCATTTCACGCTTTTTGCCAAAACCTGCACGCTTGATCACATCAAAGCCCGCGGCTGACAGTCCGCGTCGCACTGCGCCTGCGCTGGTGAAAGTGCCAAAACTGGTGTCAGGTTTTGACAGTCTTGCCATGTGCTGAAACAGCACATCTTGCCACATCTCCGGATTTTTGGCGGGTGCGAATCCATCCAAAAACCAGGCATCGGCAACGGTGCTGAGTTGCGTGAGTTGCTGCAAAGCATCGCCCACACATAATCTGAGTTGAACACGCCCATCACATAAAGTGCAGCTACCTTCTGCAAGCAGGTTTGGGTAATGCTGCAACAGTTCACGACTAAGCTCAGAGAGCTGCGGCCAATGCTGCAAGGCCTGTTTCATGTCGTCAGAGCTTAGCGGGTATTTTTCAATACTGATAAATTGCAGTTGGGAGTTTGCGGGGGCGTGGCCTAGCCAATGCTGCGTAGCGCATAAAAAATTTAGGCCGGTGCCAAAACCGGTTTCGATAATGCAGAAATCAGCTCGGGTCAGCGTCTGCCAGCGCGCAATCAGATGATTGCCATTGATGAAAACGTACTCGGTTTCCTGTAAACCATTGTCGGTTGAAAAGTACACATCATTGAACGCGTTGGAGTAGGGTAACCCATCGCGCCAAGTGATGTCTGCTGTGCTGAATTGAGCCATGCCGCATGATAATTCATTCGCTTATATATTCAAACTTCCCGATAGTTGTGTATTCGTTTTCAGGCCAGTTACACAAACACTCTGCTTCAAATAAATAGATTACATCTTTCACTGATGAGTTTTTTCCAGAATAACTTGTGAGGAGAGATGAGCATTCATTGATTAATTAATGGGAAATGTTACCATTAATAAAATAACTCGCGATTGTTAATTCTAATAACGAAAATATGATTGGTTACTGTAACTTAGAAGTTTGGATGATATCAATTAGGCTGAATTAACTTAACATGGAACTACAAATCAAAGCGAATGGAGCGCCAACATATGAATAAACTCTCTACTAACCTAATGTTGCTAGCATTGTTTTGCGCATTACCATTATTGGCATATAGCGACAATAGCAAAATCCCTGATTACGAGGATGGCTTCACTTTCAAGAAAGGCGGTCTCTACGCCAAAGATCCCAATATCTGGGTTTATACCAAAGCCTTCGCACAACGCTTTGGAATGCCAGCACAATGGGTAGACGAAAAACTGGAAGGCATTGAAGCAGCAGCATGGCGAGTAGAGCCCGCAGAAACCATCTGTGGCTGGGCACGGCAAGAAGACGCTTGCAAGGTAGAGCGGCGCTGTGTACTCGACCTATACATTGACACTACTAAGCACAAACTACCGTGGGCACCTGACGCGCGCGCACTGGATTACAGTCCCAAATACACTTCATTATGGATATTACGCCCGCAGAATGACGAAAAAAGAAGGGAGCCAACTAGAGGAGGAGGGCGAGGAGGAAACAAATCCCCCTTTGTTGACCCCGAGAGTGGTGAGGAAGCGTTCTATTACATATACCACAGAGATACTACAGATAGAAAAGCCGGTTCTGAAAACTTTATTCTCTATGAAAAAATGCCCTACGATGGGCTGGCTATGGTGAGCTTACATGGGTATGGATGTTTTGGGGCGACCGGAAATCCCGAAGAACTTCGCTTTGAACTGCAATCTAGGGAACAGGAAGAAAATAGTTCCTTTGATCGACCTTTGCATAAATTTCATACATTTATATTACCCAAGTCATTTGATGCAAAAATTCAAGAGAAACGAAAAGTATTTAACGAATTAACCCATCAGTTCTATAAAAACGTTTGGGAAAACAGGAAGTAACAAACGACACGATTGGTAAATGATGAAACAACTTTGAAATACAACTACCTTTAAGACTAAGGAGCATTTTATGGACCCGTTACAACTTGCGATATTTGCCGATGGCGTTTACAACCCCAACTTGTCTTTTATCCGACTTAGGTTGACATCGTAATACTACCCCAACATACGCTGTTT
>VFQO010012618.1_pt1 | contig 28940 bp, 11 predicted proteins | sample 3512331 | NCBI WGS metagenome assembly VFQO01 (sample SAMN10412371, study PRJNA504923) | tailings metagenome | isolation source: Replicate 3 from Balatoc abandoned mine | place: Philippines: Itogon, Benguet | collected 2017-08-28 | reverse complement strand
AGCGTCAGGCCAGCGACCTGACCCTGCCCGGTCCCGACGACCCCCGCTATCCGGATCGCAGGGCCTACGCCGCCGAGATCATCCGCCAGGTGGTGCTCTATTCCGCCCGGCATCCGGAGCACGCCCGCCTGATGGTGCAGGAGACCTGCCGCGACAGCGAGCGCTTCCACTGGGCGGCGGACACCTTCATCAAGCGGACCAGCCAGGCCGCCGGCGCCTTCATCCGCCTGCTGCAGCGCGACGGGATTCTGCCGGCGGCTTCGGTCCCGGCGCTGACCTACATCTTCGTCGGCGCCTCGCAGCTGTTCTACACCCTGGCGCCCGAAGTCCGCCGGGTCTGGGGCATCGATCCTTCCGACCCGGAGGTGATCGAGGATCATGTGAAGGCGCTGATCGCCGTCATGGTCCGCTAGGCTCGATGGCGCTCCCAAGCACGGGCGGCGGTCTGGCCGCGGACATCGGCGGCACCAACGTCCGCTTCGCCCGCGTCGCCTGCGGTGAGGACGGTCGCCCGGTCCTGTCCGACGAGCGGGTGCTCGCCGGGGCGGACTTTCCTGATCTCGAAAGCTGCCTGGCGGCCTATCTGGGCGATGATCGACCGACACGGGCGGTCTTCGGAATCGCGGGCAGCGTCGGCGGAGATCGGATCCGGCTGACCAACCGCGACTGGTCCTTCTCCGTCCGCGACCTGGAACAGCGGTTCGGCTTCCAGAGGCTGGAAGTCGTCAATGATTTCGCCGCGATCGCCTATGCCGTCCCCGCGCTTGGGCCGGACGACTGGCGCCCCCTGCCCGGCCCCGCCTGGCCGGCAGTTCTGCCGGATCGGGTTTCCGTCATCGGGCCGGGCACCGGACTGGGCGTGGCCATGCTGGTCGACCGCGGCGCGCGGGTGGTCTCGACCGAGGCCGGCCACACGACGTTCGCTCCGGCGGACCGGGACGACCTCCTCCTGCTGGAGCACCTGCTGCGAACCCGCGACCACGTCTCCCGCGAGACCCTGCTTTCCGGCCGCGGGATCGAGACCCTCTACCAGGCGCTGGCGGAGATGGAGAGCCGCCCGGCGCCGTCGAAAACGGCGGCCGAGATCGTCGCGGCGGCGCCCCGGGAGGATCTGGCGCGGCGAACGATCGAGCGCTTCGCCGACCTGCTGGCCTCCGCCCTCGGCGACCTGGCGCTGGCCCAGGGCGCTCAGGCGGTCGCCGTCGCCGGCGGCATTCCGCCGCGCATCGCCGACCATCTCCAGACGGCGCGGTTCCGCGCCCGCTTCGAGGCCAGGGGACCGGCCGCCGCCGACATGGCGCGCGTTCCGGTCGCCCTGATCGTTCGGCCCGAGCCCGGCCTGCTGGGCGCCGCCCGCCGGCTCGTCTCGTCCCAGGCCGCCGGCCTCTAGGGCGGCGCCTGCCAGGTTATGGTCTGGATGTCTCCGAAGGCGTCCAGCGTGTAGGCGACGCTCGCCCCCGCATCCCAGGTCAGGTTGGTCAGCCGGCCCAGCGCGTCGTAGGTCGGGACCTGAGTGGACAGGTAGGGACCGTTGACCAAGGCCGTCCAGGGCCCCTGCAGGTTCGGGGCGGTGCTGCGCACCCGGCCCTGATAGATCACATCGCTGGCGATGCTGCCGGTGAAGGTCGCCGGGGAGGCCGTCACGCCCGAAGTTCCCTGACTTTGGCCATCCGCGACGAACTCCGCGATGTAGCCGGTCACCCGGGCGTCCGCGTCCGCCGCCCAGGCGATCTTGAACCCGCTCGGGCTGGTGGCGCGCAGGTTCACCGCGGTCGCCGTGGTGGTCAGGGGCTGCAGCGTCGTTCCGGGCGGCCCGACCAGATTCGGGGCGGTTCCGCGGACGGCCACCTGATAGACGCCGCCCGGCGTCAGGGTGACGGCGGCGGTTCTGCTTCCGGAGGCTCCGATCGGATAGCTCTGGGTCGCCTGGCCGGTCTGCGCCACCGTCGCGGAATAGCCGGTCGCCCCGGTGCTGGCCGGGGTCCAGATCACGCCCAGCGCGCCGACGTCGTAGGCCAGGCCGGTCACGGTGGAGGCCGTCGTGATCAGGGTCAGGGCTTGGGTCGCCGGCCCCAGGACGACGCTGTCCGCGCTGGTCCCGCGCACCCACCCCTGGCAGGCGCCCAACCCTGCCAGGGCCTGATTGAAGGCGGTCGTCAGGACGTTGGCGTCGGTGGCGTTGCTGTAGGTGGTGGCGGGCGTGGTCAGGGTCGCGACATAGCCCCCCACGCCGCTCCCGCCCGCCGCCTGCCAGCTGTAGGCGACCTGCGCGCCGCCATTGTCGATCAGGATCATGGTCGGCGGTTCGGTGATTACGGTCCGGACCTGGGTGGTGGGACCCAGGACGACGCCGTCGGTGCTGGCCCCCCGCACCCAGCCGGTGCAGGTCCCCAGGCCGGCCAGGGCCTGGTTGAACGTCGCCTGCAGAGTCGAGGCGCCGGTCGTCTGGTTCCAGTCGGTGAAGGGCGAGGACAAGCGCGCCACGTAGCCCTGGACGCCGGCTCCCCCGGCCGCCGTCCAGCGGTAGACGACCTTGGCGCCGTTGTTGTTGATCGAGGTCAGGGTCGGCGCTTCGGTGATCACCGTTCGGGTCGCCGTCGCCGGCCCCAGCACCACATTGCTGCTGCCGACCGCCCGGACCCACCCGGTGCAGTTGGCCTGGCCCGACAGCGACTGCGTGAACCGCGTCGTGAGCGTCTGGGCGTTGGTCTGGTTGGTCCAGTTGGTCGCCGGCGAGGTCAGGGTGGCCAGATAGCCGTCGACTCCGCCTCCGCCTGCCGCGGTCCAGGTGTAGGCGACGAAGGCGCCGGTGTTGTTGATCCGGGTCAGGGCGGGCGCCTGGGTGATCACCGTCAGCACCGTCGAACTCGGGCCCAGGACGACGCCGTCGCTGCTGCAGCCCCGCACCCAGGCCGTACAGGTCCCCGCGCCGGCCAGGGCCTGGGTGAAGGTCGTGGTCAGGACGTTCGCCGCCGTCTGGTTGGTCCAGTTGGTCGCCGACGAGTTCAGGCCCGCGAAGTAGCCGCCGACCCCCGCCCCGCCCGCGGCGCTCCAGCGGTAGACCACCTTGGCGCCGTTGTTGTTCACCTGGGTCAAGGTCGGCGCCTGGACGATCAGGGCGATGACCGCCGACGGAACCGAAGGCTGGCCGGTGATCTGCATCGCGACCTGCAGGGTGTAGGTCGACGCCACGTCGAGGGTCCGGTTGAGGGTGAAGAGGCTGGTCGTCTGGCTCGGAAAGGTCTCCGGCGTTCCGTTGGTCGTCAGGGTCACGACATAGCCGGTGAAGCCCGTCCCCGGCGGCGTGGCCATCCACCGGGCGGTCAGCTTGCCCGGTATGTAGGTGGCCGAGGTGAAGACCGGCGTCGTGCTCATCGCTCGCTCCCGGGCCGGGTGGACGGCCGGGCGCATCGGCCCGGCCGTCCGTCGGTCCCTAGTTGTCGTCCTTGATCGCGCTGATGACGTCCTGACGCCACTCCGGCGGGACCCGCTGGACGGCGATCGCCGCGCGCGCCTTCTGCTGTTTCCGGTTCTCAACGAACTGCATGATGTTGTCCCCGACCAGAATGCCGCCGGCGTAGAAGGCGCTGCCGGCGACCTTCGGATCGTTGAGGCTGGCCGGCGGGGCGCCCAGGTTCAGGTTCCAGACCGGCTTGGAGAAGGCCTCGCGCCGGACCGAGACCACGGCGTCGAGGCCGCCGTCGGTCATCACCTTCTGGCCCGCGCGCAGCATGCCGGCCAGCACCGGTCCGCCGGAGGTGATCACCGGATGGCCGTCGGTGATCAGCACATCGCGGCCGCCCGCGGTCTTGAGCCGGATCATCGGGGCCTCTTCGGTCCCCTTCAGCTTGCTCTCGACGACCAGGGTCTTGCCGCCGCCGACGCGGACCGAGGCGCCCTCCTTGAGGTCCTCGATCGCGACCTTGCTCCCGTCCGCCAGAGTCACCAGGGTCCCTTCGGCCAGGCAGCTGAAGAACACCTGCAGCTCCGGGATGATCTTGAAGTAGGGATCCTGGGGATCGGTGTTCGGGTCGCTGGTGATGGTGACGAAGGTCGCCTGGTTGGCCACGGCCAGACCCAGGGTCAGGGTGTAGATGGCCGTCGAGTTGGGCACCAGGCAGCCCACCGCCGGCTGGAAGTGCGCCGGGTTCAGGTTCCAGCTGATCGTGCCGCCGTTGATGACGGTGTTGGGGTCTGCGAAGAAGTTGTCGGTGCTGGCGATCGTGCAGCCGCCGCCCTGGCCGGTGTCCGGCCGCGCCATGGTGATCAGCGAGGTCTGGGTGCTGGACGAGGTGCTGATCGCGCTGGCGAAGGTGATGCTGCCCTGGACCGGCATCAGGACATTGGTTCCCGTGCCGCCCGGCGGGCTGTAGGTGCAGTCCGTGCCGGTGCGGCCCAGGCAGAGCTTGGTGATCGACTGCCCCGTTCCGGGCATCGGCGCCAGGTTGGTGATGCTGGTCGGGGCGGTGGTCACCACGCCCTCGACGAAGCCGTGGTAGGCCTTGCCGAACTGGTCCTGCCAGAAGTAGGTCGCGACCCCCTGCACGGCGGCGTAGGAGGTCGGCGAGGCGCCGTTGGCGATGGCGTTGACGTTGCTGGCCGGCTGGGTGGCCGACGACGAGCTCGCCGGCTGGCCGATCGGATTGCCGCCGGAATCATAGAGCTGCACGACGAGCTGCGAGAAATAGGGCGTCTGCGGCACCGACGAGATCGCCGAGGCGAAATAGTTGGTCCCGTCGTCGGTGCCGATCGCAGTCAGGGTCTGGATCGGAGTGATCCCGGGCAGGCCCTGGGCCGCCAGCACGGTCATGGGGCGGCGTTCGACGGCGGGCGGCTTGGCCTTGCGCGCCTGTTCCGTGACCTTGAACAGCTGCGGATAGCGGTCCGGCGTGACGCCGGCCGCCTTCATCTGGCGCACGAAGAACCGGTAGTGGACCGGGTTCGACATATCGAGCGCGGTCGGCTGACCGGCCGGAGCCAGGGCCAGGACGGCGGCGAGGTCGGACTTGTCCTGACTGGTCATCGGCGGCGCCTTCAAGGGGGCCTTCAGGGGCGCCTTGGCGGGCGAACCGGCCGCGGCGGCGCCGGCCGACAGCAGGAGGCCGGCCGAGGCTCCCGCGATGAGGAGCGTCCTGAGCGACGACATGGTGGTTCTCCGTTGTCCAAGGTCTGATCGGTTGAGGTGCGGTGTTCGAGGCCGGGTCAAAGTTCAGTCTTCTCGGGTTCGGGCGGCGCCACGGCCGCCGTCGGCGCGGCCCGGGGGTACCGGATGCCGCGCTTGACGAGCTCATCGAGATCTTCCTGTTCGAAGAGCGGCGCGTAGGGCGTACCGGCCAGGAAATCGAGGCCGGCTTCCCAGGACGAGGTCACCGCCGCCTCGAGCGCAGCGCGGTCGCCGTTCTGGTCGTACTCGTGGTTCCGCGCCAGGATGCTCTGGTCCCAGGCGCTGCGGGCGATGGCGCCGCAGGCCTCTCCGGACTGGCCGGCCAGATAGAGGGCGATGGCGTTGTTGATCCTGTCGGCGACCTGGTCGCGGATGTCGCCCTTGCGGCCGCGCTCATGCGCCTCGCCCAGGGAGTTGGCGAAGCCGTCGCCACGCCACAGGAACCGCTTGGCGCTGCACATCCAGGTCACGTGGCGGACGGCGTTGGCCATCTGGCCGTTGCCGCCCGACTGCCAGGCGGCGTCGACGGCGGCCTGCACCGGCCGATAGACCAGCCCCCAGGCGAACGGCGTCGCGATCGGGTAGATCACCGGAAAATACTCCGCCATCGTGATCAGCTCATCCCGCGAGAAGTTGTGCAGGATGCGGTTGACCAGTCCCGACAGGCGACCACCCTGCGGCCAGTTGTTGAGATCGGAGTAGCCCTGCCACCACCGACCGAAGGCGGTGTCGTAGAAGTCCGATCGGGCCAGGAAGCTCGCGAAGCCCTGGACGGCTCCAGCCGCCATCGCGACGCCCAGCGCCCCGTAGGCGAAGGGGTGCGCCCTGATGTGGCCGGCTGCCGGACGCAGGAACATCCCCGTCGGATCCGTCGCGTTGACCGGGTCGTTGCCGACATAGGCATAGGACGACGCCCCCTCCCCGGCCGGGTCGGGCGCGTAGAAGCGACGCAGCGCGGGATCGTAGAGCCGGGCCTGGTAGTTGGTCAGTTCGATCGCCGCGTCGATCGGCTGTCCGGTGTAGGCGTAAGGCTGCAGCGGCGCGGCCGGCCCCTGCAGCAGTTCGCCGAAGGGGCCGTAGTCGTAGGTCTGCAGCAGCGTCCCGGTCTGATCGACCACCGCCCGCACCGAGCCGAGATGATCGTTCAGGGCGTAGCGGGTCGTCGTGGTCGCCTCGGCCGGCACCGTCGCCAACAGACCCTCGGCGCCATGCAGAAAGTAGGAGACCGTCTCCGTCCCCGCGCTGGTCGTGCGGCGCGCCAGCGGCTGGCCGCCGGGCCCGCGCAGGTCCAGCACCTTGGTCACCGTCCCGTCGGCGTCGGTCCACTGCTCGACGCTGCGGTCGGTCCCCCGGCCGTAGGCGTAGGTCACGGTTCGCGCCCGCGCGCCGGTCACCGTCGCCCCGGTCGTCAGGCCGGTGAGCGGGTGGTAGCTCAGGCTGCTCAGCTGCCGGCTGGTCGCGCTGGTCACCCAGCCGTTGGGCGAGGCGTAGCCGTACTGCCCGATCGGCGCAGTTCCCGTGATCTGAACGTCGGCCACGAACAGCGACGCGCCCGGCGCGCTGGTCCCGCTGCTGCGACCGTTGGTCAGCACCAGGGCGATGCTGACGACGTGACCGTCCAGCCCCATGCCGCGGGCGATGGTCTGGGTGTCGATGGTGACGCCCGTGACCTGGGTCCAGGTCGTGAAACCGGTTCCCAGGTCGCGGATCGGAGCGTCCACGGTCTCGCCGGCGTCGGTGAACAGCCGCAGGCTCCAGTTCGCCGGTCCCGGCTGGCTCGCGAACGGAGACGGCGTGTTCAGCCAGTAGGACAGCTGGTAGGTCCCGCCCATGGCCAGGAAGCCCGCGAACTGCAGCACCTCGGCGTGGCCGGGGCTGCCGCCGGTCAACTGCAGCGCCTGCCCGGGCGGCAGGGTCCCGGTCCCGGTCGGCGCGGCGACGGAGCTCGACGACGGCCCGCCGTTGCTCGCCCCCCAGGTCCAGCCGGGATAGGCGGTCCCGTTGGCGAACTGGATCGTGGACTGGATCGCCGCCGCCACCGACTGGACGCGGTTGTTGTTCCAGACCTGGTTCGGCGCGGTCCCGGTCAGATAGCTGTACTGCTCCGTCGTCGGCCCGCGCGGCACGGACAGCAGGTTGCCGTTGGCGTCGTAGCTGACCGGCGTCGTCGCCGAACCGATGGCCAGCGCGGCGTTGGCGACGTCGGCCGTCGCCCCCGGATCGGCGACCTGCACCTGCCCCAGCGCGTCGTACTGATAGGCCCACTGGTTCTGCCGGATCGGCGGCGCCGTCCAGGGGTCCAGGCCCGGCTCGGCCGCGTAGGACGAGGCCACGGAGGCGATCTGGCCGTTGTAGTAGGCGGCGCCGTTGAACCCGCCCTGCTGGTAGGTGAGGGTCTCGAGATAGAAGTCGCCGCCGACCGCGGTCGGCCAGCCGGCGCTGTTGTAGCTGGCGGTGCGCTGGATCGGAGCGCCCAGGCTGTTGTCGTTCAGCTGCGCCTGGGTCACCTCGCCCATGCTGTTGTAGTAGTAGGAGGCGTAGTAGATTTCCGGCCCGCCGCGCGGATGCTCCGGATCCAGCACCTCGCCGCCCGCTGGCGGCTGCCCCACCCCGGCCAGCTGACCCAGGCGGTCGTAGAAATAGGTCACCTGGAAAGCCTGCCCGACCGGCTGTCCGCCGGTCAGGACCTGCGGATAGGTGGTCATGATCGGCAGGCCGAGATTGTTGTACAGCGCGGCGCTCTGGTAGGTCGTCGCGCCGTAGCCGGCGGCCGTGGTGTTGCGCGTCAGGACATTGCCGCGCCGGTCATAGGCGAAGGCGTCGGTGGTCAGGCCGGCCGTTCCGTTGTCGACGGTCCCCTGCCACAGCCGGGCCTCGAGGTTGTTCGATCCGGCCCCGTCGGCGTCGTAGGTGTTCTGGCTGTAGATGGTCGCGCCCTGGGCGACGGTGGGCCAGGCCGGCTGGTCGACATAGGCCGCGATGCCGGACCAGGCGACGCCGGTTTTCTGCACCAGGCCGGACTGGGTCACCCGATCCAGGCCGTCGTACTGGTAGTACTTGATGCGCTGCGGGGTCTGGCTCGCGCCGTCGGCGTCCATGGCGAAGCGCAGGCGGCCGGCGCTGTCGTAGGCGTACTGGGTCTGGCCGGAGTCCGGAGTCGTCTGCGAGATCAGCCGCCCGAGGAAGTCGTAGCCGTACTGAAGCACCCAGGGCGCCGCGGTCGATCCCGCAGGCGGCGAGAAGTAGTTGGGCAGCTGGACCGTGACCAGCCGTCCGGCCGGATCATAGAGCGACATGCTCGTCTGGTAGACGGGCGAGGCCTGGGTCCCGCCGATGCGGGTGCGGACGGCCAGGGTCTGGTCGCTCTGGTTGACCAGCCGATAGGTGACCACGCCGTTCGGATCGGTCTCGGTGATCACGCTGTAGCTGCCGGGCGTCCGTCCCGGCGACCCGGACGGCAGCAGCGGGGTCAGCGGATCGTTGGCGGTGTTGGCGCCGTAGGCGTAGCGGTAGGTGTGCCCCGAGCCTGCGGCGAAGGCCGTCCCCGGCGCCCCTTCCTCGATCACGCGCGCGGTCGGCGCCGTCTCGTAGAGGGTCTGGGTGAACGGATAGCCGTTGGCCGGCGCCGTGTACTGAGCGACGGTCATCGGCTGGCCGTTGACGTAGGGCAGATAGCTGTCGATGTCGCCGATCAGCCGGTTCTGCTCGGCCGTGCTGGGCGGCGGCGGCGTGGCCTGGGGCCCCGCGCCGATCATCAACGGGTTGGAGACCGGATCCTTGCCGTACTGCGGCCGCTGCTGGCTGTCGTAGAGGGTCCCGCCGGCGACGACGGTGTTTCCGTCCACGATCGACAGACTCTGCATCGGCTTGGCGGCGCCGTCGAAGAGGCCCAGCGAGATCTGCGGCTCGACGGCGCAGACCAGGTTGCTGAAGCTCCCCGGCCCCGACAGGCCCAGGATCAGCTTGCCGTCCCCTCGCACCAGCCCGGTCAGCTGGTCGCAGAACACCTGCTGGCCGTCCGCGTAGAACAGGACCAGCTCCTCGACGAAGGCGAGGATCCAGGTGCGCGCGAACCGGCCCGCGCGGACCGCCTGAACCTGGGCCGCGCCGCCGGGCGTCGCCGGGGCGTACAGGGTCCAGGTCGCGGCGGTCTGGTCCCAGGCCACGTAGACGTCGCCCATTCCGACCCGGGCGTTGGCCAGGGTACCTGCGCCGGACTGCCGCTGGACCTCCACCTTCACGGCGTAGTTTCCGTGAACGAAGCCGGTCAGGGTCGCCTGGCTGAAGGCCGGCGGGGTCGTCGTTCCGGTGTAGACCAGCTGCCAGCCGGCCACGTTCCAGTAGGCGTCCGGCAGGGTCCAGTCCGCCTTGTCGCTGGGATCGAAGTCGTAATAGACGCCGTTGGCCAGGCCGCCGATGCTGAGCAGGCTGTTGGGCAGGTTCGGATCGAAGATCCCGCCGGATGTCAGGGACCGGGCGTAGGTGAAGCTGGAGATCGAGGCCACGTTCTCGGCCGGCCCGACCACCGCCGTGACGTTCCGCGCGGCGTCGCGGACCAGCCGCGTGGTCTGGCCGTTCGGCGCCAGCGTCGCGCCGGGCAGCAGGCTGTCGACGTCGAAGACCGTCGCCTCATAGGCCGCGTCGAGCGGCGAGAAGCGCAGCTCGTCGACCCAGCACCGTTTGCCGGTCTTCTGGTTGTAGGCGATCAGGCCGACGCTCAGCGGCGCCGTGGCGGGCACCGAGGGGTTCGCGGCCCGAACCGCCGCCAGATCGACGATCTGGTGCAGATAGGCCCACTTTCCGGCGGTGTCGGACAGGCCGAGGACGATCGGCGCCCCGACGGCGACCGGCGCGCCGGCGACGTTGTAGACCTGCAGCTCCCACTGGGCGGTTCCCGAGGCGACGCCGAAGCCCGGATCGGTGAGCAGCCAGCAGGAGAAGAGATAGGCCCGGCTGCCGGTCGTGCGCAGGAAGGTCGCGGCCGGTCCGGACTTGGTCCCGGCGGCGACGGGGTCGATCTGGATGCTCCGCGTGCCAGTGTGAGCCTGGGTCCCGACGATGTGGTCGCTCAGGGCGCCGCCGCCGGCGTAGGACCAGGAGAGATCGTCCTCGTAGGGCTCGCAGCCGTAGTAGCCGGCCTCGGCCTGATCCAGCCTGGCGTTGACGAAGGCGGCCGTGGTCAGCCGGTCGGCCGTGTCGCGCACCGCGCCGCTGTAGCGGCCCAGGGCGTCCACGGTGACGACCGGCAGGCCGCGCGGCGAGCGTTGGGTTACGGTCGTCCCCGGCAGCCAGCTGCCCGCCGCTCCCGTACCGGTGGCCCAGTTGAACGCGGCCGGCGCCGCGCTGAGCGCCCGGTAGGTCGCCGACGGAGCCCAGACGCCCGGCCGGGTCGGCCAGTCGTTGCGCCAGGTCTCGATCGATATGCCGGTCGTCGTCCCGTTCGTCGCGGCGGTGGTCTGAACCACCGGGGTCAGGATGTTCAGACTACGGACGGCGTCATACTGCTGCCAGAAGTAGATCGGCGTCTGGGTCAGGGTCTCCAGCTGGCCCGAGGCGTTGTAGCGGTCGGTTGCGGTGACCGTCGGCAGGCCGGTGACCGGCGGCGTCTGGTCGTTCGGCGCGTAGCTGGTCCGCACCGTGGTCGTCACGCCGTCCAGCACCCGGACCAGCCGCCGCTGGCGGGCGTAGAAGCCGGTCCGGTTGTCCCCGGCGACCTGCGACAGGTCCTGCCGATAGCCCCACCAGTAGAAGGTCGTGGTTCCCGCGTCGGTCAGCACCGGCGGCGAGCCGCTTCCGGCCGAGCGGTCCTTGCGGCCGTAGACCTGCCCCGCCATCAGGCCCAGCAGGGTCGCGGCGTTGGTGTCGGTTCCCGTCGGATAGGGCTGGGCCGGCGTGTCCTGGGCCGTCAGCCCGTTGAAGAACCAGGTGACCGTGGTTCCGTTGGGCGCGGCCGCGGTGCTGGCGGTCCCTTCGGCCAGGGTCATCTGGTTGTAGGCCGCACGCCAGCCGTCGGCGGTCACGGTCGCCGTGGCCGCATCCCCGGCCACGGCAAGGGTCTGCACCGCATAGCCGTCGTTGAGGGCGGTCGTCGCGAGCGCCGGCACGGTCTGCTGGCCGGCGACGGCCCCCTGGACCATCCGGCGCAGCGTCAGCGTCGAGCCCGCCGCCCCCCAGGTCCCGCCGTAGGTCACGAAGCTGGACGGACCGACCAGCTCCCGGCCCGTGCCGGACGGGACCAGAACCTTCTGGCCGGCCAGCTCGATGCGGGCCCCCGCCACGCCGTTGACCAGCGGATAGACGACCGTCTTGGTCCCGGTCTGGTAGACGCAGCAACTCTCGCCCAGCACCTGCAGCGACGCCGTCTCGGTCGCCGCCAGCGAGTCCGTCAGCGACAGGGCGGACGTCCAGCTGCCGTCCGATCCCTGGGCGTAGACGCCGTTGCTCCAGGTCTGGCCGTTGACCGCCGGGAAGACGACATAGCGACTGGGCGTCCGGGGGCTGACGGCGGTCCGCGCCGCGAAGCTCCCCCCCGTCGGCGCCGCGCCGGCGAAGGCCGCCGGAACCGTCCAGGCGGAGGTCGACGGGTCGTAGGCCGCCAGATCGAACAGGGGCGCCCCGCCCGAGCCGGTCATGACGCGGACGGCCTCGTCGAAACCGTAGGTGATCCCCGTCACGGCCGTTTCGCCCGGGTAGACGACCGCGTCGCTGCTGTAGCGGCTCCAGCTCGAGCCCTGATAGCGGAACAGCTGTCCGCCGAGCCCGACCATGGCCCCCCGGATCGCCAGCGCGAGGGTCGAGGCGCCCGCCGCCGGCGTCAAGGTGGCCAGCCGGGTCAGGTCCAGCCGCGTGACCGCCGCCGGCCAGGAGACGCCGTTGCAGACCACCTGCGCCGAACCGGTCGGACCTCCGGCGGCGGCGTAGGCGCCGTAGCCTTCGCCCAGCACGACCGACAGGGTCGAGATCGACGGCATGGGCCGCGGCGTCGGCCGGCTGACCGAGGTCCAGCGGCCGAACGGATCGAGGCTCATCAGCACCGCGACCAGATCGCCGGTCGCCGTCCCGGTGGAGACGGCGAGGAGCCGGCGATCCTCGGCGGCGACCTGAGCGCACATCGCGCCGGTCGTTCCGGCCAGCTGGACGACCGTGTCCGCAACCCATGCCGCCCCGTCCCAATGGGCGGGATTGAGCTTGCCGCTGGCCTGCCCGACGACCGCCGCGAAACCCGAGCCGCAGACGGCCGTGACCGCCTCCCCGGCCTGCAGCGTCAGCGCCAGGGCCGTGCCCGTGGCGTTCCAGCCGCCGACCTGGGCTTCGCTGACCACATAGGCCAGCAGCTTGCCGTTGGCGGCGATGCAGAAGGTGTCGGCCGACAGTCCCACGGCCACGGAGGCATAGGTCGCCGACCCCAGCGGCAGGCTGGCCAGGGTCGTGGCGACCCAGCGCCCGACCCAGCGATAGGCGACGCCCTGGACGCTGGTGTCGCTGCCCAGCCAGGTGACGACGACATAGCCCTCGGCGAAGTAGAACACCGGCTGGCTGAAGGTGACGCCCGCGCGGGTCGGCGGCGACAGCGTCAGATCCCGCGCCGACAGCGTCGCCGTCATGCCCGCGGAGGCGTAGGCGTAGGTCGCCTGGCCGCCCTCGGGCGCCTGGGCGGTCGCCAGGGTTCCCAGAACCGGGCTGCCGGCGGTGGTCACATAGGTGAAGCTGAACGGCGGCGGCGGCGTGGCGGCCGGCGCCGTGGCGACGATCCCCATCAGCAGACGCTTGGCCAGAGTCCCCTGGCCAACGTACTGGACCTGACCTGAACCGCCTTCGAAGTCGAGACCGGTCACGCCCATCAGGACGCCGCCGGGCGCATAGACGCTGACGCTCTGCAGATAGCGGGTCTGGTAGCGGTCCTGCCAGGCGTTGACGCCGTTGGGATCGGCATGCGGCGGCGGACACTCGTTGGCCGCCTTCTCGCCGTAGGTCAGGCGCGCGACGTCGCCGCCCGCCCCCACGACCGTCTTGAGGTAGGTCGCCCGCGTGTAGCTGAGGCCGCCCGGCCCGCCGACCGGCGCCGTGACCTGATCGTAGGCGTAGGTGACGACATTGCCCCACAGGTCGAAGACCTGAGACAGGCTCCAGCCGACGGCGACCGGCGTCTGGCCGGCGAGGGCCGCGCCGGCGCCGGTCCACCCGCCCCAGGCGACGCCCCAGTCCACCGTCCCCCGGCCGCTGGCGGCGTCGCCGTAGACCGCCCGGCCGCCGTCCTCGCGGGTGATCTCCCAGCGCTGGGCCGCCGGACTGTAGCGGATGATCCAGAAGCGGTAGTCCGTGGACGCGTAGAGCTGAGTCCCGTCGGCCTCGGTTCCGACCAGGACCAGCGGGCTCGCGCCGCCTTCGCCCTGCAGAACATAGCCCGCGCCGTCCGGCGCTGCGGCGATCGACGACTGCGACAGCGACCAGCCCAGGCCCAGCACGCCGGTCGGCGCGACGCTGTTGTCGTAGGTCGCCGTCGCGCCGACCGAGCCGCTGTAGGCGGCCGTCAGGACCGCATCCGGCCCGCCGCGCCCCGGCAGGACGGCGAGCGGCAGGGTGAAGGCGACCTCGCCGCGATAGAGATCGACGGCCTGGCGCAGGCGTTCGGATGACGTCATGACACCCCTCCTCCGCTCGAGAGGACGCGCATCTCGACCGACGTCGCCCGGCCGAGCGTCTCCGCGCGGTTGCTCGCCCACATTTTGAGCCGAAGGCCCCTCGCCCGGCCGCCGAACCGGAACACCGCCCGCCCGGTGTAGAAGGCGGCCCGCTGCGTGAACCCGCCCGCGATCGCACTGGCCGGAATGGTCCCGCCGGCCCCGGCCGCCGCCGCCGCGGGCGCGGCGTAGACGGCGGCGACGGCGGCCGCCGCGACGCCGCCGATCACCACGGCGCCCACCACGATGACGATCCCCGCGATGGCTCCGCCGCCCAGGCCGCCGCCGCCGCTGTCGTCCTTGCCGCCGCCCAGGCCGAGCGGGTCGAGGAACTGCAGCGGATTGCCGGGCTCGAAGCCGTAGGCGTTGAGGGTCTGCGGCCGCAGGACGTCGCCGAAGATCGGGTCCTTCTCGATGAACCGCGCCAATCCGGGCGCGTAGGTCCGGGCGCGCATGAAGCACAGGCCCGACGGGTCGGTGATAACGCCCCAGCGACCGTGCAGGGCGAAGGGATTGTCGCTGACGCCCTGCCGCCCGGCCGGCAGGCCGTAGGGGTCGTAGGCGTAGGCGTCGGTCACCCCCGCCGCCCCGACCAGGGCCAGGGTGCTGCCGACGCCGTTGAAGACGTAGGTCTGGAAGCTCCCGTCGGCGGTCTCGCGCCCGATCAGCCCCGCGCCGTTGACGTAGCGGGTCGTGCCGCCGCCGGAGTCGACGGTGGCCAGCGGCCGATCCATCGCCGCGTCGGACGCCCAGGGCCGGATCAGCGCCTGCCGCTCGGGCAGCGAGGCCGCCCCGCCGCCCATCAGCTGGGCCAGCAAGGTGTAGATCGGGTCCTGGCCATCCGTCGGCCGCGCGATCATCGGATTGGCGTAGCCGGCCGGATCGTGGACGAAGCGCCGCGTCGCCGCGCCGTTGGTCGACGTATCGAGGAAGCCGTCGGCGTCGAAGGCGTAGACGACCGACCCGGCCTGGACCAGCTGGTTGTAGATGTTGTGTCCGAGCGTCCCCGCGACCCCGGGGACCGAGGTCATGTTGCCGTCGCCGTCGTAGGTCACGGCCGTCCCGTTCACGGCCGTCAGCCGGTCGGCCGCCGGGTCGGCGTAGCTGAAGGTGGTCTGGCCGGCGGTCACGGCGGCGGCCAGCGGCGTAAGCTCGGCGATCTGGCTCGGCTCCCCGAAGGCGTTCAGCGTGTAGGTCCCCTGCGCCAGCAGGTCCTGGCCGATGGTCGCCTGGTAGCCGGTGAACTGGCCGGCGTCGTTCTGGGTGAACGTCAGGCCGACGCTGTTGGGCAGGGTCGCCGAAGCCAGAACGCCGTTGGGGGCGTAGACGTAGCTGGTCTGGCGACCGGCCCAGTCGGTCACCGTCCGCAGCCGCCGCATCGGGTCGTAGCCGTAGGTCAGCGCATTGGTCAGGCCGGGATACAGGATCGTCGCGATGTCGCCGGTCGGGGCGTAGCTGTAGGACACCGTCTCGTTGTGGACGTTGTTCGTCCGGGTCAGCATCCGGTTCAGCGCATCGAAGGTGCGGGTGATCTGGACGGCGCCGCCGACCTTGGTCTGGAGGCGGTTGCCGGCGCCGTCGAGCACCTGCTCGACGAGAGCGGCGGCTTCCGGCGGCGCGGTCGTGACGTAGCGTCCGGCCGGGTCGTAGCCGTAGGTCAGGGTCTGCTGGCGGCCGTTGACGTAGGTCTGCAGCTGGCCGCGCGGCGTGTAGGTCATGCTCGTCGCGACGCCGTGGGCGTCGGCGCCGCCGACCCACTGCCCGGCGCCGTCGACGATCAGGACGGTCGGCGCAGTCTGGTAGGGGCTGACCGTGACCCGGACGCATCGCGTGACCGGGTCATAGGCGTAGGCCACCGTGGTCTTGACCGTGGCGGTCGGGGGATTGGGCGCCGGGTTGGGCTCCTCGATCCGCACCGGTCGCCCTAGGGCGTCGTAGCCGACCGTCTTGGCGCGCCAGGACGAGCCCTTGCCGACCTTGATCCCGATCGGCCGATCCAGGACATCGAACGTCTCGATCGTCTGGTTGCCTACCGGGTCGGTGGCCGTGGTGGTCCGCTGGGTGGTGTTGCTGACCGGATCGATCACGCCGCCGTAGACGGTCGTCCAGACCTTGCCGCGCTCGTCGGTGTGGGACAGCACACGACCGAGCGGATCGAAGACGTCGGTGGTCTGGTAGGGCGCCGGCTGACTCTGGTCGGCCTTCGGATAGGTGGTTACGACCTGCTGATTGGTGAGGCCCCCCGCCCCCGCCACGGACGTGTAGGCGATGGTGGTGGCCGCTCCGACCGCCCCCCTGGCCGGCGCCGGCGCGGTCCAAGAGATCAGCCGACCGAGCGGATCGAAGGTCAGGACCTGCTGATAGGCGACGTTCACCGGCGCCTGGCCCGGCGTGGTCACCGTCACCGTCGGCTGGGTGATCGTGACCGTCATCGGCGACGGCGTCCCCGCCGCCTGTAGGGCCATGGCCCAGGCGAAGGTCGTGACCTTGCCGTTGCCGTCGGTCGTCGAGGTCAGCCGGCCGATCTCGTCATAGCCGTAGCCGGTCTGGACCGTCGGATTGCTCGCCGACAGCACCTGCTGAATCAGCTCGTCGTTGCGGTTGCGGACCAGCTGGGTGACGTCCGGGTTCGACGCCGCCGGATAGGTGATCTGCTCGAGCTGGCTGTTAGCGTCGTACTGGTAGCCGGTCGTCCGCTGCAGCGGGTCGGTGACGCTGGTCAGCATGCCGACGCCGTCGAAGACGGTGGTGGTGACATAGGCCTGGGCGTCGGGCTGGTTCGGATAGGTCAGCGCGCTGGTGTGCACCCGGTCGACGCCGGCCCAGTACTCGTTCTTGATCGTGGCGGCCAGGACGCCCGCGGGATCCTTGAACTGCAGCGACGTCAGCCGTCCCAGCGCGGTTCCGTAGCCCAGGACCGTGGCCCCGCCGAGCGGATCGGTGATCTGCTGCACCTCGCCGGCGGGGGTGTACTGATAGGTGGTGACGTTGCCGACCGCGCCCGGTCCGTCGCCCAACGGATAGTCGGTCTGGCTGTCGACCAGCCCCTGAATGGTTCCCGCCGAGCGATAGACGATGATCCGCTTGCCGCCGGTCGGGTCGGTGACGCTGCGCGGCAGGTTCGTGCCGGTCACATAGGTCACCGTGGTGGTGTTGCCGAGGGCGTCGCTGGCGGTGAGCAGATTGTTGCGGCCGTCGTAGGTGAACCGTTGCGTCTGGCCGAGCGGATTGGTGATCGACAGCAGGTTCCGCGCGCCGTCGTAGGTGTAGGTCGTGGTCGCGCCGACCCCGGCCGCGGCCCCCGGCGGCCCTTGATAGACGCTCTCCGAGGTCAGATTGCCGGCGCCGTCGAAGGTGCGCAGCACCCGCCAGACGGCGCCGCCGGCCAGGTTGTGGATCTCCGAGACCGTGTTCAGCGTGGTCTTCTCGCTGAGGTAGGTCGTCACGTAGCCCATCCGGTCGGTGACCGTGGTCTGGACGTAGGGGTAGCCGGAGATCGTCTGATCGGCGTAGGCGAAGGTGATGAAGTAGTTCTGGCCGGTGGCGACCGCCTGGGCGTCCTTCTGCTGGATCACCCGGTTCTGGCCGTCGTAGGTGTTGGTGATGAAGGTCGCGCCGGTCTGGTCGACGGCCGTGTACATCAGCGAGCCCGGCCAGTAGGTGAACTGGCGCGTCAGTCCCGTCGTGTCGGTGTACAGCGTCAGGTCGCCGCCCGTGTAGCCGTAGCTGATCGACCGGCCGGCGTTGTCCGCCACGGTCTTGATCCGGCCCGTCGCCGCCCCGCTGGTGAAATAGGTGAAGCGCAGATAGCGGCCCGAGCCCTCGTCCGTGACCCGGTCCAGTCGGCTGTCGGCATAGGTCAGGTTCACGCCGTTGCCGGCCGGCGAGACGATGCGCAGCAGCCGGCCCGAACTGTCGAAGCTGTAGACCGTCTGGTCCCGCCGCGTGAGCTGGTAGGCCATCGTCGAAAGCCGGACCAGCACATCGCCGTTGGGCTGCCCCTGCTTGGCGTAGGTTCCGGTGACGCTTCCCGGGGTGTCGTAGACGCTGACGACGCTGTCGCCCCACCAGACCGCCACGGTCTTGCCGTCGGACGCGCTCTGGATGTTCGTCGCGTAGGCGTGGGTCCAGCGGTTGCCGAGCGGTCCAGACGGTCCGGGCGGACTGTCGGTCGGCAGCGGGGTGACGGTGTTGTAGCGGACGTCCAGGCGCAGCGGCACGACGCCGGCCACCTCGATGTCGACGTTGCCGTAGACATAGGAGCCGTTGGCCAGAAGCACCGGATCGCCCGACGTGCCCGACCCGCCGCCGCCGCCGTTGTCGGGCGGGTTGGGCTTGTTCGTCGTCGCCGCCGTAGCCTGGCTCCAGGGGCCGCTGCTGCTGCCGGAGTTGGCCTGGACCTGGATGTTGTAGGTCGTGTTGTTCGCGACCTTGGTGGTCGACTGCGGCTGGGTCAGGGATGTGCCGCTCACGCCCGACTGGGTGTAGAGAGCCGATCCGCCCGAGGCGGGCGTCACCTTCACCGTATAGGTGACATTGCTGCCCGACACGGGGCTCCAGCCGACCGTGAGGGCGTTGGCGGTGTCGAACGAGGCCGAGACGCCGCCGACCTGGGCCAGGGTGCTGCCCACCACGATCGGGGACGAACTCCACAGCCCGAGGTTCCCGCCTGAGACCGCGCGCACGAAGACCGTCAGCGTATCGCCCTGGGCCACCGTGTTCGGATAGGTGAGGGTCGCGCTCTTCGCGGAGGGGGTCTGGCGATCCAGCACCGTCCCGCCGCTGTTCCGCAGTTCGGCGACATAGGTCACCGTCCCCAGGCCGCTGGCGTCGAACTGCCAGGTCGCGGTGATCTGGCGCTGCTGGAAGGCGCCCGCCAACGTCAGGCTCGACGGCCCGACGAGCTGCTGGAGGGTCAGCGACAACGCGCCGAAGTCGGTCATGGCGCCGCCGGCCAGGGCGCGGGCCCTGACCGTGTAGCTGGTCCCTGTCGAGAGGCCCGAGGCGCTGAACGTGGCCGCCGCGGGCGTGGAGCCGCCGGGCTGGGCGACCCACTGTTTGACCGACGGCGCGCCGCCGCCCGTGGTCACGTCGGCGTAGTAGCCGGTCGCGCCGGGGCTCTGGGGCCAGGTCAGGGCCAGCTGCTGGATCGCCGCGTCGTAGGTCAGCGTCGTCGGCGCCGGCGCGACCAGGGGCGGCGGGGCGCTGATCACGCCCCAGGAACCCTGGGCATGAGGCTGGACGGTGAAGGTCTGGACCCCCGCCGTCGCCAGCTGCGCCGCGGTCAAGGTGTAGACGAGGCCGGACGGCTGGTTCGGGGCCAGGGTTCCGTTCTGAGCGATCTCATACGTCACCGCCAGGCCGGCGGTGATCTGGGCCTGGGTCCGGACGTCGGGCCATTGCAGCGTCACCGGGTCCGCGGTCGCGCCCGACTGGAAGACGGGAGCCGGCTGGGCCAGCTGGTGGATCGTCACCGGCAGCGCGGTCATCGCCCCCAGGACGCCGTTCGCCGCCGATTTGATCGACAGGGTGTAGACGGCGTTCTCGACGAAGCCGCCGCCCGGGGCCGGCACGGCGTAGGTCGCCGTCGTCCCGTCGCTGAACAGCTGCTGGTTCGGCGCGCCGCCGCCCGTCAGCTGCACCGAGAGATAGACCAGCGGCGCCGCGGTCCAGGTCGCGGTCAGCGACTGGGTCCCGTTCGCGGTCAGCAGATAGGTGAAGTTCGGCTGCAGGGCGGGCGGCGCACCGACGGCGCTGAGCGGGCCGTAGGACTGGTCCGCCTCCGCCCGCACCTGGACCGTCAGGGCGGCCGTATCGTTCAGGTGGCTGGTCAGGTCGATCGAGCGGGTGGTCTGCAGCGTCCCCTCGACGCCGTTCAGCACCGGCAGGTAGCTCGGCGTCAGCGCCGGATCGACGGCGACCCAGCGGGCCTCCACCGCCACCACGCCCGGCTGGGTCTGGGCCAGCTGCACCACCGGCGTCGACATCTGGTGGATGATGACCTGGCCGAACTGCGCCGCGCTCATCGAGCCCGTGCCCAGGCCGCGCAGTTGCGAAGCGTAGGTCGTTCCCAGCACGAAGCCGCCGTTCGGCGGCGTGACGGCGAAGCTGCCCTGGCTGACCGGAACCAGCCCGAAGTTGGCCGGCGTGGTCGCGGGGCCGGTGAAGACCCGGGCGTAGGCCTGGCTCGAACCGGTCGTCGGCGTCCAGCCGACCGTCAGGGCGCCGACGTCCTGGCCGCCGTTCCAGACATAGCGGAACGCGCTGGTCAGACTGGGCGCGGCGGTCACGGCGCTGGCGGGTCCGACGTCGCCGTCGATCACCGCGCGCAGCCGGAAGGTGTAGCTGTGGTTGGCCGTCGGGTCCGAGGTCGGCGACAGCAGGGACATCAGAGAATAGGGCGAGGTCACGCCGGTGGTGACGACCGGCGTCGTCCCGCCGTCGGTCCTGGTCTCCAGGTTGTAGGTCGCCCCGGCCGCCACCGCGCCCCAGGTCAGCGCCAGGGCCTCGGCCGCGGGCGGCGTCGCGGACTGGTACAGCGCCGAGGGCGCGGTCTGGCCGTGGATGGTGACGGTCTGGGAGTCCCAGGCGGCGAGCGCCCCCTGCCCGATGCGCCGCATCCGGCCGACGAACTGCTGCCCCGTCGTCACCGGGTTGGGCGCCGGAACCAGGATCGGCGGGATCGTGCTCCCCGCGACGGAGTTGGTCAGCACCACGGTCGAGCCCTGGCGGACCTCCATATAGTAGTAGGCCGGCGCCGGGCTGTCGGGCGTCCAGTCGAAGACGAAGTCGCCGTTCCCGGCGCCGTCGGGGTCCTGATAGTAGAAGCCCAGGGCGGTCTTGGTCGTCGATCCGGGGGTGCTGCTCGGGCCCGAGGCGCCGGAGCCGCCGGCCGCCGTCGCGGTGGCCCCGCGAGCCGCCACGGTTACGACGCTGTCGCCGGTCACCTGGCTGGACAGGTCGAGGCTGGTCCCGGTCTGGAAGCTGGAGGCCGGCGTCGAGGCCGTGGTCAGGACGACGCCGTAGCCCTGGGCCTGGTCGACGGCCGGCCACTGCGCGCTCAGGGTCCCGCCCTGCGGCCAGGAGAAGCCCATGCTCGCCGAGGGCAGATCGATCGGCGTGCAGGACGCCGTCGCGCTCCAGGGCCCTGTCTCTCCCGAGCCGACCGCGCGGACCCGGGCCTGGTAGCCGCGCCCGGGCATCACGCCGGCGATCGGCGCGAGGATCGCGCCCGAACCGGTCACCGACTGGGCGTAGGTCCAGGACCCGTCCTGAGCGACCACCTGCAGATCGTAGCTGACGGCGTTCGGGATCGCCGCCCATTGGGCGCTGCCGAAGGTGGTCTGCCCGGCGTCCGGCTGGCGGAACCGCAGGGTCGAGGGCACGAAGGCGGCCGGCGGGATGGTGTTTCCCGACGGCGCGACGTTCAGCGGCCAGACCAGGGCCAGGCCCGTCTCGCCGTCGGTCGCGCGATGCCGCATCAGCGCGGCCGCCTGCGACGGCGGCATCGCCGCCGCGTCCCACAGCTGCAGCTCGCTGACCTGGCCGATCAGACCGGTCTCCGGCGCTCCCTGCCCCAGGCCGAGGGTGAAGGTCCCGCTCGTCGACAGGCCCGCGCCGGCCGTGAAGGCCAGGGCCCCGGCCGATCGCCAGCGCTGGATTCCGTCGATCCAGATCTCGACCGCGTAGTGCAGACGATCGGCGGGCGTGACCCCGACGACGACGTGCCGCCAGGTCCCGCCGTTCACCGCCAGGGTCGTGGCCGCGACCCCGCCGGTCGCGGTTCCATAGTGGACGGTCAACGCCGCGGGGTTGGTCAGCCAGAGCCGGCCGGCATTGCCGCCGGCCGTCGGTCCGAACGAGAGGATCACCGCGTTGGCGTCGCTCTGGGTCGTGTTGACCCAGGCCGCGATGGTGACGCCGGACGCGGGAAAGCTGTCGCCGGCCGTGCCGGCGAAGGCATGTGTGACCCCGAGCGTTCCGCCGAACGCGAGAACCGTCGCCGGATCGGCGTCGCTGCCGGAATAGAGCAGGTTCAGGACCGGCGCCGCCAGGGTGAGAGCGCGACCGCGGGCCATGGGCGCCTAGGCTCCCGCCCGAACGGCGAGCGCGACCACGCGCGCCGCATCCTGCGATGACTGCTGTTTCGCCCGCACGATTGTGCTCCCCTTGGCGGCGAGAGAAACACAACCAAAAGGCGATCACAAGGCGCCGACTCTCAAAATGAGACACTCATCGCATAGCGACAAATTTCTCCATTTGCACTGTGGGCGAGTATCTAGCCGCCGCCGAGCGCCTCGGCCAGGAAGGCCATGAAAACCCGGACCTTGGCCGCCACATGCCGGCGGGACGGATAGATTGCGAAGATCGAGGTCTCGTCCGCCGACCAGTCGTCCAGCGCGGTCGCCAGCCGTCCGCTGTCCAGGTCTTCGCGGACGTAGAGCCGGGGAATCAGGCTGACGCCCAGCCCCGCCCTCAGCGCGTCGCGCACGGCCAGGCTGGAGCCGACGCTGTAGCGGCCGAGGACCGGGACGCGGACGGATCGGCCGTCCCGGGCGAAGGTCCAGGTGTCGGCATGGCCGGAATGGCTGAACCGAATGCAGTTGTGCCCCGCCAGTTCGGCCGGAGTCCTCGGCGCGCCGAACCGCTCGAAGTAACCCGGCGAGGCGCAGAGAGCATGGTCCATCACCATCAGCTTGCGGGCGACCAGGCTGGAATCCTCCAGAGCATCGCTGCCGCGGATGGCGAGATCGTAGCCGTCGCGGACGATGTCCACCCGTCGGTCGTCGAGATGCAGGTCCAGGCTCAGCTTCGGATAGCGTTTCAGAAACTCGGGGATGGCGTTCGACAGCCCGACCAGGGTGAAGGAGAGCGGCGCGCTGACCCGCAGCACGCCCGATGCCTCGTCGTGCAGGGCTCCGAGCGAGGCGTTCGCGTCCTCCAGGTCGTCCAGGATTCCCGCGATCCGCTCGTAGTAGGTCGCGCCCGCCTCGGTGAGGCTCATGCGGCGGGTCGTGCGGTTGAGCAGCCGGGCCGCCACATGCGCCTCGAGCTCGCCGACGTTCTTGCTGACCGCCGCCGGCGACAGCGACAGGCGGCGCGCGGCCTCCGCGAAACTGCCCAGTTCGACCACGCGGCGGAACACCTTCAGGGCGGTCAGCTGATCCATATTAAACACCAATGGTGAATAGTGATGTCACGATAGATGGAATTATCAGCGTTGAGGCAACCAATAAGTTGGTCCTGTTCGCGGGGCGGGACTGGCCCGCCGCCGCCGCCGCCAGGACCTCCAGCGATGACCGTCATCACCCAAGAGCGCCCCGCAATCCTTCCCGCCAATCCGGCCCTCGTGCGCGCCATCGAGCGCCGCATCTCGGCCAGCTTCTTCTCGCCGTCGCGCACGGTGTCGGACGCCGAGGTCCACGAACTGGTCCGCCTGGCGACCCGGGCCCCGACCGCCTTCAACCTGCAGAACTGGCGCTTCATCGCCGTGCGCAGCCCCGAGGCCAAGATCCGGCTGCGCGCCCTGGCCTGGGACCAGCCGAAGATCACCGAGGCCCCGGTCACCTTCATCATCGTCGGCGTCCAACCTCAGACCAAGGCCATCGCCGAGCGGGTGCGCCCCTCGATCGAGGCCGGCTTCATGCCGCCGCACATGGCCCAGGGCTGGACCGACTTCGCCGACGCCTTCTACGCCCAGCATCCCCAGGTCGCCCAGGACGAGGCCATCCGGTCCGCCACGCTGGGCGCCGCGACCCTGATGTTCGCCGCCGAGGCCCTGGGCCTGGCCTCCGGTCCGATGTCCGGCTTCGACCCCGAGGGCGTCGCCGAGGCCTTCGGGCTGGGCCAGGACGAACGCGCCGTCCTGCTGGTCGCGGTCGGCCACGCCGCGCCCGGCAACTGGCCGCAGAAGCCGCGCCGGCCCGTCGCCGACGTCCTGAGCCACGCCTAGGGAGAGCGATCCGATGACCTCCCCCGCCTCGACCGGCCGCCTCGACCTGCTGCTCACCGCCGTCGCGCCGGCGATCTGGGGCAGCACCTACGTGGTCGCGACCCAGATGCTGCCGGCGGACCATCCGCTGACCGTGGCCATGCTCCGCGCTCTGCCCGCCGGGCTGCTCCTGCTGCTGATCGTGCGGCGCCTGCCCTGGGGGGTCTGGTGGCGGCGGACCCTGATCCTGGGCGCGCTGAACTTCTCGATCTTCTGGGCGCTGCTGTTCGTCGCGGCCTACCGCCTGCCGGGCGGCGTGGCGGCGACGGTGGGGGCGGTCCAGCCGCTGATCGTCCTGTTCCTGGCGCGGATGGTGCTCGGCTCGCCGATCCGGGCGGTTTCCGTCGCCGCCGCCGTCGGCGGGGCGGTCGGGGTGGCCATGCTGGTCCTGACCTCGTCGGCGAGCCTCGATCCGATCGGGATCGCCGCCGGTCTCGGCGGCACGGTGTCGATGGCCCTGGGCACCGTCCTGACCCGCCGCTGGCAGCCGCCGGTCTCGCCCCTGACCTTCACCGCCTGGCAGCTGACCGCCGGCGGCCTGCTGCTGCTGCCCGTCGCCCTGCTGATCGAGCCGCCCCTCCCCGCGCTGACTCCGACCAACCTGGCCGGACTGACCTACCTCGGACTGATCGGCGCGGCCCTGACCTACATCCTCTGGTTCCGCGGCGTGGCGCGCCTCGAGCCCGGCGTCGTCTCCTCCCTGGGCTTCCTCAGCCCGGTCACCGCGGTGCTGCTCGGCTGGGCCCTGCTGGGCCAGAACCTCAGCCCGCCGCAAATCCTCGGCATGACGGTGGTGCTCGGCAGCGTCTGGCTCGCCCAGCGCCGTCCCAGGGCTGCAACGACCGCGCCGAAGGCCGCCTGACGACGCATAGGGCTTGCCGCCCCCGCCATATAGTGACACGAATAGTGTCAATAATATCGGGAGGCGGCCATGAAGCTCTGGAAATGGGTGGGCGCGATCGCGCTCGTGCTGATCGGGGGACTGGCGCTGGCGGCCGCCAACCGCACCACCCTGCTGGCCTGGGTCGCCCGCGCCCAGATGCCGCCGGTCGAGAAGAACCGCGCCGTGGCCTGGGCCCAGGGTCCGGCCGCAGCGCCCGCCGCGGCCCGGCCGCCGAACATCGTCTTCATCCTGGTCGACGACCTGGGCTTCAACGACATCAGCTTCAACGGCGGCGGCGTCGCCAACGGCGCCGTCCAGACCCCCAACATCGACTCGATCGGCCGAGGCGGCGTCTCCTTCACCAACGGCTACGCCGGCAACGCCACCTGCGCCCCGTCCCGCGCCGCGATCATGACCGGCCGCTACCCGACCCGCTTCGGCTTCGAGTTCACGCCCGCCCCGGTCGCCTTCCAGCGCATGGTCGGCACCGAGTCCGAGCCCGGCGCGCCGGTCGAGCCGAAGTTCTTCGCCGACCGCATCAAGGACATGCCGCCCGGCAGCACCGCCCGGACGCCCGCCGCCGTCAACGAACTGAGCATGCCGGCCGGCGAGATCACCGTCGCCGAGGTGCTGAAAGCCTCCGGCTACCACACCATCCACCTCGGCAAGTGGCACCTGGGCGGAAAGAAAGGCTCCCGGCCCGAGGACCAGGGCTTCGACGAGAGCCTGGGCTTCATCGCCGGCGGCTCGATGTATCTGCCCGAGAAGCATCCCGACGTGGTCAACGTCAAACAGCCGTGGGACGCCATCGACCGCTTCCTGTGGCCGAACCTGCCGTACGCCGTGCAGCACAACGGCTCGGCGCCGTTCCAGCCGCGCGGCTACATGACCGACTACCTGGCCGACGAGGCCGTCAAGGCGATCAGGGCCAACCGCAACCGGCCCTTCTTCCTCTACTTCGCGCCCAACGCCATCCACACGCCGCTGCAGGCGACGCGCAGGGACTACGACGCCGTGCCGGGGATCGCCGACCACCGTCTGCGGGTCTATGGCGCGATGACCAAGAACCTGGACGACAACATCGGCAAGATTCTGCGCGCCCTTCAGGACGAAGGCCTGGCCGAGAACACCCTGGTGATCTTCACCAGCGACAACGGCGGCGCCGGCTACGTCGGCCTGCCCGACGTCAACAGGCCCTACCGCGGCTTCAAGTCGACCTTCTTCGAGGGCGGCGTCCACTCGCCCTTCTTCATGCGCTGGCCGGCCGCGATCCAGGCCGGAACGCGCTACCCCTACCCTGTCGGCCATATCGACATCTTCGCCACCGCGGCGGCGGCGGCCGGCGCCAAGCCGCCGAGCGACCGCGAGATCGACGGCGTCGACCTGCTGCCGCACGTCCTGGGCCGTACGCCCGGCCGGCCGCACCAGACGCTGTTCTGGCGGTCGGGCCAGTACGAGGCCGTCCGCGAGGGCGACTGGAAGCTGCAGGTCAACGGCGCTCGGAACAAGGTCTGGCTCTACAACCTGGCCGCCGATCCGACCGAGCAGCGCGACCTCTCGGCCCAGCAGCCCGAGCGGGTCAAGGCCATGAAGGCCCTGCTCGCCCAACAGAACGCGCGCAGCGTCAAGCCGCTCTGGCCGTCGCTGCTGCAGGGACCGGTGTATGTCGACAAGCCCGGCGGCGTTCCGCACAAGGCGAGCGACGAATACGTGCTCTGGGACAACTAGGTGACGACCGCTCCGCACCTGATCTTCGCCCTGTCCGCCGCGGCGCTGTTGCTGGCCGCCTGCGGCGGCGGACCTGAGGCGACCGTCGCGCAAGCCTGCCTGGTCCCGCCGCCCTCGGCCGCGGCGCCGGCGACCGCCGGAATGGTGCTGGTCAAGGGCGGCCGGTTCGAGATGGGCGCGCGGCCGATGCAGCCCGAGGAAGGGCCGCCGGACGTGACGACGGTCGGCGACTTCTGGATCGACCGGACCGAAGTGACCAACGCCGACTTCGCCCGTTTCGTGAAGGCGACCGGCTATGTGACCCTGGCCGAGCGCCCGCTCGATCCGAAGCTCTACCCCGGCCTGCCGCCCCAGGCGCTCAAGCCCTCGGCGCTGGTGTTCGTCGGGGCGGCCGATGTCGGCGACGGCGATCCCTCGCGCTGGTGGCGGGTGGTCGAGGGCGCCGACTGGCGTCGCCCGCTTGGACCCGGCAGCTCCGTCGAAGGCAAGGAGACCCAACCCGTCGTCCAGATCGCCTGGGAGGACGCCATGGCCTACGCTCGCTGGCTGGGCCGCGACCTGCCGACCGAAGCCGAGTGGGAGTACGCCGCCCAGGGCGGCAAGCCGGCGTCGCGCTACGTCTGGGGCGACGCCCCGCTCGACCCGGACCGACCGCAGGCCAATGTCTGGCAGGGCGCTTTCCCCGGCCTGGACACCGGCAAGGACGGCTACCGCGCCCAGACCGCGCCGGTGGGGTGCTTCCCGGCGAACGGCTTCGGCCTTCACGACATGGCCGGCAACGTCTGGGAATGGACCCGCGACGCCTATGCCGAGCGGGACCATGCGCCCGAGCCGGCCGAGGAGCCGCGTGATCCCAACCCGCGCGCCCACGTCATCAAGGGCGGCTCGTTCCTGTGCGCGCCGGACTTCTGCTACCGCTACCGCCCCGCCGCCCGGCAGCCTGGACCGGTCGACGGGGGCGAGAACCACATCGGGTTCCGCACGGTGCTGAGGGTCACGCCCCCCGCCGGGTGATCATGCCGTCGATCACCTCGACGATCTGGTCCGGCGCGTCCTCCTGCAGGAAGTGGCCGCCGGGCAGCGTCACATGCGGCTGTCCCCCGGCGCCCGCGACGCGGGCCTGGAACACCGCCTCGCCGCCGCGGGTGATCGGATCGCCGTCGCTGAAAGCGGTCAGGAAGGGCTTCTCGAACCGTCCCAGAACCTGCCAGGCCGCCTGGTTCTCGGCCACCGAGCCATGCTCCGGCGTGACCGGCACAAGGGCCGGAAACTGCCGCGCGCCCTCCTTGTAGCTCTCGTCGGGATAGGGCGCGTCGTAGGCGGCGATCTCCTCCGGCGACAGGTCGCGCGCGCTTCCCCCGTTGATGATCATGCCGATCGGCATCTGCGGGACGGTCTGGCTGAAGTCGAGCCAGGCCTGGAAGCCTTCGGTCATGCCGCTGCCGGTCGGCAGGCCGGTGTTGGCGGCGACCACGCCCGCGAACCGCTCCGGATGGGCCGCGACCAGGCGCAGCCCGATCAGCCCGCCCCAGTCCTGACAGAACAGGGTGACGTCCTTCAGGTCGAGCGCCTCCAGCCAGGCGCTCATCCAGGCCACGTGACGCTCGTAGGTGTAGTCGGCGCGGTCGGCGGGCTTGTCGGAACGGCCGAAGCCTATCAGGTCGGGCGCGATCACCCGGCGGCCGCGTCCGGCCAGCCAGCCGATCACCCGGCGGTACAGGTAGGCCCAGGACGGCTCGCCGTGCATCAGCAGCACGACCTCGCCGTCGCGCGGGCCTTCGTCGACATAGTGGAGCCGCAACTCCGCCCCGTCCGGATCGCGCAGGTCGAAGTACCGCGGCGCGTAGGGCCAGTCCTTGAGGCCCGAAAACCGGTCGTCCGGCGTCCGCAGGATCTTCATCGCCCCTCTCCCCGCTCGATCGGCCCGTCGCAATCGGCGCTGGCCTTGTCGAAATATAGTGACATTATGCGTGTCATTATATCGGACGCCGGTCAAGGCGTCGGAGGACGGGAGACGGCGGGATGCGCAGGTGGAGGATCGGGCTGGCGATCGTGGCGATCGCCCTCGTGGCGGGCGGAGGGCTCTGGCTGGCCCGCGGGACGATCGCGACGGCGATGATGGAGCGGCTCTACGCCAAGGCCATGGCGCCGGACCCGTTCGACGATCTGCCCGACGGCCTGCACGTCGGCCTGTGCGGTTCGGGCTCGCCGATGCCCGATCCGACGCGCGCGGGCCCTTGCACCGCGGTCCTCGCCGGCAAGCAGCTGTTCGTCATCGACGCCGGGGCGGGCTCGACCAAGAACCTCAGCCTGATGGACATGCCGCCGGCCGAAGTCCAGGCGGTCTTCCTGACCCATCTTCATTCCGACCACATCGACGGTCTGGGCGAACTGATGCTCCAGCGCTGGGCGGGCGGCGGACGATCCTCGCCCCTGCCCGTCCATGGCCCGGTCGGCGTCGACAAGGTCGTCCAAGGCTTCATGCAGGCCTAC
>VFQO010000832.1_pt1 | contig 28942 bp, 24 predicted proteins | sample 3512331 | NCBI WGS metagenome assembly VFQO01 (sample SAMN10412371, study PRJNA504923) | tailings metagenome | isolation source: Replicate 3 from Balatoc abandoned mine | place: Philippines: Itogon, Benguet | collected 2017-08-28 | reverse complement strand
CGCCCTCGACCATCTCGACGATCGCGGGCATGTCGCGGTCCTTGGGGTTGCGCCAGGCGGCGCCCATGCAGAAGCGGGTCGAGCCCTGGTCGGCGGCCTGCGCGGCGCGCTGCAGCACCACCTGCACGTCCATCAGCCTGGTCGCCTTGACCCCGCTCTCGGCGTGGACCGACTGCGAGCAGTAGCCGCAGTCCTCGACGCAGCCGCCGGTCTTGATCGAGAGCAGCGTCGAGAGCTGCACCTCGTCGGGCGCGAAGTGCGCGCGGTGGACCTCGGCGGCGCGGAACAGCAGTTCGGGCAGCGGCAGGTCGAACAGCGCCGCGATCTCCTCGCGGGTCCAGTCGGTGCGGGGGCGGGCCGTGGCGGGCGCAGTCTGTTCCATATCGATCCTCACGTTCGCCCGCCGCGGCGGCGGGCCGGGTCAGCGACAAATGCTACTACAATTTCTTCCTACGATTTTTGCAACGGGTGAAGCCGGGCGATCGGGACCAAAGTCTTTCACAGGTCGCTCGGATCAGCTCGAGGTTGGGGGAAGCGAAGGCGCGGTCGGGCAGGCTCTCGATCCGCCCGACCATGCGCCGCACGTGGGTGCGCATCGCGCGCTGCGCGCCGGCGGCATCGCCCTTGAGCACCGCCAGGGTCACGGCCTCGTACTCCTTGCACCGCGCGGCCCGGTCGCTCGGGGCGATCATCGGCTCGGTCTGCAGGCGCAGGAGATGGATCAGCATGCGCGGAAACACCGCGTCCATCTGCGAGTTGCCCGCGACCCTGATCAGCGTGTCGTAGAAGTGCTCGCGCTGCAGAATCCACTCGGTGTCGGTCTGCGGCGAGGCGCGATCGCCGCCGACTTTGGCGAAGGCCGCCTGGACCTGCTTGGCGGTCTCCGGATCGGACGCGGCATCGGCGGCATTGCGCACCACGAGGTTGAGCAGCGCACCGATGATCGCGAGCAGGTCGATCGCTTCGTGGCGCGCCATCGCGCGCACATAGGCGCCGCGGTGCCGCGTCAGTTCGAGCACGCCTTGCGCGGCGAGGTGCTTGAGCCCCTCGCGGATCGGCCCGCGGCTGAGCCCGAGCGTCGAGGCAAGATCGGCTTCGATCAGCTTCTGCCCGGGGACATAGCGCCCATCGAAGATGCCCTCGTAGATGGCGCGCGCGACACGGTCCGAAGAGCTCGTCTCGACCACCGGCGGCTCGCAGCCGGCCGACGTGCCGGCGCGCTTTCCTGGCGGACGATCAGCGGCTCTTTCTCTCGGCATCCGGGGTCCTTAACGCGTATCTGTCTCGGCAGCGGACCCACCGGGGTCCGCCTGGGACAGATACTCCGCCCGCTCAGCTCCGAGAAAGGAGCCAAATAGCTCCTGTCGGGCGCCCCTAGTCAACCGTTGAACCACCGTCGAGGACCAGATTGCTGCCCACAGCAAAAGATGAGCGCGCGGAAAGCAGCCACATCACCGCCTCGGCGACCTCCTCGGGCTGGCCGAGGCGACCGATCGGATGGAGACCGACCGCCGCGTCGTGAACGCCGGGGGTCTCGAACATCGCGCCGGTGAGGTTGGTGTAAATGAAGGCGGGGCACACCGAATTGATGCGGATGCCGCTCTTGGCATATTCGAGGCCGGTGGTCTTGGTGAGCCCGACGATCGCGTGCTTGCTCGCGACATAGGCGCTGTGCTCGGCCCAGCCGATGATCCCCGCCGCCGAGGCGATATTGACGATTCCGCCCGTGCCGCGCGGCAGCATCGCGGCGAGCTGCGCCTTCATGCAATGGACCACGCCCATGACATTGATGTCGAGCACCTTGCGGAAGGTGTCTTCCGGGTAGTCGGCGAGCGGGCTCGATGCGCCGAGGATGCCCGCGCTGTTCACCGCGCCGTCGAGCTTGCCGTGGAAGGCGACCGCCTCGTCCACCGCGGCCGTGACCTGGTCCACAGAGGTGACGTCGACCACATGGCCGCTCACCGTCGCGCCATCCGCGCGCAGTTCGGCGGCAAGCGCCTCGATCGCCTCGCCCTGCGTGTCGGCGAGCGCCACGCCCGCCCCGGCCTTGGCGAGCAAGCGCGCGGTGGCCGCGCCGATGCCCGAAGCGGCGCCGGTGATGAATACGCTGCGGCCGGCGAGGCCGCGATCGTTCTGGGTGTCTGGGTCGGTCATGGAAGGAGGCGTTCCTTGTCGTCGTTTCGCGTTCGGGGTGCCGCGTTCGGGCTGGGGATCAGGCGCTGGCGGTGGTGCCGCCGTCGACCGTCAGGATCGCGCCGTTGCAGTAGCCGGCGAGGTCCGAGGCGAGGAACAGGCAGCAGTTGGCGATTTCCTCGGGCGTTCCGGCGCGGCCCATCGGCGAGAGCGCGCGCGCGACCGCCTCGTCGTCGAAGACGTGCACCACGCTCGAGATCATCGGCGTATCGACATAGCCGGGCGCCACGCAGTTGATGCGCAGGCCGTCCTTGGCATAGGCGACGCACAGCGAGCGCGTCAGGTTGACGATCCCGGCCTTGGCGGCGGTGTAGGTATGCGCATCGCCATTGCCGACCAGCCCAAAGATGCTGCTGACATTGACGATCGCGCCCGACTTGCGCGCGCGCATCGGCGCCAGCACGGCGCGGTTGATGTAGAAGCAGCCGTCGAGGTTGATGCGCATGACCTCGCGCCAGTTCTCGTCGGTGGTGTTCTCGAGATCGGCCATCGAGCCCGGCAGCGTCTCGGACAGCGCATAGCCGACGCCCGCGGCATGGACGAGGATGTCGACCCGGCCATAGGCCTCGAGCGTGCGCCGGACCACTTCGGCGCTGGTCGCCGGATCGCCGATGTCGCCCGCCACGACCATGCCGCTGCCGCCCGCCGCCTCGACTTGCGCGAGCGCTTCCTCGAGCTTGCCGAGGGTGCGGCTCACGCCGACCACGGTCGCCCCGTTGCGCGCGAGCGTTTCGAAGCAGGCCTTGCCGATGCCCGAACTCGCGCCGGTGACGATTGCGATCTTTCCTTCGACCATTCCCATGCGATCCTCTTTGCGTTCTGTTGTGCCTTGCGGCCGCGCTGGCTGCGGGTGGTTCCCGCAGGAGCGCGGCCGGTCCGGACGGGTGTTTCTAGAACTTCACCGCGACCGCGACGCCATATTCGGCGGGGCGCCCGGCATAGCGCACGACCGTGTCGTAGGCCTCGATCGTGTTGGTCCAGTAATACTTGTCGAAGATGTTCTTGCCCCAGAGCGTGATCTTCCACCGATCGTCCTCGGCGCGGATGCCGATGTTGGCGTCGACCAGCGCGCGGGCGTTGATCTCGTAGAGGTCTTGCTGCTCGGGCAGGACCGAGAGGATGCCGATGGTCTTGCTCTGGCCGCTGACACCGACGCCGACGAAGCCGTTCAGCGTGTTGGAGACGGGCGTGTCGTAGTCGACGCGGAACGAATACTGCAGCTTGGGCGCGAAGGGCAGCCGCGCGCCCTTGAACGAGACGTCGACCGAGCGCACGAAGCCGGGCAGGTCGGGGTCGGGTTCGTAGCCGATGCTGCCGGTGTACTTCACGACTTTCGCGTCGAGGTAGGTGGCCGAGGCCGAGAAGCTCAGGCCGTCGGCGGGGCGGCCCGAAATGTCGAGCTCGAAGCCCTTGATCCGCGACTCGGGCACGTTGACCAGCTTGTCGAGCGACAGGAAGATCGGATCGACGTACTTCGCGCGAAGCTGCTTGTTCTTGTAGTCGTAGTAGAACGCCGCGCCATTGATCGAAACGCGCCGGTCGAGCAACTGGGCCTTGAAGCCGACTTCGTAGTCGAGCAGCTCTTCCTGCACCACCGCCTCGTAGGCGGTGTAGATCGCGCCCGAAAGGTGGGGGAAGCTGCCCGCCTTGAAGCCCTTCGAGACGTTGGCGTAGAGCAGGAGATCGTCGGTGGCCTTGAAGTCGACGCCCACGCTCCACGAGGTGCTGTCCTCGTCGAGCTTGCCGGTGAAGGGGATCGTCGTCAGGTAGGTATCGGGATTGACCGGGGTGCCGTCCGGGTTGAGCCGGGTGTCGAGCACGATGTTGCCGCCCGGCAGGATCGGCGCGACCTGCCCGCCGAAGACCGCGCCGTAGACGCCGTTGAAGAACTGCTCGGTGGTGAGGATCGGGCTGCCGTCGGGGCGGGTGTCGAGCGGGGTGATCGGGAACTCGTCGAGGTCGCCGTTGAAGGCATCGACCGAGCGCTTGGCCTTGGTCTGGCGGATGCCGGCCTTGAGTGTGACGTTCTCGGCCACGTCGAACTCGATGTTTCCGAAGCCCGCGTAGTTCTTCATCACCTGGTTGGTGATGTAGCCGTTGATGCCGATGCCGTTGACGATCGTGGAGGTCGTGTCGCCGTAGTAGAAGCCGGTGGTCTGGTCGACCTTGGTGTGCTCGTAGTTCGCGCCGACGACCCAGCGGAAGGCGTTGGAACCGCCGTTCGCGAGGCGCAGCTCCTGCGTGAACGAGCGGGCCTTGCCGCGCTCCTCGCCGAGGTCGAGGTCGATCAGCGCGGTGCCGCCGCCTTCCTGCGCGCCGAGGAAGCGCAGCCGCGAGTAGCCGGTGATCGACGTCAGCGTGAGGTCGCCGAAGTCGTAGTCGCCGCGCAGCGAGGTCTGCCAGAAGGTGTTGTCCTGATAGGGCCGCAGGCGCGGTGACCAGTCCGCGGCGCGTGCATTGGCGGGCGCGAGCGGATAGTTGAGGATCGGGTAGTCGGGCAGCGTCTCGAGCACGCTCGGGTACTTGGGCGCGTGGGCGATGATCTGCGGGGCGAGCGGGTCGCTCTGGTCGCGCCAGCCGTTGACGTTGAGCTCGAACTTGAGGTCCGAGCTGGGCTGCCAGTCGAGCAGCAGGCGGCCCGCGATATTGTCCTGCTGGCCGAGCGTATCCTGTTCGAGCAGCGTCGTATCGGGCACGCCGACAGCGAGGTATTCTGCGGGGACGCCGCCGTCGAGGCGGGTGAAGCTCTTCTGCCAGTCGTCGCCGTTGACGCCGCGGAAGGCGAGGCGGGCCTTCAGCGTGTCGGTGAGCGGGCCGCTGATATAGCCCTTGTATTCCATCGTGTTGAAGCGGCCGTAGCTGAATTCGGCGCCTGCCTCGAAGCTCGCGGTCGGCTTGGCGGCGATGAAGTTGATCGCGCCGCCGGTGGCGTTGTTGCCGAACAGCGTGCCCTGCGGCCCCTTGAGCACCTCGACCCGCTCGAGGTCGAAGGCGGTCAGCGCCGACATGATCGGCAGCGGCAGCGGCACCTGGTCGATATAGAGGCTGACGTCGGGATAGGCGGCGAGCGAGGATTCGAAGAATCCGACCCCGCGCAGCGTGTAGACCGGGGTCGAACTCGGCGTGGGCGCGAAGGTCAGGCCCGGCGTGATCTTCGCGATATCGGCGACGTTGCTGATGCGCTGGGTATCGAGCGCGGCGCCGTCGATTGCGGCGACGGTGATGCCGATGTCGCTCAGCGCCTGCTCGCGCTTGGTCGCGGTGACGATGATTTCGTTGGTCGCGCTCGCCGATTCCGCCTGCTCCTGCGGGGCTTGTTGCGCGGCGGCGTCCTGCGCCTGCGCCGCGAACGGCAATGCCAGCGCGAGCGGCGAACTGCCCGCCAGGCACCATTTCACAAGACTCGTCTTCTTCGATTTCGCCATCGTCATCCCTCCCTCTTGAGAGTGAAAGACGTCTGTCGCCCGGCAACGCGACCAAGGGGTGGCATGATCGCCACAAGCCCGACTGCCCGGGACATCCATCTCCACCACGGCCCCCTTTTGCGGGAGCCAAATTTTCGCGTTTCCGCTTGTTGTCTGGTGCGCGATTGATACCTCGCGCAACTTCGAAGTCAATCATGTAAATTTATATTGTCAGCTAGATTGTAGTACATTATTACCGCCGTGGTTGGCGCAAAAGCCCCGGAATCCGGGGAAATCGGCGTGATATCCAGAAGATAAAATGGTGCAGACATGGGAGCGAATGGGATGAATGGCGCGCCTCTCGAGGGGAAAACCCTCCTCATCACGGGGGCGAGTCGCGGCATCGGCCTCGCCATTGCGAAGCGGGCCGCTCGCGACGGCGCGAACATTGTCATCGCGGCCAAGACGGTCGAATCGCGCCCCGAACTTCCGGGCACGATCTACACCGCCGCGCGCGAGATCGCCGAGGCGGGCGGGCAGGCCCTGCCGCTCGCGGTCGACGTGCGCGACGAGCAGGCGGTCGATCGCGCGATGCTCGCCGCCGCCGACCGGTTCGGCGGGATCGACATCTGCATCAACAATGCCTCGGCGATCAGCCTCACCGGCACGCGCGACACGCCGCTCAAGCGCTATGACCTGATGCACCAGATCAACGGGCGCGGGACGTTCCTCGTCAGCCGCGCCTGCCTTCCCTATCTGCGCGAGGCGCAGAACCCGCACGTTCTCGCGCTCTCGCCGCCGCTCGAGATGCGGCCCGAATGGTTCGGCGCGCATGTCGCCTATACGAGCTCGAAGTACCTCATGAGCATGATGGTCCTGGGCATGGCCGAGGAATTCCGCGACGAGGGCATCGCCTTCAACGCGCTCTGGCCGCGCACGATGGTCGGCACGTCGGCGGTGCGCAACGTCGTGGGCGGCGACGGGGCGGTGCAGCTCTCGCGCAAGCCCGAGGTCATGGCCGACGCGGCCTACGCCATCCTGTGCCGCAGCGCGCGCGACTTCACCGGGCAGTTCTGCCTCGACGACGCGATCCTCGCCGAAGAGGGCGTGGTCGACTTCGCGCCCTACGCGATCGATCCCGGCGCGGTGCCCGCGCTCGACCTTTTCGTCGATCCCGACGCGCCGCTCCCGCGCGGGGTCAAGGTCGGCGCGCTGGCGGGTCACTGACCGGGCCGGGCCAAGGTGGTGGAGGAGCCCTTCGATGGTCGCATGTGACGAACGTGGTGAGAGCTTCCTGTCGGTCAGCCGGTCGACCGCGTGGTGTCGGAAAATCTCCGTAAGATATGGAAATACAGCGATTAATATTGCCATGTTGGACCGCACGAGCGAAGTGCGCCAAGCCTATGGGTCGCAAGATTGCACTACAACTTCGTATTCTAATCTCGTCATTTTCGGTTGACAGCCCTTCGTTCGAGCGGCCACTATGCCGGCATACCGGGAGCCCAAAAATCGCCCCGAATCACATGGAGAGGAGAGCGCGTGTCCGAGCTCAGCATCGACCGTGATCGCTATGAGGCCTTGCCGACGTTCGTATTGGTGGAAGCGGTGAACAACGCGGTGCAGGACATCGTCCGCCGCGCGTTCGACACGAGCGGCCTCGCTTGGCGCGACTTCGTCTTCGCGGCCAGCGACGAGATGATCGACGGCGCCGCGATCGAGGCGGTCGAGCGGCGCATCGTCGACAGCGGCTATCGCTTCGCCTGGTCGTCCAACTTCTCGCTGCGCGACCGGCCCGACATCTATGCCGACGCCGGCTTCCAGGGCGACGACGACGAATTCAGCTTCGCGCATCCCGAGGCGCCCGAGCCGGTCACCGACGCCGAGGGGCGCGAGCTGCGCGGCACCGGCGACAACGTCGTGCAGCGTGCCGGCAACGTCACCGGCAAGGCGTTCTACATCCGCACCAGCGAGCAGGTGCTCCAGCTCATGCGCGAGGGCGTTCCCGAAGACACCATCGCGGTGATCGACGACAGCGGCGGCACGCTCACCGCGCCGATCCTCGAGAAGATGCGCGGCGTGGTCTGCGCGGGCGGCACGGTGCGCTCGCACCTCGGCATCCTGACGCGCGAGTACAACATCCCCTGCATCATGAACGTGCGGCTTTCCGGCATCCGCAATGGCGACCGGATCGAGATCGAGACCAGCGCCGGCGCACCCTCGGTCGAAGCGTACCAGACGGGCAAGCTCTCGCAGGCACGCATCTGGAGGCTCGCATGACCCAGGCCACTCCCGAGGGCACGGCCCGGCCGTCGAAGCCGATCACCTATGCGCAATTGCTCGAGACCAACAATCTCATGCAGCACGTTGCGGACCAGTCGTACTGGCTGTGCCTGACGCGCACGGTGCAGGAATCGAAGCTCTTCCCGGTCTCCTCGTACATCGTCTATTCCTACTTGAACGCGTTCTATCGCTACCCCGAATTGCTGCGCAAGATCGAGGCGCAGATGCCCGCCGAGGAACTCGCCGACCGCGCCCGGCAGATGGGCGTGAAGATCCAGGCGCCGCACGTCGCCTGGTGCATGCCCGCCTTCTACCTGCTCGGGCGCGAGATGCTGATTTCCTACGGCATGATCCGCCCGCAGGACGCGGTCGAGGACGTGATCGACGTGCTCGACTTCTGGAAGCGCTTCCAGCTCTCGTGGCACCGCAACAACGGCCACCGCAGCGCGGCCGAGGCGGGGCAGCGCGCGCAGATCCTGCCCGACCGCACGGTCGAGGCGTTCAAGGCGGGGATGTACGCGATCACCCCGGGCGACGAACTGCACGAGGCCGCGCACGCCTTCATGGCGACCGCCTCGCAATATGGCTTCCTCGTCTCGTGCGAGAGCCGGATGAGCCTCGCCAATTCGGGCCCCTACCGCGTCGATGCCGAGCACGAGATGCTCGTGCGCGATTTCATGGACTTGTCCGAAAGCTCGCTGCCCTGGCTCGACGGGATCGCGAGCGAGGTGCCGTTCAACAACTTCACCGTCTCGATGCTGGTCAAGGACTGCCATTTCAACCTCGTCGACGACTGGGGCAGCTTCGAATCCGAGCCCGCCTTCACCGCCGACAAGCTGGTGGGGATCGGCCTCTACGTGTCCGACGGCCTGTCCGAAGGCCACGTCCCGCTCGGCATGGATTCGCGCGACGAGCTGATCGCAACCTTCCGCACGCTCAACCGGGTGCTCAAGCAGGCGATGGAGAAGCTCTGGCTGCTTATGGCCGAGTGGACGCGCGAGCAGCTGCTCGAGGCCGGCTCGCTCGTCTACTTCGCCTGCGTCAAGGACCTCGCCCACGTCGCGGGCGTGTTCGAGGTGGAGGACTGGCTCGAGGTCGATCCGCGCGCCGAGCGCTTCCGCACCTTGTTCAACGACGAATACGGCAACCTGCTCCTCGCCGAACTGGTCGGGACGCTGGGGCTGCCGAGCCACCAGCGCGCGAGCGCGGTCATGGCGCCGCTGTCGGACCGCCCGGTGGGGCTGCTCACGCCGCTGCCGCTCTCGATCCTCGCGGGCGAGGACTACGTCGCGAGCTCGGGCCCGATCCGCAAGGGGACCACGCGGCTCGCGCCCAAGCAGGACCGCTACCGCACCACGCAGGGGCTGCTCGGGCTCGAGGAATACAACCGGCGCGCGCGCGAGTTCGTGCCCGCCGAATGCGAGGACCGGATGCGCTTCCTGTGCGAGACCTGGGTCAAGTACCACCCCGACGATCCGCGCGCCGAGGAGCTCTACGCGCTCGTGCGCAGGCCCTCGCTCAGCCTGGCCAAAGACACCGCCCTGGCGGGAGACGCCTGATGCAGATCGGATCGCTCATTCGCCGCGCCGCGGTGCAGTTCAAGGATGCGCCATGCCTGGTCGAGGACGGCCGCGTGGTCTCCTTCGCCGAGTTCGATGCGCTCACCGACCGGCTGGGCAATGCGCTGCTCGATGCCGGGATCGCGCCGGGCGACCGGGTCGGCGTGCTCCTGCCCAACGGGATCGACTGCCTCGTCGCCTACTACGCGATCGCCAAGGCGGGGCTGGTGCGGGTCCAGCTCAACACGCGCGAGCTGGCCGAGAACCACGTCTACAAGCTGACGCAGAGCGGCAGCCGGGCGCTGATCTGCGGCGACGACGACGCGATCGAGGCGCCCGTGGCGATCGTGCTGCGCGCCTCGCAGATCGCGGCGATGATGCGCGAGGGGGCCGATCGGCCCTGCGCGGTCGATCGCGAGGCCGAGGCGCCCTACCGGATCGGCTATACCGGCGGGACCACCGGCCGTCCGAAGGGCGTCACGCTCACCACGCGCGGCGAGATCGCTGAGCTGAGCGCGTTCCTGTGCGATCTCATGCCCGGCATGGTCGAGGGCGACACCTTCCTCCACGCCGCGCCGATCGCGCATGCCTCGGGCGCGTTCTTCCTGCCCGCGCTGGTGCGCGGCGTGCGCTCGGTGGTGATGCGCAAGTTCGGCCCGGCCGAGTTCATCGCGCTCGCCGCGGCCGAGCGCGCCTCGATGACCTTCCTCGTGCCCACGATGCTCGCGATGGTGCTCGAGCGGCCCGAGTGCGCGAGCGCGGACCTTCGCCTGCGGCGCATCGCCTATGGCGCCTCGCCGATCGCCGACAGCCTGCTGCGCAAGGGCGAGGCGCGCTTCGGCAAGGTCTTCGCGCAAAGCTACGGCCAGGCCGAAAGCCCGATGGTGATCACGTGCCTCAAGCCCGAGGACCACGACCGCGTCGGTTCGTGCGGGCGGCCCTTCACCACCGTGGAGGTCGATATCGTCGACGAGGACGACAGGTTCCTCCAAGCCGGCGAGATCGGCGAGATCGTGTGCCGCGGCAGCCAGTTGATGGCCTATTACTGGGACAACCCCGAGGCGACCGCCAAGGCCTTTCGCAACGGCTGGCTGCACACCGGCGACATCGGGACCAAGGACGAGGACGGGTTCTTCTACCTCCTCGACCGGAAGAACGACATGCTCATCTCGGGCGGCTTCAACGTCTACCCGCGCGAGGTCGAGGACGTCCTGCTCGGCTACGACGGGGTGGTCGAGGCGGCGGTGATCGGGCTGCCCGACGAGAAGTGGGGCGACCGGGTCCACGCCGTGATCGCTGGGCGCGAGGGGCTCGATGCCGAAGCGGTGCTCGCCTTCGCCAAGGCCCGCCTCGCCAACTTCAAGCAGCCCAAGAGCATCGAAATCTGGCCCGAGCTGCCCAAGAGCGGCGCGAACAAGATCCTGCGCCGGGAAATCCGCGACACGATCGCGGCGCGCCGGTCCGAAGCGACCGCGTCCTGAGGAGGGGAGCGTGAACGAACAGCATCTGGTCCTGCACGGACTTGCCATCAAGAAGCACGCGGGCGCCGACGACGTCGCGCGGCTGATCGGGCTCGACCCTGCACGGGTGGGCGACCTGCTCGACGGGCTCGTCCAGTCGGGGCGCGCGGTGAGCGCGGACGCGCGCTTCATGGTCTCGCCGCTGGCCAAGGTCGCGCTCGAGACCGCCTATTCTCGCCACTTTGCGAGCGTGCGCAAGGACGCGCGGTTCATGGCGGGCTACGAGGCGTTCGAGCGGATCAATATCCAGCTCAAGGCGCTGATCACCGACTGGCAGTCGATCGAGGTCGGCGGCCGGCACGTCACCAACGATCACTCCGACAAGGCCTACGACGCGCGGATCATCGACCGCCTCGGCGACCTCCACGAGCAGGCGGAGACCATCTTCGCGGCGCTCGAGGCCGGCGTGCCGCGGCTCACGTTCTATCGCGAACACCTGCTCGCCGCGCTCGAACGCGCCGAGGACGGGGCGATCGAATGGGTCAGCGACGCGCGGATCGAAAGCTACCACACGCTCTGGTTCGAGCTGCACGAGGACCTCCTGCGGATCGTGGGCGGGACGCGGGTCGAATGACCGGCGTGGCGCAACAGCTCGGCCGCTGGATCCTGCCGATCGATGGCGCGAGCTTGCCCGAGCTCGGGCTGATCGGCGGCAAGGCCTGGTCGATCGCGCGGATGAGCGCGCTCGGGCTGCCGGTGCCGCCGGCCTTCGTCATCACCACCAGGGCCTGCGCGCATGTGCTCACGCATGGCGCGCAGCCGGGCGAGCTCGCCGACGAGCTGGTGAACGCGGTGGTCTGGCTGGAACAGCGCAGCGGCAAGACCTTCGGCGCGGGGCCGACCCCGCTGCTCGTCTCGGTGCGTTCGGGCGCGCCGGTCTCGATGCCCGGGATGATGGACACCGTGCTCAACCTCGGCATCAACGACGAGACCGAGGCGCTGCTCGCAGAGGCCTGCGGCGACGCGGCTTTCGCGCGCGACACCCACCGCCGCTTCCTCGACCTCTTCGCGCAGATCGTGCTCAAGGCGACGGTCCACCTCGACGAGGCGCAGGGCCCGGCCGCGTGGCGCGCCGAGATCGCCCGCGCGACCGGCACCGAGGTCCCGCAGGACCCGATGCTCCAGCTCGAGCAGGCGGTGCGCGCGGTGTTCGAATCGTGGAACGGCCGGCGCGCCCGGCGCTACCGCGATCACCACGGCATCGCCCACGACCTCGGCACCGCGGTGACCGTGCAGAGCATGGTCTTCGGCAATTTCGACGAGCGTTCGGGCACCGGTGTGCTGTTCAGCCGCAACCCGCTCAGCGGAGCGCGGGAGCCCTACGGCGAATATCTCGCGCGCGCGCAGGGTGAGGACGTCGTCTCCGGCCGGCGCACGCCGCAGGACCTCGCGAGCCTGCACGCCGCGATGCCCGAGGCTCATGCCGAGCTCCTGCGCGCCGCCCAGGTGCTCGAGGACGCGGCCGGGGATGCGCAGGACATCGAGTTCACGATCGAGGGCAGCTTGCTCTATCTGCTGCAAACGCGCGTCGCCAAGCGCGCGCCGGGCGCGGCGGTGCGCATGGCGGTAGAGATGGTCGACGAGGGCCGGCTGACCCCGCCCGAAGCGCTCAAGCGCGTCTCGCCCGAACAAGTGCGCACGCTGCTCAGCCCTCGGCTCGCCGAGGGCGCGGCCGAAGGCGCACGCGCCTTGGCCAAGGGCGAGGCGGCCTCGCCCGGGGTCGGCACCGGCGTGGTCGTGACCGATCCCGACGAGGCGGAGCGCCGCGCCGCGGCGGGCGAGGCGGTGATCCTGGCGCGCGCCACGACCAGTCCCGAGGACGTCCACGGCATGATCGCCGCGCGCGCCATCGTCACCGAGCAGGGCGGTTCGACCAGCCATGCCGCGGTCGTCGGTCGCTCGCTCGGCCGGCCTTGCGTGGTCGGCTGCGGCGCGGGGGCGCTCGCGGCGCTCGAGGGCCGCGAGGTGACCGTCGAGGGCACGCAGGGGCTCGTCTTCGACAGCGTGCTGCCCGTCGTCGCGCCCAACGAGAACGACGACCCCGCGCTCGCGCGGATCGCCGGCTGGGCGCGCGAGGGGGCGCGGGTGAAGGTCCTCGACTTGGCCGAGGGCGAGCCGGGTGCGGACCCGCTCGAATTCGACGACCACGCCGATACGGCCGACCAGCTTCTCACCCGGGTCCGCCCGGGCATGACGGTCAAGGGCCGGGTCTTCGCCAACGACGATGCGCTGGTGCGCGGCGCGATCGCCGCCGGGGCCTCGGTCATCGTCACCAGGCCGGTCCTGCCCGCGCTGCTGCTCGCCGCTCACGCGGCGCAAACCGATTGAAAGGACACCACTTGGCCAACGTCTCCCCACAGGACATCGACGCGCTGGTCGCCTTGTTCCAGGACAGCACCTGGAACGAGATGCACCTCGCGTTCGGGGACACCGAACTCTTCCTGAGCAAGGACGCGAATGCGGCGCTGCCGATGGGCGACGCGGCTGCGGCGCCCCCGGTGAAGGCGCCGGCCTCAGGGCACCGCGGCACCGTCGAGGCCAAGCCCGTCGAGCCGCCGAGCACGGCCAAGCCCGCGGCCAAGGTCCCCGAAGGCTGGGTCGTCGTGCGCGCACCGAGCCTGGGTACCTTCTACCGCGCGCCCAAGCCCGGCGCCGACCCGTTCTGCTCGCAGGGCGACCGCGTCACCGCCGAGGACGAGCTCTGCCTCGTCGAGGTGATGAAGCTGTTCACCACCGTGCGCGCCGGGATCAGCGGCATTGTGCGCGAAATCCGCGTCAATGACGGCGACATGGTCGAGTTCGACCAGCCGCTCTTCGTGATCGAACCCGATGGATAAGCCAGCGCCCACCACCGGCCGCGTTTTCGTGGCCAACCGCGGCGAGATCGCGCTGCGCGTCGTGCGCGCCGCCCATGCGCTCGGCATGGAGGCGGTCGTCGGCGTCTCGGCGGCCGACCGCGACAGCATGGCCGCGCGCGAGGCGGACATGGCGGTCGTGCTCGGCCCCGCGCAGGCGCGCCAGTCCTACCTCGACCCGCGGCTGATCGTCCACGCGGCCAAAGGCACCGGCTGCGACCGGCTCCATCCCGGCTATGGCTTCCTCTCGGAGTCCTCGGGGCTCGCCGAGCTGTGCGAGAGCGAGGGCATCGCCTTCGTCGGCCCGCGTCCGGAATCGATCAGGAAGGTCGGCGACAAGCTCGGTGCGCGGGCCATGGCGCGCGACGCCGGGGTGCCGATGACCAGCGGCAGCGAGGCGGTCGAGGATCTCGACGATGCGCTGCGGATCGCGGAATCGATCGGCTACCCGGTCATCACCAAGGCCTCGGCGGGCGGCGGCGGGCGCGGCATGGTCGTCGCGCATCGCCCGCAAGACCTGATCGACGCCTTCGACAATGCGGTGAACACCGCGCGTGAGGCCTTCGGCGACGGCACGCTGTTCATCGAGCGCTATGTCGAGGTCGCGCGCCACGTCGAGGTCCAGGTGATCGGCGACGGCAAGGGCGGCGTGCTCCACTTCGGTGAGCGCGACTGCTCGATCCAGCGGCGCTACCAGAAGATGGTCGAGGAAGCGCCCGCCGCGATCCTCGCGCCCGAAGTGCGCGCCCGGCTGCACCAGGCCGCGATCGACCTGCTCGGCTCGATCGCCTACCGCAACGCCGGGACGGTCGAGTTCCTTTACGACGAGGCGCGCGCCGAGTTCCTGTTCATGGAAGTCAACGCGCGCATCCAGGTCGAGCACCCGGTCTCCGAGGCGATCTCGGGCACCGATCTCGTCCAGGCGCAGCTCACGCTCGCCGACGGCGGGCTCGAGGGGGTGGAGCAGGCACAGATCCGCTTCGGTGGCCACGCCATCGAAGTGCGCATCATCGCCGAGGACCCGGACCGCGACTTCATGCCCTGCCCGGGCCGCATCACCGCCTGGGTCCCGCCCACCGGGGAGGGCGTGCGGCTCGACACCGCGATGGAGACGGGCAGCGTGGTCTCGCCGTTCTACGACAGCATGATCGCCAAGCTCATCGTCCACGGCGAGGACCGGGCGCAGGCGGTCGAGCGCCTCGCCGCCGCGCTCGCGGCGTTCACCATCGAGGGCATCGCGACCAACATCCCGCTGCTCAAGTTCATCGCCGCGCATCCCGACTACCGGGACAATCGCATCAGCACGCGCTGGCTGGAGACAGTCCTGCTGCCCGCCTTCCACGCGTCAAGGGAACCCTGACACCATGGCTCACATTGAATTTCTCGACCAGACGCTGCGCGACGGCCAGCAGAGCCTGTGGGGCATGCGGCTCCAGGCGGGCATGGCGCTGCCCGCGACCGGCGCGCTCGATCGCACGGGGTTCCGCGTGATCGACCTCACCGGCTCGAACCACTTCGAGGTGCTCGTGCGCCATTGCCGCGAAGACCCCTGGGCGATGATGGACGCGCTGGTCGAGGCGATGCCGCGCACCACGCTGCGCTCGGGCATGCGCTCGAACGCCTCGGTCACCTTCCGCACCACGCCCGATGCGCTGATGGATGCCTGGATGCGCCAGCTCAACGTGCACGGCGCGCGCAGCTTCTGGATCTACGACGTCCTGTTCAACATCGACAAGATGCTGCGCCTCGCCAAGGTCGCCAAGGAGTTCGGCTCCGAGGTCGCGGGCTCGGTCATGTTCACGATGTCGCCCGTGCACACCGACGAATACTATGCCGACAAGGTCGACAAGCTCGCCGCCTCGGACGACATCGACACGATCCTGCTCTACGATACCGCGGGGGTGCTCGAGAAGGAGCGGCTGACCACGCTGCTCCCCGCGATCGTCGCCAAGGCGCGCGGCAAGCCGATCGAGTTCCACTCGAACAACATCCTCGGTCAGTCGGGCAAGGCCTACCTCGATTCGATCCCGCTCGGGGTGAGCATCCTGCACACTGCGAGCCGGCCGATGGCGAACGGCCCCTCGGTGCCCTCGACCGAGAGCCTCGTCGACAACATCGAACTGCTCGGCCACACGCACGATCTCGACAAGCGCCAGTTCGCCTCGGTCGCCGATCACTTCGAGCGCGTCGGCAAGGCGGCGGGCTTCCTCGTCAACCAGCACAACGAGTACAGCGTGCTCTCGATGCTGCACCAGATCCCGGGCGGGATGACCGGCACGCTGCGCGCGCAGCTCGCCCAGCACAACATGTCCGATCGCTTCGAGGACGTGCTCAAGGAAGTCGCGGTGGTGCGGCGCGAGCTCGGCTATCCGGGCATGGCGACCCCGTTCAGCCAGCTCGTCGGCATCCAGGCGGTGCTCAACATCGTCAAGGGCGAGCGCTATGCGATCGTGCCCGACGAGATCGTCGAATATGCCGCCGGCTACTACGGCGAGACCGTGGCGCCGATCGAGCCCGACGTGCTCGACCGGATCATGTCGAGCGCGCGCGCCAAGGAAGTGCTCGCCAATCCGCCCGAGCAGCCCACGATCGAGGAACTGCGCAAGCGCTATGGCACCGACAACGACGACGAGCTGATCCTGCGCGCGCTGCTGCCCGAATCCGACCTCGAGAAGATGCGCGCGGCGGGCCCGCTCAAGCGCAGCTACCCGCTGCTCTCCTCGCCCGAGCTCGACTATGCGGCCAAGCTGATGAAGCTCACTACGGTCCCCGCGCTGCAGATGCGCAAGGCCGAGCTTTCGCTGACCTTGCGCCGATAGAGCCATGCGCAAGGCCGTCCTTGTCGACATCGTCCGATCCCCCTTCGGGAAAGGGCGCGCCGGGGGCCTGCTCGACGGGCTCCACCCGGTCGATCTCTATGCGCAAGTGCTCCGAGGTCTCGTGGCGCGCACCGGGATCGACCCCGCGCAGATCGAGGACGTGGTCACCGGCTGCGTGATCCAGGTCGGCGAGCAGGCGGGCAACATCGCGCGCCATGCCGTGCTCGGCGCGGGCCTTCCCGAAAGCCTGCCGGGCGTGACGCTCGACCGCAAGTGCGGATCGGGCCAGCAGGCGATCGACTTCGCCGCGGCGGGCGTGATCGCCGGGGCCTACGACGTGGTCGTCGCGGGCGGGGTCGAGATGATGAGCCTCGTGCCGATGAAGGCCAACCGCCTCGGCCGCGACGAGAAGGGGGTGGGGCTGCACCAGCGCTACCCCGAGGGGCTTGTCGGGCAGGGCATCGCGGCCGAGCTGATCGCGGCGAAGTGGTCGATCTCGCGCGAGGACCTCGACGCCTTCGCGCTGCGCTCGCACGATCTTGCCGCGAGCGCCGAGGACGAGGGCGTGTTCGCGGATTCGATCGTCGAGATCGCGGTCCCCGCCTCGGGCGAGCTCGCCGCACGCCGCGTCGCGAAGGACGAGGGCATCCGCCGCGGGGGCAGCATGGAGAGCCTCGCCAAGCTCCAGCCCGCCTTCGTCGATCCCGCCATGGCCGCGCGCTTCCCGCAGATCTGTTGGTCGGTCACCGCGGGCAATTCGAGCCCGATCTCTGACGGCGCGATGGCCGCACTGATCGTCGAGGAGGGGCTCGCCGCGCGGCTCGGCCTCACCCCGCGCGCGGCGATCACCCACTTCGCGGTCGCCGGCGACGATCCGGTGATGATGCTCACCGGGGTGATCCCGGCGACGCGCAAGCTGCTCGAACGCGCGGGACTCTCCCTGTCGGACATCGACCTGTTCGAGGTCAACGAGGCCTTCGCCTCGGTCCCGCTCGCCTGGCAGCGCGAGCTCGGCGCCGATCCGGACAAGCTCAATATCCATGGCGGCGCGATCGCGCTCGGCCATCCGGTCGGCGCCTCGGGCGGGCGGCTGATCGCCAATCTCGTCGCCGGGCTCGAACGGACCGGCGGGCGGCTCGGGCTCGTCACGATGTGCGAATCGGGCGGGATGGCGAACGCGACGCTCTACGAACGCCTCGGCTGACCGGGCCGCCGCGCCGCACCCACAACGAGAGGAACTCCTGCGCATGCATGTCCCGTCCGAACGGTCCGCCGAGTATCGCCGCGCGCTCGAGGCCTTCATGGCCGAGCACATCTATCCCAACGAGGCGCGCTACTACGCCGAGTCCGAAAAGCTCGGCCCCTGGCGGGTGCAGCCGGTGGTCGAGGAGCTGAAGCCGCTGGCGAGGCGCGCGGGACTGTGGAACCTGTGGCTTGCCGATCCCGCGCTCGGGCCGGGCCTCAGCAACTACGAATATGCGCCGCTGTGCGAAGTCATGGGGCGCTCGCTGATGGCGCCCGAGGTGTTCAACTGCTCGGCCCCCGATACCGGCAACATGGACACGATCCGGCTCTATGGCACCGAGGCGCAGCGGCAGGCGTGGCTCGAACCGCTGCTGGCGGGCGAGATCCGCTCGGCCTTCGCGATGACCGAGCCCGAAGTCGCCTCGTCCGATGCGACCAATATCGCCTGCAGCATTCGCCGTGAGGGCGACGAATGGGTGATCAACGGGCGCAAGTGGTACACCACCGGCGCGACCGATCCGCGTTGCGCGATCCTCGTGCTCATGGGCCGCACCGGCAATGCCGAGACCGAGCGGCACCGCCAGCAATCGATGGTGCTCGTGCCCAAGGATACGCCCGGCGTGCGCGTGATCCGGCCGCTCCCCGTCTTCGGCTTCTATGGCGTGCCCGACCGCGCGGCCGAAGTCTGGTTCGACAACGTGCGCGTGCCCGTGGGCAATATCCTGCTCGGCGAGGGACGCGGCTTCGAGATCGCGCAAGGGCGGCTCGGGCCGGGGCGCATCCACCACTGCATGCGCCTCATCGGGCTGTGCGAGCGGATCATCGAGCAGATGTGCCGCCGCGCCGACCAGCGCACCGCGTTCGGCGCGCCGCTGTCGCAGAACGCTGTCACGCTCGAGCGCATCGCCGAGGCGCGGCTGCGGCTCGACCAGCTTCGCCTGCTCACGCTCAATGCGGCCTGGCGGATGGACGCGGTCGGCAACAAGGAGGCGCGCGCCGAGATCGCGATGATCAAGATCGCCGCGCCGACCGTCGCGAGCCAGATCATCGACTGGGCGATCCAGCTCTTCGGCGGGGCGGGGACCGGCAGCGACTATTTCCTCGCCGCGGCCTATTCGGTCGCCCGCCTGCTGCGCCTTGCCGACGGGCCCGACGAGGCGCACCGCAGCCAGCTCGCCAGGCTCGAGATCAAGAAGTCGCGCGGGCTCGACCCGGCGCTGAGCGGTGCCTTCGCCGAAGTGCTGTCGCGCGGCGAGGTGGAGAGCCGCTTCGCGCACTTGCACCCCGACGACCCGGCCTACGTGTGGGCGGGTGCCGGCTGACCCGTGCCCGTCATCTCGTCCAGCGTCGCCGCCCAGGCCTCGTCGAGCACGGCGGGCAGGGGCGTGCCGGCGGGGGCGAGCAGGCCGATGCGCCGGGTGAAGTCGTAGCCTTCGATCTCGACGCTCGCGGTGCCCGGGCCCGCGAGCGAGCGCGGCGCGGTCGTCACGCCGAGCCCGGCGCGGACCATTGCGAGGCAGCGGTCGTCGTTCGCGCTGCGCAGCAAGAGGTGCGGGCGCACGCCGCGATGGGTGAAGAAGCGGCTGGTCTCGGGCAGGATTTCGCACGAGCGGCGCGCGATCATCGTCTCGTTGGCGAGCGCCTCGGCCGCGACGCGCCGCGCGCCGGCGAGCCGGTGGCGCGCGGGCAGCACCATGACATAGGGCTCCTCGAGCACGACGCCGGCGCGCTCGCCCTCGCGCAGCAGCGTGAGCGCGGCGTCGATCCGTCCGGTCGCGAGGTCGCGCCGCAGCCGCGCGTCGCCGCCTTCGCTGAGCACGAGCGGCGCGCCGTAGTGCGCGGCGAGACTGGCCAGCATAGGGCTCGCCACCGAGGCGAGCACGCCGAGCCGCAGCGCGGGTTTCTCGGCATGGGCTTGCGCGCCGATGCCGGTCTCGGCCTGGCGGAATTCGCGCTCGATCGCGCGGGCGTGGGCGAGCAGGCTGTTGCCCGCCTCGGTCAGCCGCACGCCGCGTTTCTCGCGCAGGAACAGCGCAGCATCGAGTTCGCGCTCGAGCTCGGCGATCGCGCTCGAGAGCGTCGGCTGGGTGACGCGCAGCCGCTGCGCCGCCGCTGTGAAGCCGCCGGTCTCCGCGACCGCGATGAACTGCCGGATCTGGCGCCGCGTTATCATAGGATTTTTCTATCCCACAGGCCGGATCATATCAATTTCCATCGCAGCGCCGACCGCGCTAGGAAGTCGGGTGAGAACAAACGACGGAGAGAGCCCCTTGCGCGCCACCCCTGATTTCGACTTCGCGCTCGGCGAGAATGCGCAGATGATCCGCGAGACCACCGCGCGCTTCGCCGACGAGCAGATCGCCCCGCTCGCGGCGCGGATCGACGCCGAGGACTGGTTCCCGCGCGACGAGCTCTGGCCGGCGATGGGCGAGCTTGGCCTCCACGGCATTACCGTCCCCGAGGCGGACGGCGGGCTCGGGCTGGGCTACCTCGAGCATGTCATCGCCTGCGAGGAAGTGGGCCGCGCCTCGGCCTCGATCGGGCTCAGCTATGGTGCGCATTCGAACTTGTGCATCAACCAGATCGCGCGCTGGGGCTCGCCCGAGCAGAAGGCGAAGTTCCTGCCCGCGCTGATCAGCGGCGCGCACGTCGGCAGCCTCGCGATGTCGGAGACCGGCGCGGGCTCGGACGTCGTGGGTATGAAGCTGCGCGCGCAGGCGGTGAAGGGCGGCTACCTCCTCAACGGCACCAAGTTCTGGATCACCAACGCCGCCTATGCCGATACGCTGGTGGTCTACGCCCGGACCGGCGAGGGCAGCGGCGGGATCACCACCTTCCTCATCGAGAAGACCATGCCCGGGTTCTCGATCGGGCAGAAGATCGACAAGATGGGCATGCGCGGCTCGCCCACCGCCGAGCTCGTGTTCGAGGATTGCATGGTCCCCGAGGCGAACGTGATGGGCCCGGTCAACGGCGGGGTCGGCGTGCTGATGAGCGGGCTCGACTACGAGCGCACGGTGCTCGCGGGAATCCAGCTCGGGATCATGCAGGCCTGCCTCGATACGGTGCTGCCCTATGTCCGCGAGCGCAGGCAGTTCGGCAAGCCGATCGGCGCGTTCCAGCTGATGCAGGCCAAGATCGCCGACATGTACGTCGCGCTGCAATCGGCGCGCGCCTATGTCTATGCGGTCGCGCGTGCCTGCGATGCCGGGCGCACCACGCGGTTCGACGCGGCGGGCGCGATCCTGCTCGCGAGCGAGAACGCGTTCCGCGTCGCGGGCGAGGCGGTGCAGGCGCTGGGCGGCGCGGGCTATACCAAGGACTGGCCGGTCGAACGCTTCCTGCGCGATGCCAAGCTGCTCGACATCGGCGCGGGCACCAACGAGATCCGCCGCATGCTGATCGGCCGCGAGCTGATCGGGGCCTGAGAGGCCGTTTGGAAATGCGCCTGATGGCGCATCGCGGCACCGGCCCGCTCCCCCCACCCGACCACCCAACGGCAGTATTCTATGGGTGGCCGGGTGGGGGAGCGGGCCGGTGCCGCTTCGGAAAACGGTCTCCTACCGGGCGCGCTGGAGGAAAGCCTGCGCGCGGTCGCGGGCGTTCTTGCGCACGCTTTCGTAGAACAGCGAGACCTCGTGGTAGTGCATGCTCCCGCTCGGCAGCGGCTTGAGGCCGAGCCTTGCCGGTGTGTCCGCGTCGACCATCACGATCCCGTCGACGCATTGCGCGCCCGTTGCGCCGGCGATCAGTTCGGGCAGCAGCAGCGGGCCCGGCTGGCCGGGTAGCGAGCCCGGGTTGGCCTCGGCCGGCGCGGCCATGTCGTCGGCGCGGAAGGTCAGCGGATTGACGCAGAGCAGCCGCTCGTCCTCGAGGTCGGGCACTTGCCGGTGCGCCATGGCGCGGGTGCCGGCGCGGTAGGCGGTGAGGTCGCTGCCGCGCAGCGCCGCGTTCCAGCTCACCAGGCAGCCGGTCTGCTCCGCGCTCTCGCAAATCGGGATGTGCGGCATCTTCGCGCGCACCGCGCCGATCACTTGCGGCACGCCCAGGCTATAGGCCGCGACCATCTGGCGCTGCACCGGCTTGCCGTCGATTTCCTCGGCGAGCAGGCGATTGAGGTGCGCGGCGCCCTGGCTGTGGCCGACGAGGATGAACGGCCGGCCCGCGTTGTAGTGCGCAAGGTAGTAGGCAAAGGCGCGCTTCACGTCCGCGTAGGCCAGCGCGAAGGCCGCGACCGCGTCCGGATTGTTCGGGTCCGAGGCCCCGCTCGCGCCCTGGCGGTAGCGCGGGGCATAGACCTTCCCGGCGGCGTTGAAGGTCGCGGCCTGCCGCGCGATGACGCTCGCGTCGGTCCAGCCGGCGAGCTGCGGATCATCGACCGCGCCGTTCCAGTGCGCGGCGCTGAGATCGGTGGTGGGGTGGATGTAGAACACGTCGACGCCCGCCTCGGCCTGCCCGTCGCCGGGGCTGGCGCCGCGCGGGACGAAGTCGGCCGCGTCCTGCGCTTCGGGCAAGGCCGCCCAGGACCCGGCTTGCGCATAGTCGGGGGCGGCCGGGTGCCCGGATTGCGCGAAAGGCGGCCGCGCGGGCGGCGCAGCGGTCTCGGCCCGGGCCGGCGCACCCGCCTGGATCAGCGCCGCTGCGACGAGCGCGAACCGCGCGAGAAATGGGCCTGAACCGTTCATGCCGTGTCCCGTCTACGCGCGCCGCGGAGAATCGTCACGCCTGCCAAGGCGCGTCAGTCCTTGTCGCGGAACAGGAGCGGGGCGAACTGGAGGAAATAGGCGCGCCAGTTGACCCAGTCGTGGCCGCCGCCGCTTTCCTCGTAGTGGTAGTCGATCTTGTACTTGTCGAGCACGCCGAGCAGCGGCGCGACGGTGAAGTGGAGGAAATCGTCCTTGCCCATGCCGACCCAGACGAGATCCATGTCCTTGGCCGCGGTCTTGAGCCCGGCGGCGTAGTCGGCTGCGAAGTCCTCGGTGTCCTTGGTGCTCGGAGCGACCCCGTTCTCGCCCAGCGTGTAGCCCACGCCCATCGAGAAGATGCCGACCGCATGGAACAGGTCGGAGCGCGGCAGGCCGGTGTAGATGGTCAGGTATCCCCCCATCGAGAGGCCGGCCATGGCGCGGTGGTCTGCGTCGGGGATGGTGCGGAACTGCCGGTCGACCAGCGGGATCAGCAGGTCGTGCAGGTCGCGCCCGAAGGATGTCGAGTCGATCACCGTGTCGGTCGGCTTGATCGGGACATGGCCGTCGGGCATCACGATGAGGAAGGGCCTCACCGCGCCGCTGGCGATCAGATTGTCCATGACCGTTGCGACATTGCCGCCTTCGACCCAGCTATGGGGCGATCCGCCCGCGCCGTGGACGAGGTAGAGCACCGGCAGGGCATCGCTGCCCTTCATGTAGCCCGGCGGGGTATAGACCAGGGCACGCCGTTTCAGGCCGAACTCCTGCGACCAGTAGCTCACTTCGCTGACCGCGCCGTGGGGCACCGTCGCCGACCAGTTCTGGGGGTCACCCTCGGGGCCGCGGACGGTCGCGACCGCCTGCACGCCGGTCCAGCCGGGCGACCATTCGTCCGCGCGCGGATCGGCGACGAGTTGGCCGTTGACGCGGAAGTTGTAGCTGTAGCGGCCCGATGGGACGGGCTTGGGAAGCTCGAGGCTCCACAGGCCCGTGGCGTCACGCTCGAGCGCGGTGCCCTTGGGGTCGATGCCGCCCACGACAAGGTCATTGCCGACGATCTCAACGCTCGTCGCCTCGGGGTCGCAGAGCCGGAACTTGAGCTTGCCGTTGCCGAGGTCTTCGGCGGACTTGTAGGTCACCAGCCTGGGCCAGCCCTGGGGGCGGCAGTCGGGCGGCGGCGCACTGTCCTGCGCGAAGGCGCTCGTGGCCGGCAGGAGCGCGGCGAGAAGTGCGAGCCGGGCCATGCGGAAGTTGACCCCGTTGCGGGTCCGGGCAGGATCGTGTTGCATGGTGCGATCATCGCCTTTCGGGCGGGGCGAACACAAGCGCGCTTGGCCCATGTACTCATAGATCGGATAGCCTGGACATTTGTCGCGTGCCGGGCAGACTATCCGGCTTGCCTTGGCGCTGCGATCGCTTAGCGAGGCCCCCGCAGGGACGCACGTGCCCCCCCCCCCCGAAAGGAATGCGCATGGAAAAGACGCCGCTTGGCCGCACCGGGTTCGACATCATGCCGATCGTGTTCGGCGGCAACGTGCTGGGATGGACCGCAGACGAGGACGCGAGCTTTCGCGTGCTCGATGCCTTCGTCGACCACGGCTTCGACGCGATCGACACCGCGGACCGCTATTCGGCCTGGGTCCCGGGGCACCAGGGCGGCGAATCCGAGACGATGCTGGGCAAGTGGTTCGCCAGCCGGCCCGGCGCCCGCGCCAAGGTGAAGCTGTTCAGCAAGGTCGGCCTGCCCATGGGCGGCCCGGACGAAAAGGGGCTGGGCGAAAGCTGGATCGCGCGCGCGATCGACAAGTCGCTGCAGCGGCTCAACACCGACGCGATCGACCTCTACTTCGCGCATGCGCCCGACCCGGAGACCAGCCACGCCGAGACCCTGGGGGCCTTCGAGGCGCTCAAGACCGCGGGCAAGATCCGCGCGATCGGGGCCTCGAACTACGATGCGGACCGGCTCGGCGCGGCGCAAGATGTGGCGCAGGCCTCGGGGCTGACCGGCTACCAGGTGGTCCAGCCCGAATACAACCTGCACACCCGCGCGGTGTTCGAGGGCGGCTTGCGCGACTTCTGCCTCGAGGCCGGGCTCGGCGTGGTGACCTACTACAGCCTCGCCTCGGGCTTCCTCACCGGCAAGTATCGCAGCGAGGCCGATTTCGAGGGCCGCGGCCGCGGTCGCTCGGCCGCGCGCTACATGGACGAGCGCGGGATGCGGCTGCTCGACGTGCTCGACGACTTGTCGGCCGCGCACGGCGCCAAGCCCGCGGAAGTGGCGCTCGCCTGGACCATCGCGCAGCCCGGCGTGACCGCGCCGATCGCGAGCGCGACCAGCGTCGCGCAAGTCGAGAGCTTCGCGCGCGCGGCCTCGCTCAAGCTCGGCGCCGAAGACCTGGCGCGGCTGACCGAAGCGGGTGTGGACTAGCGCTTGGTCTGATCGTCAAGCGGCACCGGCCCACGCCCCCACCCGACCTCCCATAGGGTACTATTGTTGGGAGGTCGGGTGGGGGCGTGGGCCGGTGCCGATCCGCCCAAGCCAGAAGCGCTAATCAGCGGTCCAGCCGCCGTCCACGACGAGGCTGGTGCCCGTGATCAGCGCCGCGGTGTCGGAGGCGAGGAAGACCACCGGGCCCATGAGATCCTCGACTTGCCCGAGGCGGCCGAGCTTGATCTTCGCGAGCACGCTTTGGAGGAACGCCGCATCCTCGAAGAAGGGCCGCGTCAGGGGCGTCTCGATGAAGGTCGGCGCGATCGTGTTCGAGCGGATGCCGTGCGGCGCGAGGTCGAGCGCCATGGCCTTGCTCATCCCCTCGAGCGCCCACTTGCTGGCGCAGTAGAGCGAGCGATTGGGCCCGCCGACGTGGCCCATCTGCGAGCCCATGTGGATCAGCGAGCCCCTGGTGCCCGTCTCGATCATCCGCTGTGCGCAAGCCTGCGCGACGAAGAACGCGGCCTTGAGGTTGAGATCGAGCACGGCGTCGTAGTCGTCTTCGGTGACTTCCCACACGGGCTTGGGCCGGTTGGTCCCGGCATTGTTGACGATCACGTGGAACGCCGCGCGCCCGGCGAAGAAGGCGCGCACTGCGGCAAGGTCCGAAACGTCGAGCACGGCCGCGTCGGCGGCAAGGCCCAGCGCGCGGATCTGCGCGGCGGCGGCCTCGATCTCGCTGGCGGTGCGCGCGGCGAGCGTGACCGCAGCGCCCGCCTCGGCGAGTGCGACGGCCGCGGCAAGGCCGATGCCGCGCCCGGCACCGGTCACCAGCGCGCGGCTGCCCGAGAGGCTTGCGGAAGGGGTCTTGGGTAGGGTCACGATGGTCTCTCTGCGCGTCGAGGCGGGGTGGTTCAGTCGGCGGGCGCGACCGCCGACCTGGGGACGAGCACCGGCATTAGCACGAAGATCGCGAGCAGCAGCGCGCCGCCGCACAGCAGCGGCGAGGCCGGGCCCAGCGCGTCGTAGAGCACGCCCGCCAGCGCCGGGCCGACGACGCGGCCGAACGCCGAGGCGGACTGCGCGATGCCTTGGGCGGTCCCTTGCGCGTCGGCGGGCGCGGTGAGCGAGGTCAGCGAGGACAAGGCGGGGTTCACCAGCCCGAAGCTGACCGACACGAACAGCAGCGCGAAAAGCGCCATCGGCACGGTGGTCGACAGCCCGAGCAGCGCGACGCCCACGCCCTGGATCGCCAGCGAGATCTGCAGCAGCCGCCGCTCGCCCAGCTTTGCCGCGGCCCGGCCGGTCACGGAAAGCTGCATCAGCGTGCTCACCACGCCCATCGATCCGAACAGCAGGCCGATGCCGAACGGCTCGAGCCCGAGCACGTCGTCGGCGAAGAGCGCGAGCACCGCTTCCATCTGCGCGAAGGCGCCGATCGCGCAGAAGGTGATGATCACGATCGCGCGGAACTCGGGCACCGCGAGAAGCTGCCCCCGGCTGGTCGCGGGCCTGGCGTGCGCCGCTTGCGCCTTGCGGGTCTCGGGCAGCAGCAGCCAGCACAAGGCGGCCGCGCCCGCCGCGAGCACCGATCCGACGATGCAGACGAGCGCGAAGGCCTGGCCCTCGGGCGCGAGGCTGGCGACGACGCCGCCGATCGCGGGTCCGAAGATGAAGCCGAGCGAAAAGCCCGCGCCGACGACGCCCATGACCTTGGTGCGCGTCTCGCGGGTCGAGATGTCCGATGCGATCGCGAAAGTCACCGAGACGCTGCCCGAGGCGAGGCCGCTCAGGAATCGGACCGCGAGCAGGATCTCGGGCGTCACCGCGAGCAGGTGGAAGGAGAAGACCACCGCGCCCGCGACCATGCTGACGAGCAGGACCCGGCGGCGCCCATAGCGGTCCGAGAGCCGGCCCCAGATCGAGCTCGAGATGAGCTGGCCCAGCGAGAACATCGCGACCGCACCCGCGATCTCCGCGCCGGTGGCCTCGATCTGGCGGCCGTAGCTGGCGAAGACCGGGAGCATCAGCCCGAAGCCGACCAGCCCCACGAAGTTGATCGCCATGAGCGCGAAGAGCGCCCGGCTCTCGTGCGCGACGACCACGCGGGCCGGAAGGGACGGGACTTCGTTCATCGTATCGGCCTCGAACGGACGCCGGCGCGGCGGATCGGCCGGATGCAGCTAGGATCGGGGTTGGGCAGGTCCGGTCGCGGTCGCGTCGGCCCCGGGGACTTTACTCGTGTCTACGTCTCTCCACCGGTCCGGCGATCATGCCGGTTCGGCCTCGACATCGGCAATGCCGGCCAGCGCATTGACCACGTTCGCCACCATCCGGGCGCCACGCGCATCGAGCTGCGCCTGCATCTCCGCGTCGGGCTGGAAGGAATTGATTTCCGCCGTCAGGTCAAGCCCATGGCGCGCGAGAACCGCCTCGGTAACCGCCAAGCGGTCAGAAAGCACCCAGACCTCGCGGGTGAGGCTGAGCAGCGCCTGCCCGAGCTGACCGACGTCGGCCTCGGTCAGCGTGCGGCGGTCGGGGTGGTTGTAGCTCTTGGGATCGCGGCTGGTCATTCGGGTTTCCGTCCCTGGACGACGTGGGGATACTTGAACGGGCCTTCCCCGGAGGCGGTGACGTCGACGAACCCGGCCTCGCGCGCGACCTCGGCGAGATCGAGCGAGGCGGATTCGCGCCAGTGCGGCTCGCCGCCGTAGTGCGCGCTCGAATCGGCGCGCCAGACCGCGAGCTTGTCGAGCTCGGCGTAGCGGGTGACGTCGCTCATCAAGAGGTCGCCGCCGGGCCTGAGCACGCGGAACGCCTCGGCGAAGACCGCGCGGATCGTGGCCGCGGGGATCTCGTGGAGGAGGATGTACGAGGCGACGAGATCGAACTGGCCGTCCGCGAAGCCGGTGGCCTCGGCCGGGCGCTGGAACAGCTGCCAGCCCCAGCCATTGGCATTGGCGACGCGCTGCGCGTGCTCGAGCGTCTTGCGCGACAGGTCGACGCCGGTGATCTGCGCTTCGGGATAAGTCTCCTGCAGCGCCGCGGTGAAGTGGCCGGTCGAGCAGCCCATGTCGAGGATCGCGGCGTAGTCGTCGCGCGGGGCCCGGGCCGCGACCGCGCGCCGCATCTTGAGGATGCCGCCGCCCGGGAACAGCGGATCGACCAGCCTGCGGTGCACGATCTCGCCGTGGACGTAGCCCTGGTGGCGGTGCGTGTCCCAGCCGCCGGCGGTGCGGTGGAAGTTGACGCCGTCCCAGTATCGGGGCGCCTCGTGATCCGCGCCGGCGGGCTCGAGCGTTGCCGGCCCGCTCGACTGGAACCGCGCGATCACCGGCTCGATCCGGTCGGACACTTCGTCGAACGCCTCCATCGCGATGCGGCCGTGCTGGTCCGCGTTCCACTCGCCGAGGAGCTGGCTGGTGCGCCAGGCGCGCGAATCCGCGAGGCTGCGTTCCATCGCGATGCGGCGCTCGTCGAGGTCATCGGGCAGCGCGGCGGGATCGGGGGCGACGCGCGCGATGTCGCGGTTGGCCGCCGCGCGCACCGCGTCCGAGCCGCGCGCGACGTGGAGCAGGAAGTCCAGCGAAGCCCGGCCCCGCTGGTCGAGCGCCAGGTCGAGATCATTGGTCATGGAAAAGCTCCCCTTCCTTTCAGGCAATCGGCTTGCGTGGCGATCGGCCTTGCCGATGCTAGCCTTCGGCGCGCCGGCCGGCGATCGCGGATCGGACTATAAGTCATAGCCACGAGCCCGCGCCGCCGGTCTGGACTTGGCGCGCGGGCCGCGTCAATGGACCAGCGCGCGCGGCAAGACCAGCGCCGGCTTCGCCCGGGCCAAGTGATCGCGGTCCGAGTGATCGCGGTCCGACCATTGCCGCACAGCCGGCCCGCAAGGGGTGACTACACGAAAGTGACGTATCTGCACGCTAAGGGCGAACAAATCCGGTA
>VFQO010012617.1_pt1 | contig 28943 bp, 23 predicted proteins | sample 3512331 | NCBI WGS metagenome assembly VFQO01 (sample SAMN10412371, study PRJNA504923) | tailings metagenome | isolation source: Replicate 3 from Balatoc abandoned mine | place: Philippines: Itogon, Benguet | collected 2017-08-28 | reverse complement strand
CATTTACAAGAGCATCATTGCAGGCCTGTTCGGTGTCATGTTGACCACCGTCGGGCTGGAGCAGGTGACTGGTGGAGAGCGCGCGATGTGGGGCTTCGACCTCCTTGCCGACGGCCTTCCATTCATCCCGGTCATACTCGGCTTCTTTTGCATTTCGCAGATGCTGGAGCTGGCCGGGCAGCCGTCGATCGCGCGCCACAAGATTTCGACGGTCACGACATTTGCCAGCGTGATGGCGGCGACTCGTCATGGCTTCACTTACTTCAGGACATTGACCGTCAGCACTGTGGTAGGTGGCTTCATAGGTGCACTTCCGGGTGCCGGTGCGTCGATATCCGCCTTCGTCACTTATACGATTGCGAAGAGCACATCTGCCCATCCGGAACGCTTCGGACGTGGAGAGCCAGAAGGCGTAATCGCTCCAGAAGCGGGCAACAACGCCAATGTCGGCGGCGCTTTGATCCCGACCTTTACGCTGGGCATACCCGGTTCGCCTGCATGCGCCGTGCTTATCGGCGTGATGATGTTCATGGGACTGCGACCGGGACCGCAGCTGTTCCAGGAGCAGCTTCCTCTGATCCAGCAGCTGGTCTTCTATCTCATGCTTGGGCTTGTTTTCGCGTTCGTATTGGGAATCCTTCTTACGCGCTATGCGAATATTGTCGTGGACATCCCGTCGAAATACGTCATTCCGCCAACGATCGTGATGGCGGCGATTGCAGCCTATTCCGGGCGCACTGAAATCGTCGACGTCTGGATAATGTTAGGCTGCGGCGCCGTCGGCTATGTGATGAACCTCTATCGCTACCCGGTCAGTTCGGTAGTCCTTGGCTTCGCTCTCGGCAGCATGATGGAGGAATACCTGCTGGAATCGATCCAGCTCTCTGATTGGGACCTAACCATATTCTTCACCCGCCCTATCGGCATCGTACTGTGGCTTTGCTCCGCCGCCGCCCTTGCTTATTCGATCTATATGGCGCGCCGGATGCCGGACGAACTGTCGGATCCGGCGTTGGAAACCGCTGTCCCCCAAACCGAAAAGGCCGTTCGATGAGGGTCACATTGCTGGGCACCGGTTCACCCTTGCCTTCCCGTGGGCGGGCATCGACCGGGCATCTGGTGGAAACACCCGAGCAGCTTATTATCGTCGATTGCGGCCCCGGCGTTTGTCGCCGGCTGCTGGAAACCGGAGTTTCTCCAGCCGATATCCAGACCGTGTTGATCAGCCATCTGCATTTCGACCATATTGGCGACCTCGCGACCCTGCTGTTCTATTGCTGGGACCAGAATGCGGGCATCAGGGATATTCCGAGGATATACGGACCTCCTGGCGTAAGGCGTTTCGTGGACAGGCTATTCGGACGCGAAGGCGCATTCAGCGATGACCTGATGGCCCGTACGACACATCCTCGCAGCCTGCAGATCTATCATAAGCGTGGTGGCCAAGGTGCTCGACCATGGCCTGACTTTGAGGTGATCGAGATCGTCGATGAGTCCGTTTTGACGCTGCCGGGTGCGACGGTGAACGCGGCGAGAGTGTTGCATCATCAGCCTTATCTCGAAAGCCTCGGCTACCGGATCACCGCAGATAGCAAGGTGTTCGGCTATACCAGTGACATTCAGATAGAGGAAACTGTAGAGTACGAGCGAAGCTTAAACTGGATAGGTAAGTCGGCCGACGTTCTGGTTCACTATTTTAACGCCTTCGATTTCGACCAGAGCGATGGCCGGTCCAGTAAAGCCCGGATCGTCGCTACCACCGCCGAGAAAATAGGCGCCAGGAAGCTCGTGACGACCCACCACGGCCCTGCAATGGATCGTGACGAAGTTCGAATCCATGTTTTGGAGGCGTTTCGTGCTCATTTTCGCGGCGAGGCTGTGTGGGGGGAGGACGGCCTGGTTTTTCAGGTTTGATAGCGAATTTTTCTTTGTCGGTTGTGTCGGTAAAATGTCGATGCTGACGATCGCCGCCGATCTTCGATATCTCGGCGCCCGTACCGGCATCGCGTTATCGGGGTTCATCGGTGTCCAGAGATCACCCAATCGTCATCCCGTTGCGGCGAACAACTCATCTAATACAAGATCGGCCATGCGTTCTCCGATCATCATGGTGGAAAGGTTGAGATTGGCGCATGGAATGGTAGGCATTACGGACGCGTCAGCAACCCGCAGCCCTTCAACGCCGACAACGCGTCCCTTCGGATCGACGACAGTCCTCAAATCGCGAGGATCCCCCATGCGGCAGGTACCGCATGGATGCCAATCCCCTTGAACTCCGGCCCTTATCCATCCTTCCATGACAGTCTCGTCCGCGAGGACTTTTTCCAGCGGAAAGCGCTTGTCGACAGCTGCGCCCAGAACCATGTTGCGGCCGAAACCGCCAGTATCAAGCATGCCGGCCGCCAAGCGGCCGAGGATATTGTTGATCGTCGACTTCTGCGTCAGGTTGCGGATCGAAGCGGCATAGATACCCGGCCAGAAGCTGCTGACATTTTGCGATACCGGCGATGTCCTCAGGATATTCGCCACGAAACGCGCGGTCGTCTTGAAGCGATCAAGATCGCGCGGATCGGATAGATAGTTGAACGCAACGAACGGCTCGCGCTGCGGATCCGGCCCCTGCAATTCCACATAGCCGGTCGAGTAGGCCTTGTTCGGGCCGAAATTGACGGTCGCGAGCCGCTTGCCGAGCGGCGAGAATGCGAAACGTCCGGACACGGTCAGCTTCATGTCAACCGGCGTGCATTCGGGATGTCCGGAACTCCACCTCATATGCATGAGGAAGCCGTTTCGGACATAGTCCGCTAGGTGCGCTTCCGGCCTGAGATGGACACCAAAGCCGATGAGCGGATGATCGAGCAGGTTGCGCCCGACACCCGGCCTGTCGGCCACTACGGCAATCGCGTTCTGCTGCAAATGCTGCCCCGGCCCAATGCCGGAATGCATGAGCAGCGCCGGCGAGTGGATCGCGCCCGCGCTGAGGATGATCTCGCCAGCGTCGATCCGCTCGACCTTGCCGTTACGGCGAACATTCACACCAACGGCCCTGCGGCCTTCGAAGACCACAGAGGTGACGACGGCCTCTGCGATTATTTCGAGGTTAGGCCGCCGCCGCGTGGCTTCATCCAGATAGCCGGCCGCGGCCGATACCCGGTGGTTGTAGGCATTGTTTCGTCCGAACGGGAAACACGCGTCGCCGATCTGCTGGTGACTGTCGTCAACATAAGGGATGTCGCGCGCCGCAGCTGCTTCGCGGAAGGACAGCGCAAATGGGCTCCAATGTTCCGGGAACGTCCGCCGGATCGGGATACGGCCGGTCGCGCCACTCAGAGGCGTGTCGAAATCGAGGTCACGCTCGATGCGCTTGAAATAGGGCAGACAGTCGTCCCAGGACCAGCCCCGGGCCCCTTTCTGCTCCCACTCATCATAGTCGGCCGCGAGCCCGCGTATGAGAACCTGTGCATTGACCGTCGAGCCACCGCCCATGACGCGCGCCTGCTCGTAGCGGCGCGGCTTCATTTTGCGCTTTATCTCATCGGGCGTCGACAGGTTTCCGAGTGGCTCGGTGTAGGCTTCGAGATCGGTCCAGTAGCGGGTCGGCTGGAAATAATCCGGCAGAAACGCATCCGAGTAGATGGAATCCGGTACCGTCTCGGGTGGAGTATCCGGGCCGGCCTCGATGAGGCAGACGGAATTCTTCGGATTTGCCGAAAGCCGGTTGGCAATAACGCAGCCGGCCGAGCCGCCGCCGACGATGATGAAGTCGAAGCGCATGAGAAGTACCCAATGTTGATATGGTGAAGGACCGGTCGCATGGTGTGACCGGGCTTCTAAGCTTACTTGCGTGTCAGCTTACATTCGCAGCGCGAAAGCCGGCCGATATGAAGCTGACAAGTTGCTGGACGATCGTTTCATTGTCCTTGTTCTTCTGCTTGAATCCGAGATCGAGCAGGTCGCGCGCTGCCGGATCGAGGTCGCCGAGTATCTGCATGATCGCGCCCCTGGCGAAGTCATAGCGGATGCCGACGACGTCCTTCGACAGATTGGGCAGCGCTTCCGACAGCGTGTCCAGGAACCGTCGGTGTATGAGGTCGAACTGCTCCGCCAGGATCGTATTTGTGAGCGGCTGAGGCAGCGACCGGACCTGCAGCAGCAGCCGGACAGGCGAGCGACCGCCATACGGGTCGATGGAGAGCTCGACCATCGGACGGACCAGCGCTTCCACGATCTCCTCGAGGGCCGGCGTCTTGCCGCCATTCTTCTCGACGCAGTTCTGCAGAGCTTTCAGGCGCGCATCGTTGATCGGCCGCAGGCATGACTCCAGCACGGTTCGAGTCAGTTCTTCCTTGGAGCGGAAATAGTAGTTGACCGCTGCGACGTTCGCACCGGCCTCCTCCGTTATTTCGCGCAGCGTCGCCGAGGCGATGCCACGATCCGCGAAGATGCGGAGAGCCGCATCCAGCAGCCGGTCACGGGTATCCGCGTCCTTCTCCGTCCGCTCTGTTCGTTTCGCCGTTACATTGTCCACCAATGTTTCCCCCTAGACACGTCCTCGCGCATGTTCATATGGTTTCGACCACGAGCATGCTTTTTTCAATAATGTCGTCGAGCGCGAAAAGACATTGCCACATCAAACGCCGTCCGACACCTGCATACTGATCATGCACCTGCCTCGGAGGCCACAGCTTCCATTCAGTTTATGCGGGTTGCACACTAAACTTTCTCCGTCTGCTGCAGGATCAGCGCGCTCATTCGCTCGGCGATCATGATGGTCGGAAGGTTGGTGTTGGCGCGCGGCGTAAATGGCATGACTGATGCGTCGCATACCCGCAGTCCCTCAACGCCGATGACGTTGCCGAAGGGATCAACGACAGCATCCGGGTCGTCGGATGCGCCGATCTTGCATGTCCCCGACGCGTGCCAAACGCCGTGGGCCTTGTTGCGGACGAAAGCTTCGAGCAGATCATCGTCCTGCATCATCTTCTGCAGCGGAGCGTCTTCCGTGACGACATGCTTCAGGAGCATGCGTCGCAGCCATGACGGGCCATCAAGCGCGGTGGCGAGCATCTTCGTCAGCACGTAATTCTTTCGGTTGACGATACCGAGATCGCGGATGCGTTCGCTATAGCTCGTGGGAAACGGGTCATTTGCCACGGCTTTCATCGCGTCGGTGTCATACAGTCTCGCTAGAAGCCGCATGCCGACCTTCAATCGTTCGACGTCACGGTAGTCGGACAGGAAGCCGAATTCGACACGAGGCTCGACCGTATGATCGGGGCTGTCGAGGGAGACAAAGCCGCGGGAGTGGGCTTTGTTGATCCAGGTCATCAGCGAGCCGATCTGCTGGCCGACAGGATGCCATCCCGTCTTCGACATGGCGACCAGATACATGTCGTTGGGAAGGCCGCCGTCGGTTTCCGACGAATAGCGCGCCGCGACGTGGATGTGACGGCGCTGGTTGGTACGTGCCAGGCGCGCATCGTAGTCGATGTGCGAGGAGATCGAGATCGTCGGGTGTTCCTGGAGATTCCGTCCGACGCCGTCGCGCGCCGCGACGACCTCTATGCCGAGCCGCCGTAATGTCTCGGCCGGACCTATGCCGGCACGAAGCAGGATGGCCGGAGAATGCAGCGCTCCCGCCGAGACGATCGTCTCGCCCGCCATGACTTGCGCGGGTCCATCCGACGTGTTCACCTCGACACCGAGAATGCGCGTACCGTCTATAATCAGCCGGGTAACGACCGAGTTCGACCAGATTTCCAGATTGTTGCGCTGGCGTACGCTGTTGCCCAGGTAGCCTATCGCGGTAGAGACGCGGCGGTCGTAGATATTGTTGATTGCGACCGGGAAATAGCCGTCCTGGAACTGGCCGTTCTGGTCCTCCAGTGCCTTGAAGCCAGTGTCCGCCAGGGCCTGCGCGGCTGCCTGGGCGAATTTCGGCCAGCAATCAGGATAAATGCGGCGGATCGGGATCGGGCCGCTCTGGCCGTGCAGGGGACCATCGAAGTCGATGTCGCGCTCCGCTTTCTTGAAGAACGGCAGGACATCTTCCCACGCCCAACCGGATGCGCCGCCGCGCGCCCAGTCGTCATAGTCATCAGGCGTCCCACGGTTGGCCTGCATGTCGTTAAGGCTGGAGCCGCCGCCCATAAGGCGGGCCTGTTCATAGCGCCTTAACTCACGCTTCTTCGGATCATTGTGCGGGACCGGCTGCAGCGAAACCCGCAGATCGGCCCAAACATTCCTGGCATTGAAGTAGGCAACGCGCGGATAGCTGTCGAGGATCGCGGGTTCAACCCTGTCAGGCGGTGTGTCTCGCCCAGCTTCCAGGAGGATCACCCGATGCTTGGCGTTCTCCGACAGGCGATTGGCAAGCACGCACCCGGCCGAACCTCCACCGACAATGACGAAATCACATTGAACGGTCTTGGCCATCTTCAATGCTCATGAACGAATTTGGTGACGAGGTACGAATCCATGCCCTCGATCCCGCCTTCGATACCGTAGCCGCTGTCCCTGATGCCGCCAAACGGCGTTTCGGCCGAACTTGCCTGGAAGGTATTGATGCCGACGACGCCGGATTTCAATCCCTTTGCGATTTGCCTGGCTGAACGCGAAGACTGCGTGATCGCATAAGCAGCCAGCCCGTAAGGAACGCTGTTCGAAGCCACAATTGCCTCATCGATATCCTTGAACGGCGCAAGCAGAGCCAGCGGCCCGAACGGCTCCTCCTGCATCGCAGCGGCATTTGGCGGGACGTCGGCAAGTACGGTCGGCTGGAAGAAGAACCCCTGTCCGTCTATCCTCGAACCTCCGGCCGCGACTTTTGCGCCGCAGCTGATGGCGTCTTCCACGAGCCGTTCCATCGCTATAGGACGGCGCTTGTTGGCAAGCGGCCCCATCTGCGTCTGGGGATCCAGACCGTCGCCGACCCGGATGGCGGCGGCGCGCTGCGCAAAACCGCTGACGAAATCATCGTAGACCTTGTGATGCACGTAGAATCGCGTCGCGGACGTGCAGACCTGACCGGCATTGCGGAATTTGCCAGCGACCGAGAGATCGAGCGCTCGGTCTACGTCCACATCATCCATCACGATGACGGGCGCGTGGCCACCCAATTCCATTGTTAGGCGCTTCAGGCCGTCAGCAGCCTGCCTTGCGAGCTCCCGCCCCACAGGCGTCGAGCCGGTGAACGAAACCTTGGAAATCTGGGGGGCGGCCATCAGCTGGGCGAAGATATCGCGCGGGCGTCCCATGATCACGTTCAGGGCGCCGGATGGCAGGCCGGCCTCATGCAGATATTTCGCGATCGCAAGGACGGCACCGGGCGTCTCCTTTGCAGGGACGCTGATGACGGTGCAACCTGCCGCGAGAGCAGGCGCGATCTTCTTCACCGCGGTCACGATGGGAAAATTCCAGGGCGAAAGCGTCGCCACAACGCCTACAGGCTCCTTCATCGCCAGCATGCGGGTGTTGGTGGCGCTCGGGATGATCCGGCCATAGGCGCGACGCGCTTCGCCGGAGAACCAGTCGAAGACGTCAGCGGCCGCCGCGACTTCGCCCTTGGCTTCGGCAAGTGGCTTGCCGTTCTCGAGCGTCAACAGACGCGCCAATTCGTCTGATCGCTGACGGATCAGGCTCGCCGTGTCGGCTAGTATGCGCGCACGCTGGACGGGAGCCGTTTCGCTCCATATGGGGAAAGCAGTCTCGGCGGCCGCAACGGCGGCCGCAACATCGTCAGCGTCTGCGATCGGCAACGAGGCAATCTGCACGCCCGTCGCCGGATTCATGATGACGTCGGCACTGTATTCGCGCGTCTCGCGCTCGCTGCCGCCGACGAAGATCTGGGGTTGTGGGTACATCCTGCTTACCGTTTCTGCATTGGAACTAGTGGGCGTTGACAAGCTTTTCCATTCGGCCAAGCTTGTCGCGCAAGATCTCTTCGGATGCTCCGAAATTCAGCCTGACAAAGCCGTCGTGGCGCGGACAGAAAGACTCGCCGGAGCTGAAGGCGATGCCCGCCTCGTCAAGGAACACCGAGGCGGCGGGCCGTTCCCAGTCAAGTGCGCGGCAGTCGATCCATGCGAGAAAGCTTGCTTCTGGCATGAAGACCTTGAGATTGGGCATGCGCTCGCCGATGGTCTCAACGACAAGACGGCGGTTGCGATCGAGCATCGCCACGATCCGGTCGAGCCACTGCTGGCAGTTCGTCCAGGCTGCCACTGCGGCATCGATGGAAACCACCGACGGCCGCCCGAGCAGCAGGCGCGGAACCCGCGTATAGAAGCGGTCTCGCAATTCCGGCGTGCCGAAATGCATGACCCCGCAGCGCAGGCCTGCAATGTTGAAACTTTTGCCTGGCGAATTCGCCGTGATCGTACGTGCCGCGATCCCGTCGCCCAGCGACGCGATCGGAATGTGGGCGCGACCATCGTAGACGAAGTCTGCGTGAACCTCGTCGGAGAAGACTATCATGTCCCGCTCGATGGCGATCGACGCGATCTCCTCCAATTCGGCTCGAGTGAAAACGCGGCCGGTGGGATTTTGCGGGTTGCACAGGATGAGCATCCGCGTATCGGCGGGTGCGCCTCGCAGCACATCCATGTCCGGAACGAAACCGGCAGCCGTCTCGACCATCGGGATCTCGACGATGTTACGGCCCGATTCCTCAATCGCCTCACGAAACGGGCCATAGCATGGAGTGTGGACCGCGATATGCTCGCCGGGCTCCGAGAAGGCGAGGATCGTCGCAATCGTCCCTTGCAAAAGGTCCGTCACGGCCTGGGTCGACGTCTCCTCTATCTTCCAGTCGAACCGTTCTGCCATACGCGCGGCGAATGCTGCCCCCACCTGCCTCTCGGCCGGCATCAGGCTCCGTCGTGCGTAGCCATAGTCGCGCTTCTCGACCAGGCGCGTGACGGCTTCCTGCAACGCGTCGGGCGGCAAGAAGTCCATTTCCGCGATCCAAGACGGTATGATTTCAGCAGAATAGCGGCGCCACTTCGAGCCCGTGCGGGAGGCCAGAAGCTCGCGTCCAACCTCCAGATCAGCGAAGTCAGCTACTCTCATAGTTGTGGCCCCAGGAAGTCCGCAATGCCCAAGCCGAGCAAGGCGCTTTGAATGCTTTTCAAATAAAACAACTGATTGAAACAGTCAATTGCTTAAGGTGACGAAGGCTCCGCTGCAAATCCCAAACTGATCCAAATTTGAGGACCTGCCGGTAAACAGCCGAGAGCGATCGGCCTACGTATCCGAGCCTGTATGCGAGATGCCCTGATGACTTTCTGCCAATTCCGCAACGGTTATGGGCCGCGCTGGGAAACGCAGGCTCGGGCGCTCGAATTGCGCGTCCGGCAGTTGATCGGCGAGCAGGCTTGCAAGAGACACAGTGCATTGCCGGCCCTGGCAGGGGCCCATGCCGCATCGCGTCGCCGCCTTGATGCCCCGCGTGCCGGCCACACCCTCGGCGATCCTTTCGCGCACGGCTCCCACACTGACCTCCTCACAGCGGCAGAGTGTGGCGTCGTCGGGTGCTGATCCGGGCAGCAAAGTCGGTGCATAATAGGCATCGACGAAACGGCGAGCGGCGAGCAGCCGCCGACGTTTCATGGCCAACGGCTCCACCACATTCCGGTGACGTTCTGGATCCATCAAGCCGAGGCCGAGCGCGGCATCGAGCGCAGCCAGCCGTCCAGTCAGCGTCGCCTGATAGCCGCCGTAGATCGCGACCGTGTCGCCGGCCGCCCAAATTTTCTCAAGCCCCGCGACCTTGGTGTCGCCGTCCATCCTTATTTCATAGCAGGAGAGGTTTTCGTTCCATCTTGTGCTTGCCCCGAAGCACATCGCCAGATTGTCGTTCGGCACTACACCGTCGTGCAGCGCGACCAGTTCGACAGGTAGTTCGATCGTCTGTCCTTTGAAGTCGAAGCAGACAGCAGAGACGCGATCCGAGCCGTCGATGCGGATATTACGCGCCTCGCCATAGACCGGGATGCCATGCCTCCTGATTTTGGAGATCAGGCCGAGCCCCTTTGCCAGCAACCCCGGATCTGACAGTAGGCCCGGAGCCTTGGATAAGGCCGACAGGAAGCGCGACTTCGGCGTTGTCTGAATGATTGCGGTCGGCTTCGCCCCGGCCTCGGCCAGCTGCACGGCGCAAAGCAGCAGCAACGGCCCATTCCCGACAAGCACGAAGCGGCCGGCAGGGACACAACCGCTTCCCTTCAGCAGCGACTGCAGCGCGCCTGCGGTGACGACGCCTGGAAGAGTGTTACCCGGAACGACGCATGGCCGTTCCATCGACCCGGTCGCCAGGATGATGCCGTTGGCTTCGAGGCTGACTGTCCTGCCCTGCTGGCTGTAGAGTAGCCGTGACCCTTCGCGTCCCCATACGGCAGCACCCTTTATATGTTCCGCGCCACATACCTGGAACGCGGCAGCGAGAGGCGCACCCCAGGCCTCATAGTCGGTTTGCCTGGCCGTCATGATACCGCGCAGAATCTGGCCTCCAGCCGCCGGCTGGTCATCGAGCACCACCACGGAGAGGTCGAGCCGACACGCCTCGACAGCCGCTGCCATGCCGGCAGGTCCTGCGCCGATGATCGCGAGGTCGAAGCGGGCGTCGGTCATGGCGTGCGAGACCGCTCGACCGTCATGCCGTCCTCCACCAGCCTCAGGCAGGTCTGGATGTTCGCGCGGCCGTCAACGGTCATCACACATTCGAAACAGGCACCCATGAGGCAGTATGGAGCTCGCTTCGCACCTGATGGTGTGAGCCGCGTGAACGTTATGCCGTTGCGCAGCAGGCAGGCGGCGATCGTCTCTCCGGCAAAAGCATGGATCGGCCTTTCGTCGACGGTAATGGTCAGCCGAACGCGGCTTTCGTCAACTTGACGCAAAAGCATTGAAACGCTCGTTGGAGAGAGTGGAGACCGCCTCGGGAAACTCGCCCGCGGCGATGGCGCCGCCGATGATCTTCGCGTGAGCCGCAGTCAGGGTGATGCCGCTGTGGCAGGCGACCGCATAGGCGCCCGGACACGTCTTCGAAGACGCGTATACCGGTCTTCCGTCGCGCGGCATGACACGTATCCCGCCCCAGCTGCGGAGCACCCGCGTTGACGCCAGGAACGGGAACTCCGCTATCGCGCGCTGCGCATGCGATGCGATCACCGAAAGTGTGGTGCCGGGCGTGGCGATGTCCTCATGGCTATTCCCGAAGATCATGCTGCCCGCCCGTGCCTGGCGAGTCGTCGTCGTGGCGATGTCGATCCTCGGCTTCAGCCGTTCCGTAACGACGATCTGGCCGCGTATCGGCCTGATCGGGACGGTCATATCCGCCGTCGCGGCGATCGTCTGGGTCGCAAGGCCGGCTGCCACGACGGCGCGATCGGCACGCATCGCGAAGCCTTTGCCATAGACAGTCAGATGTGAGCCATCCATGCCGATGCGCGTCGCCTTCCGGTTTGGAACGATCGTTGCTCCCTTTGCCTTCGCAAGCTTGCGTAACGCGCTCATGAGGAGAAGCGGGTTCACGTGACCATCACTCGGGCACCAGCTCGCACCGATCACCTTCAGGCCAGCATCCGGTACCCGCTCGCGGATGAATGCACCATCCACGAACTCCACGTCGTTCGCCGGACCAAGTAGCGCAGCGGCCTTCTCGACCATCAGCCGTCTTGCCGCCACCTCCGCATCGTCGAGACAGAAACTGAAGCCTCCGCGACGGACATATTCGACATCGATGCCGGTCGCCTCCAGAAGCTCGTTGGCAAATCCCGGCCACAGTGCTGCGGATTGCCGCGACCACAGCGCGTAAGGCAGGTGATTGACGCCCTTGCTTTGCACCCAGATCAGCCCAGCATTGCCGTAGGATGCACGATTGTCCGCGTCATCGCCATCGAGCACGATGACCTCGACGCCGGCATTGACCAACCCGAGGGCGATCGACAGCCCGACTATGCCTCCACCGATGACGATGCCGCGGGTAGCCACGCCTTACCTCGCCGACAGATAATCGTAAGGGGCGATTGCCCCTGCGAGCCACCTCACCATCGTTACGATATCGAAGACCGGCAATCCGAAACGTTTGGACAGCGCAGCGGAGTAAGGCGGCATGTTCGTACATTCCAGCACGATGGCGCCGATGTCCGGGCGCCGGGCGAGCAGACGTCCACCAGCCTGAAGCACCTCCTCCTGAAGCGCGCTCGGATCAGCCGGAGCATCCTGCGCGATCATGCCCCAGAAGACGCCGTCGCGTGGAAGACCTTCCATCGCGATATCATGGTCGACCCCTACCGCCTTCATATGGCGAGGTGTCAGGCGCGAGGCGTCCATTGTAATGACCCCGACGGATCTGCCCGGCGAGAGGAGACGTTCCACGACCGGTATCTGCAGCAGGCTCGACGTCGCGACGGGCACGCTGAGTGCACCTGCCATTTCTTCCTGGTAAAGCGACAGAAACCCGCAGGTTGTCGTGACCGCGACGCAACCCTGATCGACGAGCTCTCGGCCGGCCGTGATGAATGCGTCGAGCAGCCCCCGCGCCTCGCCATCTATGACCCGCAGCGCGCTTGCGTCACGCACCGTGCGATAGACGACCGGGAAGCTCCACGTGCGCGCATTGCCGGCGTCGCCTGAAATGCGCTCGAACGCGGTGTCCAAGATCAATATTCCGACGGGGCGTTGTAACGGGTCCATGATCATGGGCGGGACTCAATCGATCCGGCTTTAGCCGCGCGTAAAAGGCCGTGAGGACTTTCTCGTTCCTCCCCGCGTAATTGACGCAAAAGGCCCGGGATTATTCGGCGGCGGCCTGCAGGCCTTGCCTGGAGAGATTGTACTTCTCGAACAATCCGAGGCGGCTGACGATATCGAGACCACGTTCGAGGGCTGGACCCTGAAGCGCTGTCAGCGGACGACGCAGGTCGCCGGACGGCAGACCCATCGCACGCATCAGCGACTTCACGACCACCGGATTGACCGCCGAATAGGTGTAGTGGAGCAGTGGCAGCAGCCTCATGTAGTTCTCGCGGAAAGCCATCATGTCGTCGCCGGTCTTGCAAGGCTTCGACATGGCGGCGACTTCGGCAGGCGCGATATTGCCCGTCATGTTCGCCGTGCCATGACCGCCAAGCGTCATAGTCGGGACGACTAGACCCAGATTGGGCGAATCGCAGCACATAACCGATGCGTCCGGCTTGCCCGCGAGAACCTGCGCGACCTGTCCCACCCGCGGCGTCGATTCCTTGTGCACGATGTAGTTCGGATGCTTGAACAGCCGCAGCAGCGCCTCGTGGCCGAGGTCGGTCTTCACGCGCGGTGGATTGTTGTAGATGCCCATCGGCATCTCGATGGAGTCGGCAGCCTCCATGAAATAGGCCTCGATGTCCGCCTCGGACGCGCAGATGTAGGATGGAGCGGTGAGAATCGCGCCATCGGCGCCCTCCCCCTTGGCGAAGCGGAGCATCTCGATGGTGGCAGCCGTATCGCCACCGGTGCAACCGTAGAAGAATTGCATCGAACCGCTTTTCATCTTCGCCGTGCGCGAAATGATCTGCCGGCGCTCCTCACCGCTGAGCATCGAGCTTTCGCCAGTCGAACCAAGGAGAAAAACCGCGGCGGTGCCATTGTCCTGCTGAAACTTGAACAAGTCTTCGAACGCAGCGAAATCGACAGTCCCGTCTGCGTTGAACGGGGTGATCATTGCAACGAAAGAGCCTTCGAGCCGCATTTTCGTCATATCAGACAGTGTCCTCTAGCCGCGGCAAGCTCTCCTCACCGCCTTCTATCATCTGATTAAAACGTACATTTGAAATGGTCGTTGGTCAACACCGTTTTATGAAATGCGAGACGGAGTATTGAACTCCGGCCGGCCGCGGTTTTCCTATTTCGGCACTCGAGCTGCACCTTTCAGGGGACGCCTAAAGAGCAGCCATTGCCTGATGCTGGCTTAGGAACACGCGTCCGTTGAGGTGATCAAGAAAAGTCGCCGCGCGGAAGCGATCCATAACGGGTCCTTTCACCTCGGACAGGTGAAAGCCTATGGAGGTCTCCGCCAGTCGGCGGTTGATCTCTTCCAAACTCTCCAGTGCCGAAGCATCCACCGCGTTGACTGCTGAACAGACGAGAATCACATGCTTCAGTCCTGGGCGTTCGGCAACGGCTGCCGCGACCCTGTCTTCCAGATATCGGGAATTGGCAAAATAGAGGCTTTCGTCGATGCGTATCGACAGGATATCGGGCCGGATCAGAACCTTGTGGCGCTCCACGTTTCGATAGTGCTCGGTACCCGGCACCTGCCCAACGATCGCGATATGCGGACGGCTGGTCCGGTAGAGGTGGAGCAGAAGCGACAGGATCACGCCCGCGGTGATTCCGAGCTCCACACCCCAGCCAAGCGTAACGATGATAGTTGCCGCCATCGCCGAGAAGTCCCATCGCGAATATTGGTACACGCGGCGTATCGAAGCGAGATCGACGAGCGAAAGCACGGCAACAATGATGGTTGCCGCGAGCGTAGCTTGCGGCAGATTCGCAAGTAGCGGCGTCAGGAATAGCGCCGCGAAAGAGATGCCTACCGCGGTGAACGCGCCGGCAGCGGGTGTTTGGGCTCCTGCGTCGAAGTTGACGACTGAGCGAGCAAAGCCGCCCGTGACCGGATAACCCGACGACAATCCTGCGGCAATGTTGGCAGCACCAAGCCCGAAGAGCTCCTGGTTCGGCACGATGCGCTGGCGTCGCTTGGCGGCAAGTGTCTGGGCCACTGAGACCGACTCGACGAAGCCGACGATCGAAATCAAAAGGGCCGGCAACGCGAGCGTTTTCACAAGGTCGATCGAGATGTCAGGCACGCCGACCACCGGGAGTCCTTGTGGGATCGCTCTAACGAGAGCCACGCCGTCGGCTCCGAGGTCGAACATAACTACAAGTGCGATTGTGCCGGCGACGGCTCCCAGGGGAGAAGCTCTGACGATGGCCTGCGCACTTCGAGCCGGACATCCTGCGGCAAGCAGCAACCGTTTCAGGTATTTGCGGGCAGAGGTGAGAAAAACCAGCGCGCCCGTGCCGATTGCGAAAGTTGTGGGGTTCCAGCTGGATATATGCATAGCCAGTGATGCGACGATCTCAGGGAGAGTGTCACCATGCCCGGGTACGCCGAACAAATGACGCACTTGCCCGGCAGCGATCAGAATACCCGCAGCGGTGATAAAGCCCGAAATAACGGGATGAGAGAGAAAGTTCGCAAGAAATCCAAGACGGAACACCCCCATCAGCACCAGCATCACGCCGGAGAGAAGTGCGAGCGTGAGAGCCGCGGCAGCATAGCTTGAGCTGCCGGTCACAGCTGTCTGGCCGATTGCGGACGCCGTCATTAACGACACGACCGCGACGGGGCCGACCGCAAGCGTTCGGCTCGTACCAAACAACGCATAAGCAACCAAAGGCAAAATGGACGCATAAAGACCGACCTCGGGAGGCAGGCCCGCAAGCATTGCGTAGGCCAGTGATTGTGGGATCAGCATGATCGTGACGATCCCGGCCGCCAACAGATCACTGGTCAGCGTCGCGCCGTCATATGTGCGCGACCATTTGAGAATCGGCAGGTAGTCGTGAAGCCTGGACATGATGACCGTGAAAGGACGAAGATCGAAAAACGTGGTTCGTAAAGCAGGCCCAAGCGGTGGGCTGAGGCGTGCCGGCGCTAGCAGAACAGCTTGTGCATCGTGCCGATGAACCGTGCGACGCGAGGATCGGAAAGCCGGTAAAACGCCTGCTTTCCTTCCTTTCGGCTGGCGATCAGCCCAGCCTCCCGCAATTCACCCAGTTGCTGCGAGAGACCCGGCTGGCGGATGCTCAGAAGGTCTTCCAGCTGCCGTACGGACAGTTCCCCATCGACCAGCGCGCAGCAGACGAGCAACCGGTCAGGATTACAGAGTTTCTTCAGGAAGGCGGACGCCTCATCGACATTCGCCTTCATGTTCGCCGCTTCGCAGGAAAGCTGATCCGTCATTCGAACCGACTTTCTGGTCTCGAGCCACATTCTGAAAGCTGTCGAGCGGGATATTCAGGCACCGAAACCGTTCGATTCCGGAGCTTTCCAGCATTTATGTTGACGAGTTTTGATGTGGGCAAGCTATCGATATTCCCCGGTTCGCAATCTGAGGCAGGACGTCTAGCTACCCGATGATTTCATAAAAACGCAATCATAATCTTTATATTGAAACACTTGCTTAAATCGAAAATTTCTGCAATCCACGACTCATCGCGCATTCGTGGGGATCTGACAGTGGCAATTTTCGAAGCCCGGCCGAACGCTCAAAGCTATGGGCACGAGATCGGCATCCTGCTCATCGCCTGCCTCAATCCCTTCCCGCCGGGCGACGTTGGCAATGCGTGGACCTACGATTATCCGGTCCTATACGAGACGATCTACGACGTCACGATCGACAGCCTCATCAACGAAGGTGATCGTTCGATGGTCGGTGCCGTCATCGCGGCGGCAAGGAAATTGCGCGATTACGGCGTCAAGGCGATCACCAGCGATTGCGGTTACATGCTGCTGTTCCAGAAGGAAGTCGCGGCCGCACTCGACATCCCTGTAATGCTGTCGAGCCTGCTGCAACTGCCGTTCATCGCCTCCACCTTGGCGCCAAGCGCTTCCATTGGTGTCATCTGCGCCAACAAAAAGCGTCTGGTGCCAGCGCTTATCGAGGAGGCCTACCCGGTCCAGAGCCGGCCGCTGCACATTGCCGGCCTTGAGGACGCGCCTGCGTTCCGGCATGCCATCCTCGACGAGAAGGGCTCGCTGGATTCCGATGCGGTCGAGAAGGAAGTCGTGGAACGCGCGGTGCGCCTCGTCGAAGAGCATCCGGACATCGGGGCGATCCTGCTGGAGTGCTCCAACCTGCCGCCCTACGCCGCGGCTGTGCAGCGCGCGACGGGCCGCCACGTGTTCGACTTCATCACGATGATCGACTACATGCAGGCTGCCGGGCGCCGCAAGGTCTATACCGGCGGCTACTGAGCCGATCTGGTCCTCACCTAGCCGCTCGGGCGCTTTTGGGCTTGGGCGGCCATGACGCTGATCCGACTTCGATCGGCCTGTTCTGAGCGATTGCTTCCATCCCGAAGATCCCGGTCACCGTAGCGAGATCGAAGCGCGATATCAACTTCTGATAGAACGTGTCGTAGCCGGCCATTCCGCGCGTAACCACCTTGATCAAGTAGTCCCAGTCGCCACCGATACGGTAGAAATCCGTTACTTCCACCAAGCTGAGCACATGCTCCCGGAAGCCTTCCGCCCATTCCCTGGAATGATGGCGCGTTTTCACCATCACGAAGACTGTCAGGTCGAAGCCGAGTGCGGCGAGATTGACGCGAGTACTCGTCCCCTCGATCACCCCGTCTTCATTCAGCCGTTGCAACCGTCGCCAGCATGCATTCTGCGACAGCCCGACCGCGTCGGCGAGCTCGCGCTGGCTTATGCCGGCATCACGTTGCAGGCATTCCAAAATTTTCAGATCAAAAGTGTCGATTTTTGCCATAAGACAGATCGTTTGACACAATTTCTGAAGAAAATCATAAAAAAATGATGAAGCTTCCTACTGGCGATATTCGCTAGGGTGCATCCCTGAGATTCTTCGGAGCGCGCCAAATGAGAAACCCCGAGATCGTCCCTACCGGCAGCAAGCTGGCTGATTTCGCCGAAAGCCTCCGGCAGGGCGATCCGATCATCGAACTTCAGCATGGACTGATCGGCAATGACGCGATCGTCGAGGGACCGTTCGGGCCAAAGCCTCTTGTCTATGCAGACTACGTTGCGTCTGGCCGCGCGCTAATGCAGGTGGAACGCTTCGTGCTCGAGCGCGTGCTTCCATACTATGCCAACAGCCACACCGAGGCGTCCTATTGCGGGAGCATGATGACGCGGCTGCGCCGCGACGCGCGCGTGGTAATCGCTGCCTGCTGCGGGGCTACGCCAGACCATGCCGTAATTTTCGCCGGCTCAGGCGCCACCGCCGGCATCAACCGCCTCACCAGCCTCTTCGCGGTCGGTCCGGGCACGCTGGTAGTTATCGGCCCCTACGAGCATCACTCTAACATCCTCCCCTGGCGTGAGAGCGGAGCCGAGTTGATCGAATTGCCCGAAGCCGTCAATGGCGGGCCGGACGTCGAGGCACTTCAGCATATTCTACAGCAGGCCGCGCCGGGGAGGCACGTCATCTGCGCTTTCTCCGCAGCCTCCAACGTCACCGGCATCACCGCCAATGTCGACGGGATAACCCGCATGGTCAAGGCGGCGGGCGCGCTGATGATATGGGACTATGCAGGGGGCGGCCCCTACTTGCCGATCTCCATGCAGGTCGCCCCCGGTGTATCGATCGACGCTGTTGTGCTCTCACCGCACAAGTTCCTCGGCGGACCGGGCGCGTCGGGCGTGCTCATCGTACGCCGCGACGCCGTGCTCACAAATCGGCCGAGCTGGCCCGGCGGCGGTACAGTGAAATTTGTGTCGCCCACCGCACATGACTACAGCGCCTCCATTGAGGCACGCGAGGAAGCCGGAACGCCCAATGTCGTGGGCGACATCCGCGCGGCACTCGCTTTCCTGGTGAAGGAGGCCATCGGCGCGCAGCGGATGGCGCAGCGCAACGACGAATTGACGGCGCGCGCCTTCGCCGCCTGGTCGCGGATACCGCAGATAGAACTGCTCGGCTCCGCGAGGGCCCACCGCCTGCCGATCTTCTCTTTCCGGGTTCGGGACGGCAACGGCGGCCAGCTCCATCAGCAGCTGATCACACGCATGCTGAGCGATCGCTTCGGTATCCAGGCGCGCGGCGGCTGTGCCTGCGCGGGACCTTATGTGCACCGCCTCCTCGATATCGGCGAGGAGGAGTCGGAGGCGATCAGGCAGGCGATAATCGCCGGCGAGGAAACCACCAAGCCTGGTTTCACGCGGCTGAACTTCAGCGTCCTTCTCTCGAACGACAAAGTCGAGTTCATCCTGAAGAGCGTCGCCGAACTCGCGTCCGACGCCGGCAGCTTCATCGATCTCTACGAATGCGACAAATCGCGGGCGATCTTCTTTCCGCGCGCCGCGTAGAAGGCCTCAGCCCGCCTGCTAAAGCGCGTCGCGATCTTTCAGATTCGCTTCCCGCGCTTTAAGTCTTTGTTTTTACGCATGTCGTCATCGCAAAACCGCTGCACACTTTTGCGCGACATGCTCTAGGCGGGCTGTCATTCAGCTTACACCCTACTCCGCAGCGATTGCAGTCGGCCGCACCGGCAGATTGTATTTTTCCAGCAGGCCGAGACGGCTGACGATCTCGATGCCGCGATCGAGCGCAGGGCCCTGGAGCGCGGTCAGCGGGCGGCGCAGGTCGCCCGCCGGCAGACCGACGGCGCGCATCAGCGACTTCACCGCGACGGGATTGATGGCCGAATAGGTGTAGTGCAGCAGCGGAAGGAGGCGCAGATAGTTCTCGCGGAAGGCAAGCATGTCCGCGCCCGTCTTGCAGGGCTTCGACATTGCCGCGATCTCGGCCGGCGCGATATTGCCGGTCATGTTGGCGGTGCCGTGACCGCCAAGTGTCATGGTCGGGACGACAAGGCCCAGATTGGGCGAGTCGCAGCACATGACGGAGACGTCCGGGTTTGCCGCAAGCACCTGCGCGACCTGACCGACGCGGCCGGTGGATTCCTTGTGCACCACATAGTTCGGGTGCTTGAACAGCCGCAGCAGCGCCTCGTGACCGAGGTCGGTCTTCACGCGCGGCGGATTGTTGTAGACACCCATCGGCAGTTCAACCGCATCGGCGGCCTCAAGGAAATAAGCCTCGATGTCAGCCTCGGACGCGCAGATATAGGGCGGGGCAGCGAGGATCGCCCCATCGGCGCCTTCCGCCTTGGCGAAGCGCAACATGTCGATGGTCGCGGCGGTATCGCCGCCGGTGCAGCCGTAAAAGAGCTTCATGTCGCCACTCTTCATCTTGGCGGTACGCGAAACGATCTCACGGCGCTCCTCCTTGCTAAGCATGGAGATTTCGCCAGTCGAGCCGAGGATGAGCACGGCCGACGTGCCATTGTCGCGCTGGAATTTCAGAAGCTCCTGGAACGCAGCGAAGTCGACCGTCCCATCGGCATTGAATGGCGTAATGAGTGCAACGAATGAGCCTTCGACGCGCATCTTCGACATAGTCTATCCTCTTGAAATTAAAGCTTTCACTCGATCAGCGCGATGGCAATTGAACGATTCAAACGTATATTTGAAATGTATGTTGGTCAAGTTTTCTGCCGCAAAATTGCACAGCCGAGGCCACTCCGGTACGGGGCTCCCACTATGATTGGTGGTTATGCCTCCTCGAAACGAGGCTGGCCGAGAACCCGCACAGGCTCAAGCGCGCCGGTGTAGAGCTCGACCTCGACGAGACAGGTTTGAGCGCTCGGCCCCTGCCCGAGGCGCGAGGTTCCGATATCCTTGGTCAGAACGTTCGGATTGCCGTGGTTTTCAAGCGGACGACCTTCGCTGTCAGTGATCGACTCGAACGTCGCGCCGGTCGGGAAGCAGACCACGCCGGGCATTACCTCGTCCGACACGCGCACGCCGGCAAGGCAGGCTCCGCGGTCGTTGAACACGCGCACGATATCACCTTCCTTCAGGCCACGCGGCTCCGCATCCGCCGGCGAGATGTAGAGCGCGGTACGTCCCTTGATCTTGTTGGCAATGCTGATCGAACTGGCGTCCATCTGCCCATGCAGCTTGTCCGGCGGCTGGTTGGAGATCATGTGCAGCGGGTAGCGGGTAGCCAATTCGCCCCCCAGCCATTCCGACGGCTCGCGCCAGACACCCATTCCGGGGCATTCGTCATATCCGAAATCGGCCACGGTCTGGGAAAACAGCTCGATCTTGCCCGAGGGAGTTGCCAGCGGATGTGCTTCCGGATCGCCCCGGAAGTCCGTGAAGAGTGTGAAGCTCTCCCTCGGATCGGGAATGCGCACATAACCTGCTTCCCAGAAGGCTTCAAAGTCCGGAGGATTGAAGCCGCGTGATGCCATGCGAGCGCTGAACCGTTCATAGATGATGCGCAGCCAATCCATCTCGCTCCTGTTCTGATGGAATGCCTCACCATTTCCGAGCCGGTCAGCGAGATCGCTGAAGATATTGAAGTCGTCGCGCGCCTCGCCGACGGGCTCGACCACCTTATGCATAGCCCTCAGCACCGGATCGCGCGAGGATCCCCCGATGTCGTTACGCTCCAAGGTCGTAGTCGCAGGGAAGACGATATCTGCATGGTGCGCCGTCGCAGTCCAGAACGGCTCGTGCACGATGACCGTGTCGGGCCGCTGGAATGCCTTCTGCAGCCGGAAGAGATCCATCTGGTGGTGGAAGGGGTTGCCGCCTGCCCAATGCACCAGCTTGATATCCGGATAGGTCAGACGCTGACCGTCGAATTCGACCTCTTCGCCGGGCGAGAGCAACATGTCGGTAACGCGCGCCACGGGAATCTTGAGATCGGTGACATGCGATATTCCGGGCATGCCCGAAATAGGCATTTCATAGAGGGGGTTCCCCATGCCGTTCATGGAACCGTAGCCATAGGCGACGCCGGCGCCCGGAAGACCTATCTGTCCTAGCATGGCAGCGAGGGTCGCCAGCCCCCAATAGGGTTGCTCGCCATGCTCCGCGCGCTGCAACGACCAGGCAGCGCTCAGCATAACGCGCCGGCCGATCAGCCGGTTGGCGAATTCGACGATCGTCGCCATAGGTATCCCGGTGATGTCAGCCGCCCATTCCGGCGTCTTGGCGACGCCGTCCGTTCGGCCCATCAGGTAGGCTTCGAACCGCTCGAAGCCTACGCAGTAGCGGTTGATGAACTCCATGTCGGTCTTGCCCGATGCATGCACGAAATGGGCGAGAGCCAGTATCAATGCCATGTCCGTGCCCGGACGTATCTGTAGCCAATCCGCCGCGATTACCGCTTCGGTGTCGCTACGCAGCGGGGAAACGTTGGTGAAGCGGATGCCCTGGCGCGCCGCCTCCGCCATGAAATCTTCGAACGGATGCAGACCCGCGCCACCCGACTGGATCTGCCAGTTCTTTGAGGCGATGCCTCCGAAGGCAACGAATTCCTGGCAATGATCGAGGATCGCACACCAGTCGGTAACGGGTCCCGCGACCGTGCGATCGTCGCCGAAGATATGCGGCAGCAGGCGCATGGCCGCGCCATAGCTGTAGTTCGTCACCTGCCCCGTACAGCCACCAATCGCTCCCATGAAGCGGTGGATCAGCGTGCGGGTATGATGTATTCGCCCGGCACTCGACCATCCGTATGATCCGCCGAAGATCGACGCGTTACCGTAGTTCGTGCGAACACGTTCGAGCTCCGACGCCGCATAGCCCAGCGCTTCTTCCCACGAGACCTTCACGAAGGCGTCCGATCCGCGACCGTAGCCCGGATGCGGCTTGCCCTTTGCGACTGTATCGAGCCATCCGCGGCGGATCACCGGGCTTTCGATCCGGTTCTTCGCGTAAAGCATCTCTGGCCAGATCTCGATCAGCCGGCTCGGGTTGGGATCCTCGGCGAACGGAGTGACTTTGACCAGACGTCCCTCCTCGACATGGGCGTCGAAAGCACCCCAGTGGGACAGATTGGGAAACACGGACCGCTTTGCAGACATGACCTGGATCCTTCAGATAAACTTACGCGGCAGCAGCCGTCTCCCGGTTCCATTCCTTCACGCGATGGCAGGCGACACGATGCTGCGAGCCCTCGTCGGAAAGGATGGGGTCTTCCTCGCTGCACTGTGCGATCACCAGCGGGCAACGCGTGCGGAAGCGACAGCCGGACGGCGGTGAAAGCGGGTTCGGCAGTTCGCTGTTAAGCTTCACCTCCGGCCCCGCCTGCATCTCGGCATTGTCGGCCGTCTGCATCAACGCTCGGGTATAAGGATGGAGAGGACGCTTCCATATCTGCTCGGCCGGACCGATCTCGACGATCTTGCCGAGATACATGACCGCGATCCAGTTGGAAACGTAGCGCACCACTTCGAGATCGTGGGAAATGAACAGGTAGGACAGTTCCTGCTCGCGCTGCAATTCGACCAGAAGATTGAGGACCTGAGCCTGGACCGACACGTCGAGCGCAGAAACCGGCTCGTCGCAGACGATGATCTTGGGCTCGAGCGCGAGTGCGCGCGCGATGCCGACGCGCTGGCGCTGGCCGCCGGATAGCTGGTGCGGCAGGCGCTGGTGCATGGTGTCCGGGATGCCAACCCGGTCCAGGAGGGCCTTCACACGCTCTGCGCGCTCTGCCTTTCCGCCGAGGCGATGAACCCTGAGCGGCTCCTCGACGAGTTCACGTACCGTGAGCCGCGGATTGAGTGAGCCGTAGGGATCTTGAAAAATCATCTGGATTTCACGGGCTCGCGCTCCGTGCTTGCGGGTATCGACCGCCTGACCGTTGATCATCAACGTACCGGAACTCGGCTTGTTGAGACCCACGACCGCGCGTGCGAGGCTCGACTTACCGCACCCGGATTCCCCGACGAGACCGAGTGTCTCGCCTGCGGCAATCTCGATACTTATCCCGGCAACGGCATGCACGATACCTTTGCGCGACTTGTGCTGAACGACCAGATCGGAGATTTCAAGGCGTTTGGTCATGCCGAAATCCCTTGAAGCGGGTGGTAGCAGGCGAATCCGGCGCGGCCGCCGAATTCGAGCGGAGGCAGATGCGCTTCGCACTCGGGCGTTCGACGGTTGCACCGCGGCCCGAAGGCGCAGCCGGAAGGGCGGTCGGCTGGTGCGGGAACTGTACCGGGTATCTCGCGCAGCCGGTGGCCGCCATCGAAGAAGCTGCCATGCGCACGTGCTGCCAGAAGGCCCTCGGTGTATGGATGGCTCGGATTGCTGAACACGGTCGCGACATCACCGGTTTCAACAATGCGCCCCGAGTACATCACCGCGACCCGATGAGCCACGGTTCGAACGGCGTGGAGGTCATGCGTGATGAAAAGCATGCCGACCCCCAGATTGCGCTGCAGCTCACTCAGGAGATCAAGAATCTGCGCCGAAATGGTGACGTCCAAAGCGGTCGTCGGCTCATCGGCAAGGATCAGCTTAGGATTGCCCGCCAATGCCATGGCGATCATCACGCGCTGACGCATGCCGCCGGATAGCCGATGCGAGTATTCCGAAAGGCGCGACTTGGCGGCCGGAATGCGCACCATGTCCAGCAGTTCCAACGCCCTCTGGCGAGCCTGCATACGCGACAGGTCGTTGTGCAGCAGGATGGATTCGACCAGCTGTCGTTCGACCGTCAGCACCGGGTTCAGCGCAGAGAGAGGATCCTGGAAGATCATCGCGATCGTCGAGCCGCGGATCTTGCGGATCTCGCGGTCGTTCATTTTAGCGATGTCGTTGCCCTGCAGGTCTATACGATCCGCGACCACGTCCATGAATTGCGCCTTGTGCAGCCGCATCAAGGCCATCGCGGTAAGTGACTTGCCCGCGCCGGACTCACCGACAAGCGCCAGCGTTTCTCCAATGCCGACCGAAAAGCTCACCTTGTCGACGGCGTTTACACGCTCGCCGGATGCCAGCTTCACGACCACGGACAGGTTTTGCACGTCCAGCAACGGCGTGACGTTCTTGAGGATGACGCCCTCCATTTCAACGTCTCCGCAGATGGGGGTTCAGCGCATCGTTGATGGCGTCGCCGAGAAGATTCAGCGCAAGCACGGTGAGAACTACGAACAGGCCCGGGATGATGCAGATGAACCAGGTCGTCCGGATCGACGGACGGCCGATATTGATGAGCGTGCCCCAGCTCATGACGTTCGGATCGCCGAGGCCGAGAAACGACAGGCCGGCTTCCGTGATGATCGCGGTGGCGACGAGGACCGCGGCCGCTACAATGACCGGGGATAGCGAGTTCGGCAGCACCTGGGTCAGGATGATGCGCGGCGCCGACATGCCGATGACCTTGCACGACTGGACGTATTCGCTTTCGCGCACCCGCAACACTTCGGCGCGGGTCAGGCGCGCAACAGGCGGCCAGGACACCATCGCAATCGCGAAGATGATCGTGCGGATCGAGGGCGACAAGATCGAGACGAGGACGACGGCGAACAGGAAGCCCGGAATGGTCTGGAAGGCGTCAGTGATACGCATCAGGATAGCATCCGCCACCGAGCCGAAATAGCCGGCGATGGCCCCCACGGTGATGCCGACCAGCAGCGCGCAGACCGTCGCGACGACGCCGACAAGCAGAGACACCCGCGAGCCGTAGAAGATCGCCGCGAGGATATCACGTCCGAGCGCATCCGTGCCCAGCAGAATGCCGGGACGCTGACCGGGCCACATATACGGGCGGGCGACGAGGGCCCACGGCCCCTTCGGGAAGATGTAAGGCGCAGAAAGCGCCATACCGAGGATGATCGCCAGCGCCAGCAGCCCGATCATTCCGGCAGGAGAGAGAAGAACACGGCGCAACACGGCGAGGACCTCGCTTACCGACTGATTTCCACGCGCGGGTCAAGCAGCGTGTAGATGATGTCGATGATCAGATTGACCAGGATGATGATGAAGGCGCAGACGATCAGGACACCGAGTATGAGCGGATAGTCGCGCTCGAAAACCGCGTCATAGGCGAGACGGCCGACGCCCGGCAGGCTGAAGATAGTTTCGGTCAGGACGGCGCCGCCGAACAATTCCGCGATCTGCAGTCCAACCATTGTGACGACCGGCAGCAGCGCATTGCGCAGCCCATGGCCGATGATCACATTGTAGGTACTCAGGCCCTTCGCATAGGCGGTGCGAATGTAGTCCTGCTCCAGCACCTGAAGCATCGAGGCGCGCGCAAGCCGGCAGTAGATCGCGATGTAGAACAGTGAAAGCGATACGACCGGCAGGATGAGGTGGGTCGCCACGTTGAGGATGAGTTCGAGCCAGTTTCCCGTAAAACCCGCATCCATCAAGCCGCCGACCGGGAGCAGCTTCAGTTTCACGGAAAAGACGATCATCGCGCCAAGACCGGTGAGGAAGATTGGCGTCGCATAGAAGACGAGGACGATCATCGAGATGACGACGTCGACCAGCTTGTGCGAATGGCGTGCAGCAAAGACGCCGGCCATCGTGCCGAAGAAGACGGCGGTGATCACCGAGCATACGACCAGCAGGACGGTGACAGGAAGGCGCTGGAGAACAAGGTTCAGCACTTCGGTCGAGTTGCGGTAGGAATAGCCGAGGTCGCCCTGCAGCACGTTGCCCACATATTCAACGAGTTGCACGAGGACGGGGCGGTCGAGGCCGTATTTCTCCCTGAGCGCCGCCATCAGTTCGGCATCCATGTCGCCGCGCTGTCCGCCGAGGACGTCGACCATATCGCCTGGGACGAGGTGCAACAGGAGAAACGAGCCGACGATCACTATCGCGATGATGATCAGGGACTGGACGGCGCGCCATCCGAGATAGGTCCAGAACTGCCTGTCCAAAATCGGGCCTCTTGCCAAATTGGATTGGTAAATTTGGTTATCGTGGAAGGGATCGGCGGCTTGAAGTCCGCCGATCCGAAGTCCCTCTTACTGGGCGGGAGTGAGGTACACGTCGGCAAAGTTGCTGTAGGTGCCGTTTGCGTCAATCGTGTGGTTCTTCAGGCGGGTCGAGGCCACGGTCGTGCTTTCGACGGCGGCGAGCGGAAACACCGGCAGATCTTCCATCGCGAGCTTCTGGAACTGGTGGTAAAGTTCCTTGCGCTTGGCGATATCCATCTCGGCAGCCGCGCTTTCGAGAATCTCGTCCATCTTCGGGTTCGAATAGTGCGAGCCGTTGGAGAAGCCGACGCCGACCTTGAAGCTCGGCGTCCAGAAGGTACGCTGCGTGCCCACTGTCGGGTCGGAACCTCCGGTTAGCAGGTTCACGGTGAACTGGAAGTCGCGATCCGTGTAGACGCGCTTGACGAAGCCCGCGAAGTCCTGAGCCCGAACCTCAAGATCAACGCCGATCTCGCGCATCGCCTCACGCATGTAGGCGGCGATATGCTGCTGGTGGTCGCCATAGGGCAGCGGGTCCACGACCAGCTTCAGGCGGATGCCGTTGGCGTCAGGCTTATAGCCTGCCTCGTCGAGCAGAGCCTTGGCGGCTTCCGGATCATAAGCGTATTGCGGGACGTCGGTGTCGTCATGCAGTTCGACAAGCTGCTGGTGCAGAGGCGTTGTTGCAGCCTTGCCGTAGCCGAACAGGATGTTCTCCACGATCCAGTCGCGGTCAATCGCATGTGCGATCGCCTTGCGGACGCGGATATCCTTCATGACCGGGTCATCGAGGTTGAACTCGATCATTTCCATTTCATTCTGGAACTCGTAGCCCTTCGTGGTCACTTCGAACTCGCCCGTTCCCTGGAGACGCTCGAGATCGGCCATCGGGATCAGGTTCTGAGGAGCGATCTGCGCCTCACCGGATTCCAATGCGGCTGCGCGCGTTGCCGGATCGGGAATGAACCGAAAGATCAGGCGGTCGAGATATGGCTTGCCCTGGTCCCAGTAGTCGGGGTTGCGCTCAAGCACCAGATTGTCGCCGGGAGCGAAGGACACGAACTTGAACGGACCCGTGCCGATCGGCTTGAGGTTGGCCGGATTGGTCGTCGGATCGGTGCCCTTGTAGATATGCGCCGGAAGAATCTGCGCCTGCTGGGCAGCAAGGCTCTTGAGCATGCCAGGCGACGGACGGCTCATGACGAAGACCGCCGTGTACTTGTCCGGCGTCTCGACCTTCTCGACATTGCCGAAAATCGTGCGACCGCGACCGTGCAAGACCTTCCACACCTCCATCGTGGTGTAAGCGACGTCTTCCGAGGTGAATTCTATTCCATCATGCCACTTTACGCCCTTGCGCAGATGGAAGGTCACCGTCTTGCCGTCTTCGCTGACGTCGAAGCTCTCCGCCAGAAGCGGCTTGGGGTTGAGATTGAAGTCGTAGCTGAACAGGCTGTCCGAGATCTTGGACGAAACCACCTGCTCCGCGCCGGCGGTGGTCATGGCGGACGTCAGGATCTGCGGTGCCGGCGACATGATGAACGTCGCTGTCCCACCCTTCGTCGGCTCTTCGGCGCGCAAGCCACTCATCGGAGCCAGCGTCGCACAGAGCGCTGCGGCTAAGCTGGCTATGTATTTCATAGGTCGCATTGATCGATTCCTCTTTAATGCAGGGCGAAGCTTGCGGCTTGCAATCCCATATCCCCTTCTAATGCCCGTCAGGTGAACCTGTCCGGGTATGATCGGATTTCCGAGCTTTGTTCGTTTGCTCTTGTTCAATCCGACGCGATGAAGCCATCACCCCATTGGGAACGATTGTTTCATACCATCATTTGAAACAATTGTTTTCCTGCGTCAAGCCCCCGTCCTAAGCGCATGACCTATAGAATCGTAAAGCGGCAATCCGCTGCGTGAAGGACACCTTTCCGTTCGGCCGCTTGGTCGTTACCGGTCGGGAATGCGCGCCAGCCTCACATCAGGGCCGCCCACGCATAAGATGGCAGAACATCAAAAAGGCCGACCGATGATTAGATCGGAACGGCCAATGAGTTATAATGAAAGTGGTTGCAGGGGTTCACAACCAGCGATTCCTGCTCTCGGTCGAGCTTTCTGCTTCATTCGGGATCTCGATTACGGGGCGCATGGGTGAAGATCACCCGCATCGGTCCAGACGAGATCTTCCATCGCTATCTGACACCCAAATGGGCTTTCCTGCCAATCAGTGGCGCAGGCGCGGCGGCTGGCACAGAACTGGATATCCGCAGTTAGGCATGCCGGATGATAGGTGGTGAGGCGTGAAACGCGAGCCATTGACCAAGAAGAAGGGAAAGCTGACCGTCGCCTCGCATCAGTTGATGATTTCGCCTCGTTCGTCTGAGCGCAGTGCGGTCAGTCTTTCTCTCCACACCTGT
>VFQO010000831.1_pt1 | contig 28984 bp, 24 predicted proteins | sample 3512331 | NCBI WGS metagenome assembly VFQO01 (sample SAMN10412371, study PRJNA504923) | tailings metagenome | isolation source: Replicate 3 from Balatoc abandoned mine | place: Philippines: Itogon, Benguet | collected 2017-08-28 | reverse complement strand
TGGCCAAGGTGAGCAGGGGAAGCAGATGATGCATTTTCACGGGATGTCTCCAGGGTATGTGATAACCCTTGATGAAACGTGAACAACGTTCACCCGTTGACAGTCCGCGCCTGGTACGCCGCCGACACCAGAAAGCACAAGGCCCTCGCGAAGAGGGCCTGATGCGGTGCAACGATGACAGGAAGCGCTTACTTGCGCTTCATCATGTCGAAGAACTCGTCGTTGGTCTTGGCATCCTTGAGCTTGTCGAGCAGGAACTCGATGGCCGCGATCTCGTCCATGGAGTGCAGCAGCTTGCGCAGGATCCACACCTTCTTGAGTTCGTCATCGCCCATCAGGCGCTCTTCGCGACGGGTGCCCGACTTCTTGATGTTGATGGCCGGGAACACGCGCTTCTCGGCGATGCGGCGATCCAGGTTGACCTCATGGTTGCCGGTGCCCTTGAACTCTTCGAAGATGACTTCGTCCATCTTGGAACCGGTGTCGATGAGCGCGGTGGCGATGATGGTCAGCGAGCCGCCTTCCTCGATGTTGCGGGCAGCACCGAAGAAGCGCTTCGGACGCTCCAGCGCGTGGGCGTCGACACCGCCGGTGAGCACCTTGCCGGAGCTCGGGATGACGGTGTTGTAGGCACGTGCGAGACGGGTGATGGAGTCGAGCAGGATGATGACATCCTTCTTGTGCTCGACCAGGCGCTTGGCCTTCTCGATCACCATTTCCGCGACCTGCACGTGACGCGCCGGCGGCTCGTCGAAGGTGGAAGCCACGACTTCGCCACGCACGGTGCGCTGCATTTCGGTGACTTCTTCCGGACGTTCGTCGATCAGCAGCACGATCAGCATGCAATCCGGATGGTTGCGGGCAATCGACTGCGCCAGGGTCTGCAGCAGCATGGTCTTGCCGGCCTTGGGCGGTGCCACGATCAGCGAACGCTGACCCTTGCCGTAGGGCGCGATGAGGTCAATGGTGCGCGCGGTGAGGTCTTCGGTGGAGCCGTTGCCGAGCTCCATGATCAGGCGGCTGGTCGGGAACAGCGGCGTCAGGTTCTCGAACAGGATCTTGTTGCGTGCGCTCTCGGGCGTGTCCAGGTTGATCTGGTTGACCTTGAGCAGCGCGAAGTAGCGCTCCGACTCCTTGGGAGGCCGGATGGTGCCGGTGATGGTGTCACCGGTACGCAGGTTGAAGCGGCGAATCTGCGACGGACTGACGTAGATGTCGTCCGGACCCGCGAGGTAGGAACCTTCCGAAGAACGGAGAAAGCCGAAGCCGTCTGACAGGATTTCAAGCACGCCATCACCGTAGATCTCCTCGCCGTTCTTGGCGTGGGTCTTGAGGATGGCGAAGATGATGTCCTGCTTGCGGTTGCGGGCCATGCTTTCGAGGCCCATGGTGTCAGCGATCTTGATGAGTTCGCCAATCGGCATTCTTTTGAGTTCGGTGAGGTTCATACCGTGAATTCAACTGAGGGAAATGGGTGACGCATCTTGCGCTGATGCCCGGGGCAGGCGGTGTCGTTCGGCAAGCGACCTCGGTCGTGACAGGCGACGATGGCCAGGGACACGGGAGGAACAGGGGGAACGGTCAGCAGCAGGGTTGCGCCAGGCAACGAGGCAGGTGGCGCCTGTCTGGCGCCACCTGAAGAACTTATATAGAGGAGTCGATGAAAGCTGTCAACTGCGACTTGGACAGGGCGCCGACCTTGGTTGCGGCCACGGCACCGTTCTTGAACAGGCTCAGTGTCGGGATGCCGCGCACGCCAAACTTGGCTGCCGTGGCGCCGTTGTCATCGACGTTGACCTTGACGATCTTGAGACGGCCCTGGTAGTCGGCAGCAATCTCGTCCAGCACGGGCGCAATCATCTTGCAGGGACCGCACCACGGTGCCCAGTAGTCAACCAGCACGGGGCCATCGGCCTTGAGGACATCGGCTTCAAAGTTGGCATCAGTGGTGTTGACGATCAGCTCACTGCTCATTTGCGACACTCCGGGCGTAAAAACAATGTCGGCATCATACCACCCTGTCGGCAAATGGATACTGGTCAGCGCGAGACCTGAGGCATCGGTTACACTCCGGAAAACACCTGCATGAACCGCACGCGGATGCGGAAGGCGATGCCATGAACCGATCCCTGCCCCTGAATGACGGCCTGCTTGCAGCGGTTGATCTGGGCTCCAACAGCTTTCACCTTGCCATCGCCCGGCTCGATCATGGCGTCATTCGCCTGACTGACAGCCAGTCCGAGAAGGTGCAGCTGGCAGCCGGCCTGGATGCCGACGACAACCTCAGTGAAGCCGCCATGCAACGCGGCCTGGCCTGCCTGGGCCGCTTTGGCCAGCAACTTGCCGGTGTGGAACCGCGCCGGTTGCGCATCGTCGCGACCAATGCCCTGCGCGTGGCGCGCAATGCCAAGGACTTCGTGCGCCGTGCCGAAGCCGTGCTCAACCACCCGATAGAAATCATCGCCGGCCGGGAAGAGGCACGCCTGATCTACATCGGCGTCTCGCAGACCCTGGCCGGCGATGGCAAGCGCCTGGTCATCGACATTGGTGGCGGCTCCACCGAGTTCATCATCGGCGAGCAGCACCAGCCCTTGCTCACCGAGTCGCTGCACATGGGCTGCGTCAGCTACACGCAACGCCACTTTCCCGATGGCCAGATCAGCAGCAAGGCATTTGCCCGCGCTATGACGGCCGCTCAGCAGGAACTGGCCGCGATTGCCGCCGACTACCGGCAGACAGGCTGGGACAGCGCCGTGGGCTCGTCCGGAACCATCAAGGCCGTGCGCCATGTCGTGCAGCAGCTGGGCTGGGCCTCGACAGAGGGACGCATCACCGCGGACAGCATGCGTCGCCTGCGTGACCTGCTGCTGCAGCACAAGGACGTGCGTGACATCAGCATCCCCGGACTGAAGGACGATCGACGCTTGCTGATGCCGGCCGGCATTGCCCTGGTCTGCGCCATCTTCGAGTCACTGGGCCTGGACGAGCTGGACTATTCCGATGGTGCCCTGCGCGAAGGCGTGCTGCATGACCTGGTCGGACGCTACCGCTCCGGCGATATCCGCAGCCATACCGTCGATGCCCTGCAGAAGCGCTACAGCATTGATGTCGACTTCGGCCAGCGCGTGGCCACCACGGCACAGGCCCTGTTCGAACAGAGCGAGCAGGTGCTGGCGCTGCGCGAGGAGCATCTGGCGCTGCTTGAGCGTGCGGCGGCCCTGCACGAGATCGGACGTGCGATCTCGCATGGCAGTCATCACAAGCACGGGGCCTATCTGCTGATGCACTCCGACTTGCCGGGCTTCAGCCAGCCCGAGCAGGAAGCGCTGGCCTGCCTGGTCGCCGCTCACCGTCGCCGCCTGCGCCCGGAAATGTACGAGCAGCTGATGAATGCCGGTGGACTGCCCTTGTTCAGGCTCTGCCTGCTGTTGCGTCTTGCCGTGCTGCTGCATCACAGCCGCAGCCGCGAACCGCTGCCGCGCCTGCAGCTGGACACCAACGGCAAGCAGTTCAGTCTGCGCTTTCCGCGCGGCTGGCTTGATCAGCACCCGCTGACCCGTGCCGATCTGGAAAACGAGCAGGCCCTGCTGGCCAACCTGGATCTGTCACTGCAGTTCAGCTGACCGATCCGGCAGGATCGTGCCTCAGGTCAGCTGCACCAGCAGCTGCTCCTGGGCACTGCAGGGCTTGCGATTGCCGGGCTGTGCACGTGTCCAGCTGCCGTCGGCGGCCAGCTGCCAGGCCCGGGTGTTGTCCTTCAGGTAGATCTCCAGCCCCTGCTCGATGATGCGCTTGCGCAAGACCGGGTCAGTGACCGGGAAGCAGGTCTCGACACGCTGGAACAGATTGCGATCCATCCAGTCGGCACTGGAGCAGAACACGCGCGCTTCGCCGCCGTTCTCGAAATAGAACACGCGGGTGTGCTCGAGGAAGCGCCCGACGATGGAGCGTACCGTGATGTTTTCGGTCACGCCGGGAATGCCAGGACGCAGACAGCACACCGAGCGGATGATCAGGTCGATCCGCACGCCCGCCTGCGAGGCCCGGATCAGCGCCTGCATGAGCTGACGCTCGGTGAGTGCGTTGACCTTGACGATGATGCGCGCCGGCAGACCGGCCTGGTGATTGCGGATCTCCTGGTCGATCATAAGCAGCAGCTGCGGGTGCAGCGTGAACGGCGCATGCAGCAGCTGCTTGAGACGCACCACGCGCCCCATGCCGGTGAGCTCCTGGAAGATCTTGTGAACGTCCTCGCAGATCTCCGGACGCGCGCTGAGCAGGCCGTAGTCGGTGTACAGGCGGGCATTGCCGGCATGGTAGTTGCCAGTGCCCAGGTGCACGTAGCGCGCCAGCTTGCGCCCCTCGCGGCGCACCACCAGGATCATCTTGGCATGCGTCTTGTAGCCGACGATGCCGTAGACCACGATGGCGCCAGCCTGCTGGAGCTTGTTCGCCACCTCGATGTTGGATTCCTCGTCGAAGCGGGCACGCAGCTCGATCACTACCGTGACTTCCTTGCCATTGCGCGCCGCGTCGGCGAGCGCATTGACGATCTCGGAATCCGCACCGGAGCGATACAGCGTCTGCTTGATGGCCAGCACCTGCGGATCTCGGGCCGCCTGGCGCAGCAGGTCCACCACCGGGGCGAATGACTCGAACGGGTGATGCAGCAGGATGTCCTGGCTCTGTATGGCCTCGAAGATGTCGTCGGTCTGCTGGAAAATCGCCGGCAGCTTCGGACGGAACGGCGTGAAACGCAGACGCGGCCGGTCGAAGTTGGACAGCAGACGCGCCAGATTCACCGGGCCGTTGACCTGGTACAGCGCCTCGTCACCCAGATTGAACTTGCGCAGCAGGTACTCGATGATGTGGCGCGGGCAGTTGTCGGCCACCTCCAGCCGCACGGCGGCACCGAAGCGCCGGTGCAGCAGCTCGCCCTTCAGCGCCGAAGCCAGGTCCTCGGCATCCTCGTCGACGATGAGGTCGGCATTGCGGGTGACGCGGAACTGGTAGCAGCCATTCGCGGTCATGCCGGGGAACAGGTCGGAGACATGCTCGTGGATGATGGACGACAGCATCACGTGCTGATCGCCGCCATCGCTGAGCTCGTCCGGGAAGCGCACCACGCGTGGCAGCGAACGCGGCGCCGGCACCACCGCCAGCGACATCTGGCGCCCGAAGGCGTCCTTGCCATCCAGCGAGACGATGAAGTTCAGCGACTTGTTGACCAGGCGCGGGAACGGGTGCGCCGGATCCAGCCCGATCGGCGTCAGCACCGGCAGCACCTGCTCCTTGAAGTACTGACGCACCCAGACGCGCTGCCCCTCGCTCCAGTCATGACGCCGGATGAAACGGATGTTTTCCTCGGCCAGTGCCGGTAGCAGGTCCTCGTTGAGGATGCGGTACTGGCGCTCGACGGCGGCATGGCAGCGTTCGGAAATCTGGCGCAGGATGTCCTTGGGCAGCTGGCCATCCGGTCCGCTGCCGATGTCGCCCAGCGACACCTGCTGCAGGAGGCCGGCAACCCGGATCTCGAAGAACTCGTCGAGATTGCGCGAGAAGATGAGCAGGAAGTTCAGCCGCTCGATGAGCGGATGCGACGGGTCCACCGCCTGCTCCAGCACGCGCAGGTTGAAATCGAGAATGCTGAGTTCCCGGTTCAGGTAGTAGGCCGGGTTGTCCAGCGACAGCGGGCGCTCGGCAGCGGTCATGTTCGGGCTCTCGGCAGAAAATGGGCTATTGCAGCGTGGGTGTGTGACAGGCGCATGACGGCGGCGCCGCATTCTCAGCCACGCTGCAACAGACGCGCGGCTTCCGGGGCGAAATAGGTCAGGATGCCATCGGCGCCGGCACGCTTGAAGGCCAGCAGCGACTCCAGGATCACCGCCTCGCGCTTGAGCCAGCCATTCTGGAAGGCGGCCACATGCATGGCGTACTCGCCGCTGACCTGATAGGCGAAGGTCGGCACCTGGAACTGATCCTTGACTGCCTTCACCACGTCCAGATAGGGCATGCCCGGCTTCACCATGACCATATCGGCGCCCTCGGCCAGATCCAGCGCCACCTCGTGCAAGGCTTCGGCGCCGTTGGCGGGATCCATCTGGTAGCTGCTCTTGCTGCCGCCCTTGAGGTTGCCCGCCGATCCGACCGCGTCACGGAACGGGCCGTAGTAGCTGGACGCGTACTTGGCGGCATAGGACAGGATGCTGACGTTGACGTGGCCCTCGTCCTCGAGCGCGGCACGGATGGCGCCGATGCGGCCGTCCATCATGTCGGACGGAGCCACCACATCGGCACCCGCCTCGGCATGCGACAGCGCCTGGCGCACCAGCGCCTCCACGGTGACGTCGTTGAGCACGTAGCCGTCAGCATCGATGATGCCATCCTGGCCATGGGTGGTGAACGGGTCCAGCGCGACGTCGGTGATGATGCCGAGGTCGGGATAGGCGGCCTTCAGGGCGCGGGTGGCACGCTGTGCCAGACCGTCCGGATTCCAGGCCTCCTCGGCATGCAGCGACTTGACCTCGGACGGCGTGACCGGAAACAGGGCCAGCGCGGGAATGCCCAGCGCCACCCACTCCGCTGCCGCTTCAACCAGCAGGTCGATGGACAGACGCTCGACACCAGGCATCGACGCGACCGCTTCGCGACGGTTCTCGCCCTCGAGCACGAATACCGGATAGATCAGATCGTCAACCGTCAGGGCATGCTCACGCACCAGCCGGCGCGACCAGTCGCGGGCACGCAGGCGACGCAGGCGGGTGGCAGGATAGGGAGCGCGGGACAGGGTGGGCTGGACCATGATGACCTCGAAACCGTTAGGCTTTTAGCTTAACGTAAGGCATTGATTCTGCCCATCTCGGCCCCTGCTCCAGCAGGACCATCGCTAGGAGTTCTCGCGACATGACCGTCACCCCGCAGGACACAGCGGATACGCTGGCCGAACTGACGCCGGAACAGCGCGAGCGCATCGAGCGACTGCGTCAGCAACTGCTGGACAGCTTCAACCAGACACCCTTCATGGCGCATCTGGGCGCACGCCTGACCGAGGTCGATGACCGCCAGGTACGTGCCGAGCTGGCGATGCAGCCCTTTCTGGTCGGCAATGTCTTCAAGCAGGTGCTGCATGGCGGTGCCATTGCCGCGATTCTCGACAATGTCGCCGGCTGCGCCGCCGTCACCGCCATCTATGCGCGACTGCGTGGCCAGCCGGGCAGCGAGAAACTCAAGCGCCTGAGCCAGCTTGGCACCATCGATCTGCGCGTGGACTTCCTCAAGCCGGGACGCGGTGAGCGCTTCGTGGCCATCGGCCGGGTCGTGCGCGCCGGCAGCAAGATCGTCGCCACGCAGATGGAGCTGCGCAACCAGGACGACGAGCTGATCGCCACCGGCAACGCCGTGTTCTACTACTGACCGCCACGACTCAGGCCTGCAGCGACTCCAGCTGCTCGGTCAGCGCCAGCCACTCGCTCTCGCACTCGGCCACAGCAGCAACCAGGCGTGCCTGTTCGGCCAGCGCCTCACGCAGCGCCTGCTGCTGACCGGCACCGTAAATCCCGGTATCAGCCAGCGTGGCAGTGATGCCTGCCAGCGCCTCCTGCAACGCCTGCAGCCGGCTCTCGGTCTTGGCCAGTGCCGACTGCGCCGCCCGCACATCCGCCGAACGCACCACCTTGCGCACGACGACCTGCGGCTCCGCAACCGGTGCTGGCGCGGGCTGCAGCTCACGGGCTGCCTCCTGGCGCACGGCTTCCTGGCCTGCCACGGTCACCGCCTCGCGTGCCTTCTTCGCGCGCCATTGGCGCAACCACACCGCGTAGTCGTCAAGATCGCCATCGAAACGCTCGACACGGCCGTCGCTGACCAGCAGCAACTCGTCACACACCACGGACACCATGTGGCGATCGTGGGATACCAGCACGACAGCGCCTTCGAAGGCCTGCACGGCAACCAGCAAGGCATGACGCAGCGCGAGGTCGAGGTGGTTGGTGGGCTCGTCGAGCAGCAGCACATTGGGCTTCTGCCAGACGATCAGTGCCAGCGCCAGCCGTGCCTTCTCGCCGCCTGAAAAGGGAGCGATGCGGGCTGTGACACGATCACCGCCGAAACCGAAGCCGCCCAGAAAGCTGCGCAGCGTGAGCTCGTCGGTCTTCGGGCTCAGGCGCTGCAGCATCAGCAACGGCGTTGCCTCGACATCGAGATGATCGACCTGGTGCTGGGCGAAATAGCCGATGCGCGTGTGCTCGCTGATCAGGCGGGTGCCCTGCAACAGCGGCAGCTCGCCCACCAGCGCCTTGACCAGGGTGGACTTGCCGGCGCCATTCGGCCCCAGCAGGGCCATGCGTGCGCCCGGGTACAGACCCAGTGACACGCCGCGCAGCCAAGGTGTCTGGTCATAGCCGATGCAGGCGTCATCCAGCCGCATCAGCGGGCTGACCAGGCGATCCGGAGCGCGGAAGCGAATCTCCAGACCCGAATCAGCCTGCGCGGGCGCCGTCAGCGTCATGCGCTCGAGTGCCTTGAGGCGGCTCTGGGCCTGCCGGGCCTTGGTGGCCTTGGCGCGGAAGCGCTCGACGAAGGCCGTCAGATGGGCAACCTGGGCCTGCTGCTTCTCGAACACCTGCTGCTGCTGGGCCAGACGCTCGGCACGGGTACGCTCGAAAGAGGAGTAGTTGCCCCGGTAATGGGTCAGCTCACCGCGCTCGATGTGCAGGACGTGCTCCACCACCACATCGAGAAAGTCCCGGTCATGCGACACCACCAGCAGCGTGCCGGGATAGGCGCGCAACCAGTCCTCCAGCCACAGGATGGCGTCGAGATCGAGGTGGTTGGTGGGCTCGTCAAGCAGCAGCAGATCGGAGCGGCACATCAGCGTCTGCGCCAGGTTGATGCGCATGCGCCAGCCGCCCGAGAACTCGGCCACCGGACGCGACTGGTCGGCCTCGGCAAAGCCCAGGCCGGCCAGCATCTGCGCCGCACGTGAACGCGCGGTATAGCCGTCGATGGCCTCGTAACGGGCAAACAGCTCACCCATGACATGGCCATCCAGGGTCTCGAGATGCTGAAGCTGCTGATCCAGGCTGCGCCATTCGGCATCGCCATCGAGCACGTACTCGATGGCAGGCTGATCCAGCGCCTCGACTTCCTGCGCCATGTGCGCCACCGTCCAGACACCGGGACGGCTGAGGTTGCCGGCATCCGCCTGGAGCTCCCGACGCAGCAAGGCAAACAGCGAGCTCTTGCCGCAGCCGTTGTTGCCGGTGAGGCCGACATGCCAGCCAGGGTGGATCATGAAACTGGCACGCTCGAACAGAGGACGACCACCACGCAACAGGCTCAACGCTTCAGCAACGATCATGACGCTCTCGGCTCGGGCCGCTATCGGATTGAAATGGCAGAAAGAACAACGGGCCTTTCGGCCCGTTGTTGGTGACGCATTCTACCCTAACGCGGATCAGGATGCGCTGGGCGTGGCAGCCGGTGCTTCTGCAGCCGGTGCAGCGGCAGGCGCGGCAGCAGCCGGCTTGGCAGCGGCAGGCTTAGCGGCCGGCTTGGCAGCAGGTTTGGCGGTCGGCTTGGCCGTGGGCTTGGCCGTGGGCTTGGCGGTCGGCTTGGCTGTTGCCTTGGCAACCGGCTTGGCAGCAGCAGCGGGCTTGGCGGCAGCAGCCGGTTTGGCAGCGGCCGGCTTGGCGGCAGCGGGCTTGGCGGCAGCAGCCGGTTTGGCAGCGGCGGGCTTCGCAGCAGCAGCCGGCTTAGCGGCAGCGGGCTTCGCGGCAGCAGCCGGTTTGGTAGCGGCAGCAGGCTTGGCAGCGGCGGGCTTCGCAGCAGCCGGCTTGGCGGCAGCACGCTTGGCAGCAGGCTGTTCACCCTTGAGCTTGGCCTGCACATAGGCCTTGAGTTCGCTCTTCTGCTGCAGCGTCGCAATAGCCTTGCGAGCCTGTTCGTAGTCCTTCTTGCACGCGGTCACGGCAGCCTTGGCTTCGACCTGGGCCTGACGTGCGCGATCCTTGATGTGCTTGACCAGCTCCTTGTCGCCCGCAGCCTTCTGCACCTGCTGCTCGAACTTGACCTGGACTTCCTTGTAGCTGGCCTCGGCACGATCCACCAGCTTGCGGGCTGCCTCGAGGTACTGCTCGGCTTCCTGCTGGGCCTTGTCGACCACCTTCTGGATCTGCTCGCGCAGCTTGGCAGCCTGCTTCTCGACATCGGACTTGAGCTTGTTCATCTTGATCTCGGCGGCACTCGCTGCTTCAGCAGCCTTGGCCTTGACGGGCGTTGCTTTCTTCTTTGCAGCGGGCATGGAGATTTTCCTCTCAAAGTTGTAGCCAAGCTCAACATAATCGACGACTTACAAAAAAGCGAGCAAATCAAGGCGTGTTTTTCAGGCATTTTATCGGTTGTCATCCACTCGGCAGACAAGGGTGGCACCCGTCATCAAAATCCCTTTATGCTCGGATCGTTTTGCACACCACTTGCCGGGGAATTTCATGCGTCGTCTCGCCCTTACGGTTGCTCTCGCCAGCGCCAGCCTTCTTTCAACCCAGGCCATCTCCGCCGAGGCACCTGCCGCCGCCGTCGAGAAGCCGGCACTGGCCCCCAATGCCGGCAAGAAGCCGGTAACCGATCGCGAACAGTTCGCCTACAGCATCGGCTACATGAATGGTCAGGGCAGTGCGGAGCAGATTCCCGACCTCGACGTGGAAACCTTCGTGCGCGGCTTCCGTGATGCCCTGGCACTCAAGGAAAGTCTGCTCAGCGCACCGGAGCGCACCACCGCCATCAACCGCTACAAGGAACAGCGTCTGGCCCAGATGCAGGCCGACATGGCGAAGGCTGCCAAGGAGAACGCCCAGCTGGGCGCCGAGTTCTTCGCGCGCAACGCCAAGGCGGAAGGCATCACGACCACGGCATCCGGCCTGCAGTATCGCGAATTGACACGCGGCACTGGCGCCAAGCCCAAGGTCACCGACACCGTCAAGGTTCACTATGAGGGAACCTTTCTGGATGGCTCGGTATTCGACAGCTCCTACAACCGTGGCGAGCCAGCCGTGTTCCAGCTTGACCAGGTGCTGGAAGGCTGGACTGAGGGCCTGCAGCTGATGCCGGTGGGCTCCACCTTCGAGCTGTTCCTGCCTTCCGAGCTGGGCTATGGCGAAGCTGGCGCCGGTCCGATTCCGCCGAACGCTCCGCTGAAGTTCAAGGTCGAGCTGCTCGGCATCGAGAAAGGCAAGGCTCCGGCTGCCAAGAAGTCCCGCAAGAAGTAAGCCGGACTGGCAGATGCTCAGGCACGCATTCTGAGCATCTGCCAGAACGACACCAGCAGCAGCCCGCTGAAGGTGACCAGGGTCCAGCCTGGCAGGCTGATGCCCAGCCAGGCGGCATCCACCACGGCACACTCGCCGGAGCCCTGGAAGACCTGCACCATCACGTCACGCAACGGCAGGGCATCCAGCCAGTAATCCAGACCCGGTCCGCAGGATGGCACCTGGTCAGCGGGCAGATGCTGCAGCCAGACATGCCGACCCGCCACCACCACACCGGCGAGGGAGGCCAGCACCAGACCCAGCGCATAGATGCGACGCCCTGTCGCCGACGGATTGTGCAGCGCCGCCAGCGCCGCGATGACACCTGTCGAGATCATGGCAACACGCTGGAACACGCACAGCGGACACGGCTCCAGGCCGAGACCATGCTGCAGATAGAGTGCGAAGGCCATGGCGAAGGCCGAGGCAAGCGCAATCGCGGCAAAGACCTGACGCGAGGACAACATGGGCAACCGCATGACCTGCTCCATCGGCCTCATGGCCGGAAATAGTCCGCAAGAAACTGCGCAAAGGGCTCCTGCGGCTCGGCTTCGAGACGTTGCTGATCGCGCAGGGACTGACGCGCCATGTCCATGAGCTGGTCATGACGCACGTCCGGCAAGGGACGCTCGAGGAAGGCCGCACGTGTACGGTCGGCACAGGACTGGGCAAACTCGAAGAAGCAACCGCGATAGTCACGCAGGCTGCGCAGCACCATGGCGGAGCCTGTCATTTCCGGCTTCTGCAGCTTCTGGATCTGCAAGGCCAGCGCGCTGCTGTAGGCTTGGGTGACATGCACGGCATCAAGCAGCTCGGCCACCGGCAGCAGTTCGGCCATGAGGCGTGCCGCCAGATCACGGAACGCCTGCGGACCGTCCGCAGTCTCCAGCGCCAGGCCGGGGTCACGACCGGCATTGACCATGGCCTGCTGGTTGCGCGGCAGACGCGCCACCTCGGCCGCGTCGAAGACCGGCGAGTCACTGAGCAGGCAGTGCAGGGCAAACACTTCGAGGAAGTGCGCGCTGTCGCGACTGATGCCCAGCGGTTCGAACGGATCCAGATCCACGCAGCGCAGCTCGACATACTCGACGCCACGGCGACGCAGGGCCTGTGTCGGCCTCTCCTGCGGGCGCGTGGTGCGCTTGGGTCGAATCAGGCCGTAGTACTCGTTCTCGATCTGCAGGATGTTGGCATTGATCTGCTGATAGACACCGTCACGCTCCACACCGATGGCCTCATACGGGGCGAAGGGGGTTCGTATGGCGCGATCCAGATCAGTGACGTACTCATCCAGCGTGTTGCAGGACACCTTGAGATCGGACTGGGCATCGTTCTGGTAACCCAGCGAGCTCATGCGCAGCGAGGTGGCATCCGGCATGTACAGCGTGCCCGAGGGCAGGCGCTGCAATCCGTGCTCACGCCCCTCAAGAAAGCTGCCGCAGACGGCAGGGCTGGCACCGAGCAGGAACAGCAGCAGCCAGCTGTGACGCTGGAAGTTGCGCACCAGCCCCATGCTGCGCTCCGAGATGAACACCGACAGCGGACCCGCATCGCCGACCTGCTCCTGCCAGGCGCGCCAGAACGGCTCCGGGAAGGACAGGTTGTAATGAATGCCGGCGATGGTCTGCATGCGGCGACCGTAGCGCAAGCCGAGTCCGTGCCGGTACAGGGTCTTCATGCGACCGATGTTCGACGTGCCGTACTGGGCCAGTGGAATGTTCTGGTCCGGACCCAGCTTGCAGGGCATGGAATTGACCCAGAGACGCTCACTGCCGATGTGGGCATAGACGTAGCGATGCAGGTCATCAAGCCAGCCCAGGGCACCGGCAATGCTGTCGCAAGGCGGCGTGATCAGCTCGATCAGGGCTTCGGAGTAGTCGGTGGTGATGTGCGGATGGGTCAGGGTGGAGCCCAGCGCCGCCGGATGCGGCAGCTGCGACAGCCAGCCATCCTCCTGCACGCGCAGAGTCTCCTTCTCGAGACCGCGACGCATGCCTTGCAGGCAGATCGGATCCTCGCCCAGCCAGGCCAGTGCCCGTGCCAGTTCAGCGTGCATGCCGCGCTCCTGCCAGTAACGGCCATCCGGTGTTCATGACGAGACTCCCGCCTTGCGCAACAGGTCACCCAGCGTACCAGAGCGCGCCGGCGCCGGTGCAGCTGCCGGGCGCGGGTTGCGCGCGGACTGGCTGGCGGCCGGCTGACGCGCACGCCCGTCACGCGCCGTGCCGGCGTCACGACCACCATCGCGACGGCTGTCTGCCGGGGTGTCGGCAAGACGGCAGGACAGCGCAATGCGCTTGCGCGGCACGTCCACCTCGATGACCTTGACCTTGATGATGTCTCCGGCCTTGACCGCTTCGTGGGCATCCTTGATGAAACGATCGGAGAGCACGGAAATGTGCACCAGCCCGTCCTGGTGCACACCGATGTCGACGAAGGCGCCAAACGCGGTGACGTTGGTGACCACGCCCTCGAGAATCATGCCGGGCACCAGATCCTTGATCTCGGTCACGCTGTCGTCAAAGACCGCTGCCTTGAACTCGGGACGCGGGTCGCGACCCGGCTTGTCGAGCTCGCGCAGGATGTCATTGACGGTGATCAGGCCGAAACGCTCATCGACATAGCGCTCGGCATTGACCGCGCGCAGGAAGCGGCTGTCGCCCATGACGCCGGCCACGGTGCGGCCGCTGTCGACAAGCAGGCGTTCGACCAGCGGATAGGCCTCGGGGTGCACGGCCGAGGCATCCAGCGGATTGCTGCCGCCGTTGATGCGCAGGAAGCCCGCTGCCTGCTCGAAGGTGCGCTCGCCCAGACGAGGCACCTGCTTCAGCGCCTCGCGACTGGCAAAGACACCGTGCTGATCACGGAAGCTGACGATGTTCTGCGCGATGGTGCCGTTGAGACCAGCAATGCGCGCGAGCAGCGCGGCTGACGCCGTGTTGACGTCGACACCGACGGCGTTGACGCAGTCCTCGACCACGGCGTCGAGCATGCGCGCGAGACGGATCTGGTTGACATCGTGCTGGTACTGGCCGACGCCGATGGCCTTGGGCTCGATCTTGACCAGCTCGGCCAGCGGATCCTGCAGGCGTCGGGCAATCGACACGGCACCTCGGAAGGTGACGTCAAGATCCGGGAATTCGCGGGCAGCCAGCTCGGACGCCGAATACACCGAGGCGCCGGCCTCGCTGACCACGATCTTGGTCAGCTTCAGCTCGGGATGCTTTTTCATCAGCTCGCCGGCGAGCTTGTCGGTTTCGCGCGAGGCGGTGCCGTTGCCGATGGCGATGAGCTCGACGCCATGCTGCTGGCACAGCTTCGCCAGCGTGTGCAGCGAGCCGTCCCAGTCCTTGCGCGGCTCGTGCGGGAAGATGGTGGTGTTGGCAACCAGCTTGCCGGTGCCATCGACGACGGCCACCTTGACGCCGGTACGCAGACCGGGATCCAGCCCAAGGGTCGGGCGCAAGCCGGCCGGCGCAGCCATGAGCAGATCCTTGAGATTGCGCGCGAACACGCGGATGGCCTCTTCCTCGGCGCGACTGCGCAGATCACCCAGCAGCTCGGTTTCCAGATGCGTCAACAGCTTCACGCGCCAGGTCCAGCGCACCACTTCACGCAGCCAGGCATCGGCCGGGCGCCCGAGATCCTGGATGCCGGCATGGCTGGCAATCAGCGCCTCGGCCGGATGACTGCCGGCCTCGGCATCGGGCAGGATCAGGCTGAGTGACAGCACGCCTTCGTTGCGACCGCGAAACATGGCCAGGGCACGGTGCGACGGGGTGGTGGCGAGCTTTTCGTCATGCTCGAAATAGTCGCGGAACTTGGCACCCGCCTGCTCCTGACCGGTCACCAGACGCGCGCTCAGGTGGGCACGCTCACGTAGATACTCCCGTACCGTGGCCAGCAGATCGGCCTGCTCGGCAAAGCGTTCCATGAGAATGTGGCGCGCGCCCTCGAGCACGCTCTTCACATCGGGATAGGCCACGCCGCCCTCGGCAGCCACCGGGACCAGATACGCCTCTGCCTCCTGCTCGGGACTGAGCAGCGGGTTCTGCAGCAGGGCGTCGGCGAGCGGGAGCAGGCCGGCGGCAATGGCCTGCTGGCCCTTGGTCACGCGCTTGGGCTTGTAGGGCAGGTAGAGATCCTCGAGACGCGCCTTGGCATCGGCAGCCTGCAGCTGCGCCAGCAGCACCGGCGTCATCTTGCCCTGCTCGCTGATGCTCTTGATGATGGCCTCGCGACGCTCGTTGAGCTCGCGCAAGTAAAGCAGTCGCTCCTCCAGCGTACGCAGCTGGGTGTCGTCCAGCGCCCCGGTGACCTCCTTGCGGTAACGCGCGATGAAGGGCACGGTGGCGCCGCCATCGAGCAGGGCGATAGTGGCTTCCACCTGTTCCGGGCGGACGCCCAGCTCGAGGGCGATTTGCGTGGCGAGATTGGCCATGGAGATTCAACTCACGTAAAACCGGGAAAACGCACGACAACCGTCGTACTGACATGCGGCCGGATTCTGCCATATTCAATCCGTCAACAGCTGCTACACTGCCGGCACGTCCGGAATTCAGGGGGAGAGATGGAGCCTGGTGCCGCCTCGGAACAGCAGAAGGTGCTGGTAGTCGACGACGACGTGCGTCTGCGCAATCTGCTGCAACGCTACCTGGAAGAGCAGGGCTACAGCGTGCGCACCGTCGCTGATGCCGTGCAGATGGACCGTCTGCTGGCGCGCGAGATCTTCGCCCTGATCGTGCTCGACTTCATGCTGCCCGGCGAGGATGGCCTGGCCATCTGCCGCCGCCTGCGCGGCAGCGGCAACAACACCCCCATCATCATGCTCACCGCACGTGGCGCCGACAGTGACCGCATCTCCGGGCTGGAAGCCGGTGCCGACGACTACCTGCCCAAGCCGTTCAATCCGCAGGAGCTGCTGGCACGCATGAAGGCCGTGCTGCGCCGCCAGGCACGCGAGCTGCCGGGTGCGCCGGCGCAGGTCAGCGAGATCATCCAGTTCGGTGCCTGGACCCTGGATCTGTCGACTCGGCAACTCACTCGTGATGGTGAGTCCGTCAACCTCACCTCCGGCGAATTCGCGGTGCTCAAGGCACTGGTGCAGCACCCGCGCGAGCCGCTGACCCGTGACAAGCTCATGGTGCTGGCGCGAGGCCGCGAATGGGGTGCCATGGAACGCTCCATCGACGTTCAGGTGTCGCGTCTGCGCCGCCTGATCGAGACCAATCCGTCCCAGGCACGCTACATCCAGACTGTCTGGGGTGTGGGCTACGTGTTCGTGCCCGACGAGGCGACAGCGCCATGACCATGGCCGCGCGCGGTCCCAAGCGCGGCGTGCTGCAATGGCTGAAGCCACGCTCCAGCGTCATGCGCACCACGCTGGTCATCGGCATCGTGGTGCTGGTCAGCCAGTTCCTGTCCATCGCCTTCTTCTGGCAGAACCTGCATCTGCCCGAGATCCGCCAGCATGCGCACAGCTCGGCACTCAAGCTGGACATCCTGCGCACGGCAGAGCGCCTGCAACGACCCGGCATCGAGGTGGATGCCGATCTGCGCACCTTCGGCAACCTCGAGGTCATTCGCGATCCGCGCCGCTTCCCCAAGACACGTCCGAAATGGTTCGCGGAAATCTTCACCGACCGCTTCGCGGAGCAGCTTGAGCACGAGCTCGGGGTGGCCACGCCGGTCTACTTCGAGTTCAAGCCGGTGCCGCGCCTGTGGATCAAGGCCCCGACCCGCGAGCCTGCATGGGTCGTGGAGGAGCTCAGCTTCATCCAGCAATACAGCCCGATCATCATCGTCGGCTGGGTGCTCGGCGTGCCGGTGCTGTCACTGGTCGCCATCGTCATCCTGGCGCGTCAGCTCAATCGTCCGCTCAAGCGCCTGCAGCTGGCTGCCATCCGGGTCGGACGCGGCCTGCACAGCACCCAGCTCGAGGAATACAGCGGGCCCAGCGAGATTCGCGCCGTCAACCGCGCCTTCAATCACATGACCGACCAGATCCGAGCCACCGAGCGTGAGCGCACCCTGATGCTGGCCGGCATCTCGCATGACCTGCGCACGCCGCTGACACGCATGCGGCTGGCGGCCGAGATGACCTCGGACAGGGCACTGGCCGATGACCTGGTCGCCGACATCGCCGACATGGATGCCATCCTCGACCAGTTCATCGCCTTCATGCGTGACGGCTCGGAAGAGCCGCGCGAGCTGATCGACCTGAATGCCCTGATCCACGAAGTCGCACACCAGTTTCACGGCATGCTGGACGTGCACTGCAACACCACGGAGCTGCCCGGGCTGTCACTGCGGCGAGTGGCCTTCAAGCGCCTGCTCGCCAACCTGCTGCAGAATGCCATGCGCTACGGTGCCGGGCCGGTCGAACTGGGCACGACGCTGGAAAGCGGTCAGGTCCTGCTGAGCTGTCGCGACCATGGTCCCGGCATAGACCTGTCACGCGCACACGAGCTGCTGGAGCCGTTCCGGCGCGGTGAAGAAGCGCGCACCACCCAGGGCTCCGGCCTTGGCCTGGCGATCGTTGCGCGCATCGTGCGCCAGCATCATGGCCGCCTGAGTCTCGACAACCATCCGGAGGGCGGACTGGTCGTGAGCATACGGCTGCCTGCTCCCAGTCGCCGTCTCTTCAATCGCTGAGCGGCGACGCCAGCACACTCATTGCAGGCTGTCGCTGCCGGGGCTGCCGTCATGGCGCAGCAGCTGCTCGATGTCGATGCGATCAAACGGATAGCGCTGCAGACAGAACTGGCAGCGCACCTCGATCAGGCCGCCCTGCTCATCGAGCAGCTGCTTCAGCTCGTCTTCGGCAATGGCGCGCAACGCGTTCTCGCTGCGCGCTCGCGAGCAGCTGCAGACAAACGCAAGAGCGTGCTCGGCCAGCAACTGCACCGTCTCTTCATGGAAAAGGCGATACAGCACCGACTCGGCATCCAGGCTGAGCATTTCGCTGGCGGACAGCGTGGCGGCCAGATTGCGTACCCGTGGCCAGAGGTCGGTGTCATCACCCTGATCATGCCCGGGCAATACCTGCAGCATGAGCCCGCCAGCGCGCTCTCCGTCGGCAAACAAATGAAACTCCGTGGGCAGCTGCTCGGACTGGGCAAAGTAGTGCCCCAGCGCCTCGGCCAGTGACGCCCCCTCCAGTGGCACGATGCCCTGGTAGCGCTGTCCGTCTTCCGGATCAATGGTGAGCAGCAATCGCCCCTGCCCGACCATGGCCAGCCAGCCCTCGTCCGGAACCGGATCATCACCATGACTGGCCATGGCACGCACCTCGCCGCGATGGTTGCACTCCGCCATCACCAGATTCACCGGACCGTCACCTTCGATCTGCAGGATCAGGCTGCCCTCAAGCTTGAGCATGGCCGCCATCAGCACCACTGCCGACATCGCCTGCCCGAGCAGGGTGCGAACCGGCAGCGGGTAATCGTGCCGATCCGTGACCGCATGGCAGAGTGCGTGCAGCTGGCAGATCTCGCCACGAATCGGGCTCTGGGCAAAGTCAAAACGCAGCAGGGTGTCGCTCATCGGGGAAATCTCTGGTCGGGATGCATGGGGGTCACGGATGTGACAAACTGTTACGACTTGTGGGATTATCTTCCAGCCTGACGGTGTTGGACACCGTTTCCATGCTTGGAAAGCAATTTGCAACTCATCAAAAGAAGGACTTGAGACTATGAAACTGACTCGCCTTGCCGTTGCCACCGTGCTGGCCACTGCCGCCATGGCCGCCAATGCTGAAATCACCATCAGCCCGATGGTTGGCTACCAGTGGTACGACTCCAACACCAACCCGGCTGATGGCACTGATGATGGTGCAGAGCTGGACAATGACCTGACCTACTCGCTGGCCCTGGGCTACCGCGTAACCCCCAACGTCGGCCTGGAACTGCGCTACGGCCAAGGTCGCACTGAACTTGATGATGGCGGCCCTGCTGATGGCATCAATGTCCGCGCGGAAATGGCCACTCTCGACACCTACTATCGTTTCAATGCCGACGGCATGATCCAGCCCTACGTGCTGGTCGGTGGCGGCCTGCAGCGCCTGACTGGCGACCAAGGTCTTGGCGAAGCTCTTGGCAACAGCAAAGGTTACGAGCAAACCACGATTGCCAACGCAGCCCTTGGCGCGTTTGTCCAGCTGACTGACAACATCGCTCTGCGTGCCGAAGCCCGTGCCATCCAGAACATGCAGCAAAGCAACACCGACGGCATCGCCTCGGTCGGCCTCCTGGTCGGCTTCGGTGGTTCCAAGGCCGCTGCTGTTGCTCCGGTTGCTCCGGCTGCCACCGATGGCGATGACGACAAGGACGGCGTGCTGAACAGCGTCGACAAGTGCCCGGGCACCCCGAGCACCCTGGTTGTCGATGCCGACGGCTGCCCGAAGGTCCTGACCGAAACCGTGTCCAAGGAAATCCGTGTGCTGTTCGACACCAACAAGTCGACCATCAAGTCCCAGTACGACGCTGACATCGAAGCCGTCGCCAAGCTGATGACCGACTACCCGACCGCCAAAGTCGAGATCCAGGGCCACACCGACTCCCGTGGTTCGGCTGACTACAACCAGAAGCTCAGCGAATCGCGCGCTGCTGCCGTGGTCAAGGTGCTGACCGACAAGTACGGCATCGCCGCTGACCGCATCAGCTCGGTGGGCTACGGTGCTGCCCAGCCGGTCGCCGACAACAAGACTGTCGAAGGCCGCGCCCAGAACCGTCGCACCATGGCTGTTGCCGCTGGCGAAGTGAAGGTCACCGTCAAGAAGTAATTCCTGACTGACCTGCTGCACCAGAAAGGCCGCTCGAAAGAGCGGCCTTTTTGTTTTCTACGCAATACAAGACCTGTCACGCAGTCTCGGGTATACTTCGCGCCCAAATTTTGACCGCTGCGCCGAGACCCTATCGTGTCCATCAAGCAAATCCGCAACATCGCCATCATCGCCCACGTCGACCATGGCAAGACCACCCTCGTCGACAAGCTGCTGCAACAGTCCGGCACCCTGGGCGATCGCGCCGGTGAAATCGAACGCGTGATGGACTCCAACGATCTGGAAAAGGAACGCGGCATCACCATTCTCGCGAAGAACACGGCCATCCGCTGGACCGATCCGCGTGACAACCAGGAATACCGCATCAACATCGTCGACACCCCGGGCCACGCCGACTTCGGCGGCGAAGTCGAGCGCGTGCTGTCCATGGTCGACTGCGTCTGTCTGCTGGTCGACTCGGTCGACGGCCCTATGCCGCAGACCCGCTTCGTGACCATGAAGGCCTTCGCGCGCGGCCTCAAGCCCATTGTCGTGCTGAACAAGGTCGACCGTCCGAGCGCGCGTCCGCACTGGGTCATGGACCAGGTCTTCGAGCTTTTCGACAACCTCGGCGCCACCGACGAGCAGCTGGACTTCCCGGTGGTTTACGCCTCCGGCCTGAACGGCATCTCCGGCTACGAAGCCGACAAGCTCGGCACCGACATGACCGCGCTGTTCCAGACCATCATCGACCGCGTCAACCCGCCGGCCGTGGACAGCGACGGCCCGTTCCAGATGCAGATCTCCTCGCTGGACTACAACAGCTACGTCGGCGTCATCGGCGTCGGCCGCATCACCCGCGGCAAGGTCAAGACCAACACCCAGGTCACCATCGTCGACAGCGAAGGCAAGAAGCGCAACGGCCGCATCCTGCAGATCATGGGCTACCACGGCCTCAACCGCGTGGAAGTGCAGGAAGCCGAAGCCGGCGACATCGTCTGCGTCACCGGTATGGAAGGCCTCGGCATCTCCGACACGCTGTGCGACCCGTCCTGCGTCGAGGCCCTGCCGCTGCTGACCGTTGACGAACCGACCGTGAGCATGACCTTCCAGGTCAACAACTCCCCGTTCGCCGGCAAGGAAGGCAAGTACGTCACCTCGCGCAACATCAAGGATCGTCTCGAGAAGGAACTGATCCACAACGTGGCGCTGCGCGTCGAGCCGACCGACAGCCCTGACCGCTTCAAGGTTTCCGGCCGTGGCGAGCTGCACCTCTCGGTGCTGATCGAGAACATGCGCCGCGAAGGCTTCGAGATGGGCGTGTCGCGTCCGGAAGTCATCTTCAAGGAAGTCGATGGCGAGAAGTGCGAACCGTTCGAAAACGTCATCTTCGACGTGGAAGAACAGCACCAGGGCGGCGTCATGGAACAGATGGGCTACCGCAAGGGCGACATGACCAACATGGTGCTGGACGGCAAAGGCCGCATCCGCATCGAGGCCACCGTGCCCTCGCGCGGCCTGATCGGGTTCCGTTCCGAATTCCTGACCATGACCTCGGGCACCGGCATCATGACCTCGAGCTTCTCGCATTACGGTCCGGTGAAGTCGGGTGAAGTCGCCAAGCGCCAGAACGGCGTGCTGATCTCGATGGTGCAAGGTACTGCCCTGGGCTACGCGCTGTTCAACCTGCAGGAGCGCGGCCGTCTCTTCATCGGCCCGCAGACCGAGGTCTACGAAGGCATGATCATCGGCATCAACGCCCGCGGCGACGACATGGTGGTCAACCCGACCAAGGCCAAGCAGCTGACCAACATCCGCGCGTCGGGCACGGACGAGAACATCGTGCTGACACCGGCCATCCGCTACACGCTTGAGCAGGCTCTGGAGTTCATCGAGGACGACGAGCTGGTCGAAGTCACGCCGCAGTCGATCCGCATCCGCAAGAAGCACCTGACCGAGAACGACCGCAAGCGCGCCAGCCGCAACTGAGCGCGTCCTGCCGCCACTGACGCCGTGTCAGTGGCCACCGACGGGGGACTGTTTTCGTCGGGCGTGATCGCCCGCCGATAAACAGGTCCCCCGTCGGCGTATTCGGACGCTGATTCTGCTCCGTCAGGCGGCAGTGCGATTACGCCACCAGTCTCAACAGCTCCCGGCGGAACCAGTCCGGCATGGCCACGGGGCGTCCGCTCTGCGGGCTGACGCAGACCGTGAGGGTGCGGGCCTCGGCAGCGACACGCTGCTGCGCCTCGCTGAACAGGCTGTAGTGGAAGACGATGCGTTCACGCTGGTCGATTTCCGCGCGCACGCCAATGTGCAAGGTGTCGGGATAGATCACCGGCGCCTTGTAGCGGCAATAGGCATCCGCCACCACCATGCCGATGCCTTCCTCGAACAGGCGCGGAAAGATCTGCAGGGTTTCCATGACGCCTATGCGGGTGTCTTCCAGGTACTGGAAATAGACCACGTTGTTGACGTGCCCCAGGGCATCCATGTCGCCCCAGCTGACCTTGATCGGGTGAATGAGCGGATGCGTGGCAGCAAGCTCGACCAGCGACGATGGACCGCGCGGACGTTCGGCGACAGCCGTCGTGGCGCTCATGATGCCGGCTTCTCCGGCACCCAGCCCTTGGGACGCTCGTAGTCGTCACCACTGAGGAACTTCTCCAGCTGCTCGTCCAGGAAGGCGCGCGCCTGCGGGTCGAGCACGTTCAGGCGGTTCTCGTTGATCAGCATGGTCTGGTGACGCAGCCACTGCAGCCAGGCCTCCTTGGAGACCGTGTTGAACAGCACCTGGCCCTTTTCGCCGGGAAACGGGGCGAAGGCCATGCCTTCCAGTTCCTGCTTGAGCTTGCGGCAGAACACGGTACGCGTCATGTAACTACTCCAGATGATCGGGCAGACGATGCAGCAGCAGCTGCACCGGCGCCGGAAACCCCAGCGCCGGCAGGGAACGCAGTGTAACCCAGCGGCCGCTGGCCTCGTTAACCGCCGACAATGCCGGCAGATCGCTCACGCGCACCAGTCGGGGATGCACCTGCAAGCGGAAATGCGAGAACACATGCAGGAAATCGGGCAGGTCGACACCCTCCGGTGCCGGCGCGTCGAGGGACTGCTCGGGAAAGCTCCACAGACCGCCCCAGAGACCGCTGGGAGGCCGCTCCTGCAGCCAGACCCGGCCGGCGTCATCATGCAGCAGCAGCCAGCGAGCGCTGCGTGTCGGCACGGCCTGACGGCGCACCTTCTGCGGGTAGGCCACCGGATTGCCCTGCGCCAGCGCCTGGCAATCCGCCGCCAGCGGACAGCGTTCGCAGGCAGGCCGGCTGCGTGTGCACAGGGTGGCGCCCAGGTCCATCATGGCCTGGTTGTAGTGGTTGGCGCGTGCTGCCGGCGTGAAGTCCTCGGCGACCTGCCAGAGCCGGCGCAGCACCTCGCTGCGCGCCGGATCACCCGCCAGTGCCTGATGCCTGGCCAGCACGCGCTTGACGTTGCCATCCAGAATGACGGCGTGACGGCCGTAACCCAGGGAGACGATCGCACCGGCCGTGGAGCGGCCGATGCCCGGCAAGGCCTCCAGCATCTCGACCGTGTCAGGCAGGTCGCCGCCATGATCCCTCACCGCCTGCTGCGCGGCCGCATGCAGGTTGCGGGCACGGGCGTAGTAGCCCAGTCCGGTCCAGTGGTGCAGGACATCCTCCAGCGGAGCCTCGGCGAGATCGGCCAGGGTCGGGAAGCTGTCCATGAAACGCAGGAAGTAGGGAATCACCGTGCTGACCTGGGTCTGCTGGAGCATGATCTCCGAGACCCAGACCCGGTAGGGGGTGACGTTCTGCTGCCAGGGCAGGTCCTTGCGTCCCCACTGGTCGAACCAGGCGAGGACGCGGACCGGAAACTCAACGCTTGAACAAGTCAAAGATCTGCTTCACTGCTTCCTGTTGCTGGGGATCAAGCTTCTCGCCAAGCTTTTCCTGGAGACGGTCCTTGCCGCGATCCAGCTCTTCATTGAGTCGACCCTGTGCCATCTGCGCCGCAAGCCCCTGCATGCCCTGGCGATCCAGCGCGCACAAGGTGACCAGGCTGGCCTTGAGGTTGCCATTGCAGCGCACGGGAATGTCATAGTTGGCCATCTTGGCGTATTTCTCGCCCCAGAAGCGCTGATCCAGGCGCAGCTGGAAGCGGTAGTCGACATCCTGGGTGAACAGGTTGTAGGTACCGCTGCCGCCTACCTTGACGTCCTTGAGGTCAGCCTTCATGGCGTTGTTGCTGACCACGCCCTGATTCAGGCTGGTCTCGCCGAGAAAACTGACGATCTCGGTGTCACGCACCTTGCCCTTGAGGGTGTTGACGTCACGCCCGGTCAGCGCGGGCAGCAGCACCTGGTACTGGCCCAGGGCATTGAACAGGGCATCGGTGACGTTGACGCCCTTGATCAGGCCATCGTTGAGCCGCAACGTGTTCGGACCTTGCGCCGTGCGCAGCCATGAGTCGACATCGTTGCCGGTCATGGTCACGCTGCCGTTGAAGTTCATGCGGCCGGTGAAGGTGTCCTTGTTCAGGGCCGCGGTCGCGATGGGGCCGAGATCGATCTGGCGGATGTCCGGCCGGATGGTGATCACCGGCTTCGCGCCACGCACATCGACAGTGGCCGGCACGCTGAAGCTGCCGTTGTAGATGCTGCCACGCAGCTCGCTGACCTGGACCACGCCGCCACGGGCACTGGCCGCCAGGCGGAAGCCGTCGATGGGGTAGGTCAGGATGGTCAGGCGTCCGGCAGACAGCGCGACATCAAGATTCTGGCCACGCAGCAGCGCCACCGGAATCAGCTCCTCGACCGCCTTTTGTGCCGGCTTGTCTTTGCTTGCGGACGGCGCTGCGGCTGTTTTGGCGGACGGCGGCGGCAGGTAGCGATCGGCATTGAAGTTGTCGACCTGGAGACGCGCATGCAGACGTGCGGCGGGCAACTCGCGCACGCCAGCCTCGCCCGTGAACGTGCTGTCGTCCAGGGTCAGGCGCAGATTGCGGGCCAGCCACTCGCGCTCGCTGCCGCTGATGTCGGCAGAGAAGCCGGCACGCGACAGCACGCGGGCATCCGCCGTCACCGGCGCCGTGATGCCCAGTGTTTTCATCACGTCACGCGGATTGAACGGTGACGCCTGCAGTCGCCCCTGCGCCTGCATGCCCTGCAGAGGCGATGCCGCACCCGTGGCAACGCCGGGCAGCTGGGCGCCCAGCGTGCCGCTGACGCTGACACCTGCCGCCTTCAGCAGCAGATCGGACAGCGCGAACGAGCCCTTCAGCCAGTTGGCCTGGATGCCTGCCTTAAGTGACACGGGCATGGGCTTGGGCAGGGACGCATCCGCGACCATCGCGTTGAGCACCAGGCCGCTCAGGCGCAGCTCGCCGCTGTCCAGCGCTGCCGACACGGCAGAGGACAGATCAGCCGTCACCGGGGCCGGGCGGCCCTTGTCCTGGTAACTGGCTTTCACGGCCAGCGTGGGCAGCGTGATGCGCTGCGCCGCCAGATCCGCCTGCACATCCGTGCTCAGCTGCAGCGTCGCCGGCGCCGTCAGCGCAGGATCACGGTAGGCAACATCCATCACCAGTCCCTTGACCGCATGCTGCTGCGTCTTCAGGTCGGCCGTTAGCGACTGCCCTTTCAGCGCCAGGGTCAGCGGCGCCGGCAGCAGCGTACCCGCCAGCTCGCTGTCCAGCGCCAGCTCGCTGAGCGCCAGCAGGCTGGTCTCGGCATTGAAGTTGACCTGGCTGCTCAAGCGGCTGTCAGCGCTCACGGTCTTTCCGGCAGCATCCTTCTGGCTGAAGCGGAACTGCAGGGCAACCGGGAAGGTATCCTTGGGGTCGATGTCCTGCGCCTGCACGGCAATCTGCTCGACGCGACGCGTGACACCCGCCTTCTCGTCCACCAGCGTCAGCTGCGTGTTCTTCACGTCGAGATCGGCAATCTCCAGCGCCACCTGCTGCGATTCTTCCTCGTCGGGGCTCTTCAGCTTCTCGAGCAGCCTGTCCCAGCTGGTGCTGCCGTCAGCATGCTGGACAAAGCGCACAGCGGCGCCATCCAGCGCGATGGCATCAATGCGCACCTGCTGACTGAGCAGCGGCAGGAGCTGCACGGACACACTGGCCTGGTTGACGGCGAGCAGCTGCTCCCCGGCCACCGGGTCGGTGAGCGAGGTCTTGCCCAGGGCGATGCCGATGTCGGGATACAGCGTCCAGGCCAGATCACCGGTCAATGCCAGCTCCATGTCGGTCTTGTCCTTCACGACACGCGCCAGCTCGGCCTTGTAGTCGTTGGGATCGAGCACGAAGACCACATAGGCGAGCACGGCACCCAGCAGCAGAAACACCCCGGCAACACCACCCAGCACCCACCGCAGACCCTTGACCATGACACACCTCCCGCTCACGATGCGCAGACTTTACTCCGCACCCCCTGGTCAGAGCCAGCATGCTGAATTGACAGAATGACGCCCAGGCTCGAAACTAAGAATCGTTCTCAACTAGCCTGCCGAGCCCCGCCGTGGTCCGCCTTTCCGAGCTTCCCAGCTTCACGCCCGCCGTCGTCGAGACGGTCGAACACCTCTCTGCCGATGACACGATTGCGCGCCGTCTCGCGGATCTGGGGTTCGTGCCGGGTGAAACCGTGCGCATCACCGCAAGCGGCCCGGTCGGCGCCGATCCACTGCTGGTCCAGGTCGGCTTCACGCGCTTTGCCCTGCGTCGCAGCGAAGCCGCACGTGTCCGGGTGCAGGCAGTCACGCCATGATCCAGCCCCTGCGACGCCTGGCTCTGGTCGGCAACCCCAACTGCGGCAAGACCTCCCTGTTCAACCAGCTCACCGGCAGCCGCCAGAAGGTGGCCAACTACGCCGGCGTCACCGTCGAGCGCAAGGAAGGCCGCCTGCTGCTGCCGTCCGGCGAGGCGATCTCGGTGCTGGATCTGCCTGGCGCCTACAGCCTCGATGCCAACAGTCCGGACGAGGCCATCACCCGCGCCGCCTGCCTGGGCGAGCTGCCTGGCGAGGCGCGGCCGGAGCTGCTGGTCTGTGTCGCCGATGCCACCAACCTGCGCCTGCACCTGCGCTTCGTGCTCGAGGCACGCCAGCTTGGTCGCCCCATGGTGCTGGCGTTGAACATGATGGATGCCGCGCGTCGTCGCGGCATCCGCATCGACACCGCACGCCTGTCGCAGGCACTGGGCATGCCCGTGGTGGAAACCGTGGCGGTGCGGCGTGACGGCATTGATGCCCTGCTGAAGCTGCTGGACACGCCCTGGCCCGTGGATGCTCCGGCAGCACCCGCGCAGGACCTGCATGCTGCCGTGCGTGACCTGCTGCGCGACAGCGTGGTCATGCCCAGCGCCACCGACGCCCGTGATGACGCCATCGACCGCGTGCTGCTCAATCCGGCCTTCGGTCTGGTCATTCTCGCCGTGCTCATGTTCTTCATCTTCCAGGCCGTGTTCTCCTGGGCCGAGCCGTTCATGGCTGGCATCGAGGCCGGTGTCGCCGCCCTTGGCGAGCTGGTGACCGGGCCCATGCCCGACGGCATCCTGCGCAGCCTGATCAGTGACGGCATCTTTGCCGGTGTCGGCGGCGTGCTGGTGTTCCTGCCGCAGATTCTCATCCTGTTCTTCTTCATCCTGGTGCTGGAGGAGTCGGGCTACCTGCCGCGTGCCGCCTTCCTGCTCGACCGGCTGATGTTCAAGGCCGGCCTCACCGGTCGCGCCTTCATCCCGCTGCTGTCGAGCTTTGCCTGCGCCATCCCGGGCATCATGGCCACGCGCAGCATCGCGGATCCGCGTGATCGCCTGATCACCATCCTGGTCGCGCCCCTGATGACCTGCTCGGCACGCCTGCCGGTCTATACCCTGCTGATCGGCGCCTTCATTCCGGCACAGACCGTCTGGGGCCTGTTCAACCTGCAGGGACTGGTGCTGTTCGGTCTCTATGTCGGCGGCATCGTCAGCGCCCTCGGGATCGCCACCGTGATGAAATGGCTGCGCCGTGACCGCAGCGAACACGCGCTGCTCATGGAGCTGCCCAGCTACCGCCTGCCGGACTGGAAAAGCGTTGCCATCGGCCTCAAGGAGCGCGCGCTGATCTTCCTGTCGCGCGTCGGTGGCATCATCCTCGCCGTGACCATCCTGCTCTGGTTTCTCGCCACCTTCCCGAATCCGCCAGCGGATGCCACGCTGCCCGCCATCGACTACAGCTTCGCCGGCCAGCTTGGTCACGCCATGGCGCCACTGTTCGCCCCCATCGGCTTCGGCTGGGAGATCTGCATCGCCCTGGTTCCGGGCATGGCGGCGCGCGAGGTGGCGGTGTCATCGCTGGGCACGGTGTACGCGTTGTCAGGACAGGAAGACCTGGTGGCAGCCCAGCTCGGCGGCCTGATCGCCCGGCAGTGGACACTGGCCACCGGCCTGTCTCTGCTGGTCTGGTTCATTTTCGCACCGCAATGCCTGTCGACACTGGCCACCGTGCGTCGCGAAACCGGTTCCTGGAGCGTGGTGGCAGGAATGACCTTCGGCCTCTTCGGCCTGGCCTACCTGGCATCATTCATCACCTTCCAGGTCACCACGGCCCTGATGTGAGGACACGCCCATGAGCACAGTCTGGTGGCAGTATCTGGTGGTGGCGATTCTGGTGGGCTGGAGTCTGTTCCGGCTGGGGCGCCAGCTGCTGCCGCACCGTGCCGGCGCGAGTGGACGTTCAGGCGGCTGTGACAGCGGTTGCGGCAGCTGCAAAGGCTGCGGCACGTCACCGGCCATCGCGGTCGATGCCACTGCACCCGTGGCCTGGCGGGATCATCACCGGTCGCCCTGATCACGGCATCCGGCGGCACAGAATGGAGCGGGCGAAGGGAACAGCACCCGGTCGCTAACTCGTTTATTACGAACGTTT
>VFQO010012616.1_pt1 | contig 28995 bp, 44 predicted proteins | sample 3512331 | NCBI WGS metagenome assembly VFQO01 (sample SAMN10412371, study PRJNA504923) | tailings metagenome | isolation source: Replicate 3 from Balatoc abandoned mine | place: Philippines: Itogon, Benguet | collected 2017-08-28 | reverse complement strand
CTTGCAAGCTGCTGCAGGCCTTCAAGGAAGCTTGCAAGTGACTGGCCTGCCATATGTGGCCCCTCAGACACCTCCCAGCAAAACCGACAGCAAAAACGACAGCAAAACCGATCATTGCAGCGCGCTCACTCCGCTACCGTTGCTTCCAGGTGCTGCTGCAAGTCGAACGGCTGATCTGATGCCGCCCGGACCGCCACGCGCCGCGACCTCAGGTGGCGCGCCCTGCCCGCGGACCGGCAGGGCGGCAGGGCGGAGCGTGCGGCAGGCAGTGCGTAAGCCAGCGTCATGGTGGGGCGGTGGGAGCCGTTTGCACGCCCTCCCCTGCCGCTGGGGTTTTTGATTGCCCCTCCGCCCATGATTTGCGCATGGGCTGTCGCCTGTTGGCTCTTTGCGTTGCACCGATCTCGCCGTGGGCCATCGATCTCGTAGCTGTAAGTGCCGCCCGCCGCTCCCGGCAGCCCTGCTCGCCGCCGGCCACCGCTCGGGCGCCGCCGCTGCCTTGGGTGGCCCCTCGACCCCCTCTCACGAAGCACTCGCTCCAGATCAGGCCGCATGTCACGGCGCCGCGGCCACAGCAGCCTGCTGCTGGCCGTCGCTGTTGCCGCCGCCGCCGCCGCGGCTGTCCGAGCGGACGCCCTGGATGCGTTCCGCGATGCTGCCGGCCACCAGCCTGGCGCTCTGGACTCCACACAAGGCTTCCTTGCGGTGCGCTTAAGCTGCCTTGGCGCCCACATGCACTGTCGTGCAGCCGCCTGCACTGCCCTGCCCGCCGCCCGGCCTCGTTGCTTTTCAGTGCACAAAGTGCCAGGCTGCTGAGATGTGTGCGCCCCGTGCCGGCATATCCACGCAGCAGGTGGTGCGTCTAGATGACGGCACTGTGCTGCAGGTGGGCGGGCTGAAGGGCCCGACATGGGCAGGGGCGTTGCAGCTACTTGCCTTTGTGGTTGGCTGCCGCCTGCTGCCCCGTTCGGTGCTGCACAAGCTACGGTGCTTTGCATGAGCTGGTGGGCAAGCCACTCGGCTGCAGACGCCGATAGCTCTCACACTTGCCTTCCCAACCCCGCAGGCTCAAGAATTCAAGGGCCCGCCCCGCCTGCAAGCCCTGCCCTACCTGTTCACTGACACTCGGGTGGAGGTGCACTGCCCAGGGCACATGGTGAGGGGCGGCAGCGCCATGCTGGGGAGGCATTGGCAATGAGTGCTGCCTCTTGCTGCTCGTTGCTACCCCCGGCTTGCTGCTGCTTGCTGCTGCCACCTGGTGCGCTGCTGTCTGGAGCACTGCTGCATGGGAAGGGTGCTACCACGGCAAGCGCGCTGAGCGCTGCCTGCCTGCCCCTCCTCTCCCCTTGAGTCAGGACTATCGGGTGTTCACGGGCGGCAGCATGGAGGAGGTACGTGCGGCGTATACCCGAGGCGAGCATGCATGGTGCGGCCTGGCGCGCATGCTGCACGGCTCGCCCAACTGCACAGTGGCGGCCCGCCCGCATGGCTCCACCTTTGTGGCCATCGCCAAGCCCAAGACATGGCTGGGTGCGTGCAATCATGCAGATGGGTGTAAGTCGCTTGAAGGCTGAGAAAACGCGTGCATGGCTATCGGGTGGGAGCAAGGCATGGTGGCATCATGGCATGGCATGGGTCTGAGCGAACAACACACATGAGCAATCTCCCTGTCAAAACAACAACCCTCTCGACCTGGGCGCATGCCACCAGCCCCTGCTGACCCGCTGCTCTGCGGCAAGCCCCATCCATGCATGCACGCAGGCTCTGATGAGGGGCGGGCCTGCCAGATGAGCCGCACCGAAACGTTCTCCATGGCGCGCCTGCTGGCGGCAGCCGTCGGCGGCTTCCTGTTTTGGAACGCCGCGCCGCTGAGCACATCCACCCCGTTCAGGTGGGGGTGAGGGCTGAGCGAGCTGATGCTTGTTCATGTTGGATGAGCGGGTGCATGCTGCAGGTTTTGTAGTGTTCAGTGCGAACCAGTTGCAGCAATGCGCCTTGCCAGGTTGCTGTGCTCTGGATCACCTGCCTGCAATCAGTTACCGGCGCAACTGAGCAGCTGCACCTTCCTCTGCACAGGCTGACAGGCGGCATGCTGGGATTCATGGCCCTGTCCAGCCTCATCGTCCTGCTGTACCTCTACAGGTGGGCGCCCTGCCTGCTGTGCTTTGTGCTGAGCCTGCATCATGCGCACTGCTGGCTGCCCGTCCAGCCGCTGCAAGCATTCATCATTTCTGCTACACCCTGAGCTTGCATCTGTGGACTTGCTTTGCCCAACTTGGATGCCAACTGCTTGTGCAGGCGCGTGCCGCACGAGGGCAAGCCGTCTGGTCTGGGAAGGTGCTGATCCTTCTCAGCGCACGTGGTGCTGCCGCCCCCCCTGTGTGTGCAGGCGCGTGCCGCACAAGGGGAAGCTGCTGGCGGGCACCGCGGTGTTTGGCAGCTCTTTTCTGGCCACCATGCGCTGGCTTTTTGGCGTGTGGCTGCCCTCCGCACACCAGGTGGGCCTGTGGGTGGCAGGGCGCTCTCCAGGCACTGGGCTGTGCCCAGGGCGTGGCTGCTCTGTCGCTACGCAGCCTCTAGTGAGCATGCTGCGCTTAGTCGGCCATGCGCCGGTGGCCGTTGCACTGACGTTGCAGAAATCTGGTGTCCTTGGAACACGACCCACCACTTCCCACCCACCGGCCGCAGGTGCTGCACCACCCCCTGACCCTGTCCTACCTGGGCCTGAGCGGGCTGACGGGGCTGGCGCTCACTTACTACTACAACAACACCGAGAACCGCAAGGTGAAATCATCTTTAGATATTGTCTTGAGTTGCGCTGGGCATGGTGAGCTGGATCGAGTCTGTCCACACCACCGAGAACCGCAAGGTGAGACGTCCTGTTGCTGTTGTTTGGAGTCGGCTTCCGCTGAGCGTGGTGAGCTGGAGTTGAGTCTGCCCACAACACCGAGAACCGCAAGGTGAAATATGGTGGTGATTAGTCCTGGCCTGGCTGTTTTGGTAAGACGACTTGCTGAGAGAGACTTGCTACTACAACAACACCGAGAGCCGCAAGGTGGGCTGTGCTTGCTGTGTCCCACTAGTTTTCGAAAGGCCAGCTGAGTCGGCCAGGCCCGCCGCAGTATCATCCGAATCCATCAGGCAACCAGGCAAAGCTGTGCTTGTGACGCCATGCCCTGGGTGCAGTGTGTACTGCTGAGCTTGACAGGTGTGGTTCTGTGGCTCTGTGTGCCGGCCCACTGATTGCAGATCAACACGATGCTGCGTGTCGCACTGCAGCTGGTTGGCCTGGGAGCCGTCTATCTCAGGTGTGTGTGGGAGCCAGCCGGCTGTGTGTTGCACATTCTAATCCTTCATGTTGACAGCCAGTCAATGCCTGCTGTGCTGCATGCGTATGTGACCTCAAACATGATTGAGCATGCATTCATTCTACCACCCTGCTTGCCCGCTGCCCTCACAGCCTGCTTCGTCCTCGCACTCGCCCGCCCTGCTTTGCAGCGGCACGATGCCGGAGGCGAGCACAGCGCTCTGTGCCGGCCTGCTGGGCGCCAAAGTGCTGTACCACCTGCGGAGGTACCGCTCCCTGCGCTCGGCTTTCGATTCAGCAAAGGCCGATGTGAAGCAGCTTGCAAGCGACGAGCGGGAGCTGCCGCTGCCAGCGGCCGGCGGCGAGGCAGAGCGGCCTGCCCGTGGCGCGGCTGGGCAACCGGCGGCACCCTCAGCGGCGGCACAGCAGCTGGACCGCACGCCAGCGGTGGGCACCGGCAGGCAGCAGGCGGCAGTTCCAGAGGTCAGCCCGCTGATTCAGCGAGGTGAGGCTCAAGTTGCACCCTGCTGCATGGGTCCGCTGGCAGGGACTGCATGTCAAAGAAGCCTCTTCGTCTGCCGTTTGGGACACTAGGCTCCCTTCCCTTTGCCCTCCTGTGAGCCTGGCTTTGTTGCGCGTGCCCGCCCACCACTGACTGCTGTTGAGCAACACAATGCACGCAAGCGGAAACAAGTTGGTCCACGTTTAAACCTGTCTGAGCTGGGCCTTTCTCCATGTGCCCAACCGCCCACCACTGGCCGCTGCAGGCCTGATTCTGAACGAGGAGACGGGACATATCATCGGCATCGGCAAGGCAACCTACATCCGGCTGGGTAAGATGGGCTGGGTGGGTGGAGGGCTAGCTTTTGCCTGCGGAGCGAACGCCCGGCTGCACGAGCACATGCTTTCGGCAAAGCCACACAGATGCTTGAATACCATACTGCGTGCCGCTGCTCGCTGTCCCTCAATGCCCCCATCTATCTGCTCCTTGCAGTGGAGTCGGGATATGTTGTGGACCAGATTGCCGGCACCATCACCCCGCCGCCACCCAGCCCAGACTCGCCCGCCCGCGGCGGCCGCGCGCGCGGCAGCGGCCGCCGCCGCCGCTCGTGAGGCGGCCTTGCTCTCAAGTGCATGCTCCAACCCAGCCGGCAGGCTTCCCGGCCTGCTGCATGCCCAACATACGGTGGCACGGAGCAGTCCACTGCTGCTTCTCGTTGGTTTCACCCTCCCCTGCATAGCTTCTTGTTGTTTTGACCCGAGGAGTTGCATCATGGTGCTTGCAACCCTCCACCGACTTGACCAGCCTGCTGACAGCCTGACGACATGCCTCCAAGATAATGAAACGTTTGACCAATGACCTCTCAGCCTCATGCACATTTGCTGCTTGTAAAACGTGCATCTCAAGGCAGCAGGTCGGCATGTTACCTGCAACCGTGCGATGGTGGGGAGATGAGTAGCAGGCTGTCCTGCATTCAGTGAGCATCACCCACCCAGCACTAGGTTGCATCGCCAGGGTAGTTCCAAGGATGGGCATCAAATGCGGCAGGGCATCGCCAATCATGGACGTTCGTTAATTGTGGGCCAGGAGGCAGGGGAGGTGCGCCTGGCTCCAAACGTCAGGTGGCGCCACACCGCCCAGCGCAGCAGCAGGCAGCGTGGCGGCGCAGAGCAGGAGCATTTAGGCGCGCGGCTGCGGCCTCCACCACGCCTTATTACTTACCACGACTTCAGAATCAACCCCCTGGACCGCCCTTGTGGCCCAGAAAACCCACCCTGCACCACTCAGCCAGTGGGCCCTGCCTGGGGTTTCGTCTCGTCTCGCGTCGCGCCTGGCAGTCGCGGCCAGGGCGCTCAAACCAGCTGGGGTGATCACGCGCCAAGGCGTCTGCCAGCACCCGTCCGCCCAACCCGTCCGCCGCCGCCTTGGCGCCGCTGCCGCCGCTCGAGCGATGCCGGTGACGCGCAATCAGACGGCGCCCGAGCCGCTCGCCTTGTGAGCTGCCCATGCCTGCTGCTCCTGTTTGCAGCATGCACTCACTAATCACCCCTGGTAGAGCCGGCCTATAAGTTTCCTCCCTTCCCCGCCGCAGGTTCCGTGCCCTGCTGCACGGCAATGCGTCCATGGCCCAGCGCCTGCTGGCAGGCAGCGGCGCAGAGCAGCTGGCTTTGGTGGCGCCAGTTGGCAACCTAACTGTGCTGCATGCGGCCGCAATAGGTCGCAGCGCCGGTGCCATACCGCAGCTGGCCGCAGCGTGTGCGGAAGCGGGCATCCTAGTTGATGCGCAGCTTCAAATAGAGGAAGAGTTCTTGTGGAGCGGGCCGCGGGGTTCGGCCATGTGGCGGCAGCTGCGCAGCCTGGGGTGCAAGTCATATGTAAGCTTGGGAGAGGTAGGAAACCGGGCGACTGCGCTGTCCATTGCCGTCAGGTGAGGGTCACGGTTAGGTGCGGCACTGCTTTTGGGTGCAATAAAATAGGCTGCAGTCAGGTGGGCTGGCTCCCCTCAATTGCTCTGCACCACTCAACTGCTCTGCGCCATTATTAAACCAGATGAGTTCTCGTTTCTCTCCTTCGCACCTGCAGCAACCAGGATGCTGCAGCAGTCGACATGCTGCTGCAAGCAGGCGCCCGGCCGGCCGGCAGCCCGGTGGCAGGCGCGGTTTGTCGCAGGCTTGGCTGCTATTGCCCGCCGCGCAACGTCACTGTGAATCAGTTGGTGAACCCGTTGATGCAGCATGGCCTGGACCCCCTTCTGTCAGCTGGGCAGGAGCCGCAGCAGGGCGGCAACAGCCTGTTGGTCAGCTGCTGCTCGGGAGAGGTCTGCAGCTTGATGCTCGCACACCTTCACGCACAGCGGGCAGCCGGCTCTCTACAGCTAGGCAGCAAGCAGCGCTGTGTTCAGCTGCTGCTGGGGGCCAGCCGCTGCAGCGATCCACCGCTGCCACTGGTGCAGCATGCAGTCGACCAGCTGCAGCAGCTGGTTGGCAGCCAAGCAGCAGGCGACGAGGATGCAGCAGCGCTCAATAGAGTCTTGGCTGGGGCTGTACGGGCGGGCAGCCCGGCTGTCCTGTCCGCCCTGCTGGCCAGCCAGCTGCCAGTGAATGTGGCGGCAGCTCTGGTGCGGCCAGGAGGCTGCTCCTTGCTTGCAGCTGCTGCCGTCAGCTGTCAGCCCGCCGCCTGTGTTGAGCTGCTGCGCAGCGCTGGGGCTGTGCCAAAAGCCGCAGACCTCTACTGCGCCATCGACAAGCTGTTGCCGGGAGGGGTGGCGGCGCTGCTAGCCAGCGGCGTGCCGGCGGTTAACACCAGCCAGCCCACCGCTTATACACCCCTGCCTGAGGGGGGGCACAGCGTTGGCTGGTCGTGCCCCATCCATCGGACGCTGCATGCTCTGATCGATTGTTCCAGATACTCTGGAAACAGGGTGAGTGGGACGTGCAACACCCCCACTTCTCCCTTAGGCATTGCGACAGGAGCAGCTTGCATGGCGCCCGTCGCATGAGCGCTAGCTGAGCCTGCCATTGCCGGTTTGTGCTGCAGGAGCGAATGTACGCGCGTGCACTCCAAGTGGTGCAGGCATTGCGGGCAGCTGGATACCGCCCCGTTGTCTACTCGAACGCAAGCCTCCCCCATTTCACCTGGTCTGACGCCCCGTTCCGCGTGCTGCCACGGCTCGACCCATTTGACTTTTACAGCCTGGCTACCTCAGGAGACCGCGGCCTGCCAGTAGCCCGTAGGTACACCCACTTGCTTTAGCTGCTCGAATAAATACATCTCGTGCATGGCTGACTTGCAAAGACCAGACCTGACATGGATGCCGATTCCCTGTTGCCTGCCGCAGTTACGTGAGCAGCGATGGCAGCCTTCCGGACTGGTGGGCTATGCCGCAGCTGCCTATGCCACCAGCATGCAGCCTCTGTGTGGCAGCAGTCGGCTGTGCACTTGGATTTGCTGCACACTTGCTTGCTTGATATCGCGGCCTGCTCCCAGCCTGCTCCTTCTCTGCATCTTGCCAGCTAGCAGAGCACATTCCTTGCCCAACCAGTGTTCCATGCTGTGCCCCGCAGGGTGCTGTTTGCGGCCAGGGACGGCAGCTGGAGCCCCGCAACCCACCGCCAGTGGCCAGACGCCTTCAAAGCTGCCGCACGCACCCTGCTGCTGGCGGCCAACAGGGCAAGCAGCAGCGGCAGCCCACCCACAAGCCAAGACCGGCGCACAGCCCGCCACCAGCGGCACCCGGCGGCAACCGCGGCGAGTGGTGGCCAGCAGGCGGGGTGCACGCTGGGCGCGCTGCCCGCTGAGCTGCTGCTGCGCATTGTCAAGGCGGCCGCAGAGCCGCTGTCTGACTGGCTGTGAGGTTTGACGGGATGCTTCAAAAGTTTTAACAGCTCGCTTGCTACTCGCATGCTGCTTTGCTCTACTACCTGTTGCACAGCTTGCTGTTCTGATTCTTCATTCCCTGCCGCCCTGCGTTGATTTTGCATTTCCAACACGGACGACGCGATAAATAGACGGTCAATGACCAGCTTACTGCACATTTGCCGCCATGTAAATGCACCTGCACGGCAGCGGGCAGGCATCTGCGGCAACAAAATGGCGCAGCACAGCGCCTCTCACTAGTGCAGTCTCCGGCCTGTTGCAACCCCTTAACACCCATCGTTCTCAGCTGGTGCTGTGGTGCAACAGCAGCCCTTTGGACAGCATGAGTGGAACGAACAAGGCAGGACGAGAGAGGGGTGAGGGCTGGGGCGCCATCCTTTGTCATAAAACGCTGTCCAAGGCTCTGGTGGCGGCAGGCCATTGCACCGGCCAGCCGTGCAGCAGCCCACATCACCACTCCTCGCCGCCGCCGCCCGCCCGCAGGCGCCCCTGAGGGCCTCTTCACCGAAGCTGAAGCCAAGCGCATTGTGGCAGAGGCCACTGGCGGCGTGGATGTGCGTGATTACGGCGGTGACGCCATTGGAGGGGCTGGCGGCGGCCAGCCGTCCAAGTTGGCGGGCGGAGAGATCGGCGGTGGGTGTCGGGGGCTGAGGGCTTGTTCGGGCTGCGCTAGAGGCTGCTGCCACGGGTTGGCATCAGGGCGGACTTGCAAGTGGCATGCCTGGCTTGATCTACTGCATTGCTAGGCAAAAATTTGCAGGTGGCCATGGCCTCGATGGCGGGCTGGGCCCCACCGGCGGGGCTGGCGCAGGTGCGGCTGGTGAAGCGACTGCAAGCAGGCAGGGCAAGCAGTTTGTCTCTGCGGCACTGGGCCCCAGCGGGCTGGGACGCGGCGTTCATGATGCCCCTGCTGGGCAGATCACAGCAAAGCTTTCTTCATGCAGGCTTCTCATCAGCCCCACTGCCCATGACAGTCACCCCACTCTGCCGCAGATGCTGTGACACGGCCCAGCGGCGGCGCCGCGGAGCGCATCATGCACAGCGGCGGCACGCTGGGCGGAGGCAGCATGGGGCAGAGCGGCATGGGCGCTGGGCCGGTGCAGCGCCCTGACCTGGACCCCGCGCAGTGAGAGGGTACACAGAGGCGCCAGCTTCGGTATTCCAGGAGTAAGCTGGAGAGCAAGGACGGCAGGCAAAGTGCCTCTCGGACTTCCCACCCTTGCACTGAGGCACTCACTGCCACATAGCCTTGCTTGTTGCCCCTGTGCAACTGCGCAGGCCGGAGGACTCAGGGCAAACTGTGCCGCACTTTCACTTCCTCCCTCTGGCGTTTCTTTACTTTCGTATGTTACTGTGCTTGGGCGCAGCACTTTGTTGTGCTGCTACTCGGCCCAGCATCAAGAATTGTGGAAGCGGACAGGTACTGGAATGGCAGTAGGATGGAAACGCAGGTAATACAGGTGACCTCTGAGGGAGAGGGCAAGGTGCGGAGGCAAAAGGGCAGGGCAGGGAGGTGCCAGTATCGGCCAGGCCCGCGACTGCCGGGCAATGAATCAGGTGGGAGAAAAGAGGGTGGGGCGGGGCGGGGCCGCCGGCATTCGTTTGCAAGGCAGCGTGTTTGCAACACCAGTTTGCGTGGCATGACGTGATTCCAGGGGCATATCAGTGGAGCATCAGAGCGCAGATGGAGAGCGAGTGAGCAAAGAGAGATGGAGGTGGAGGGGTTCGGAGCTGTGGCAGCCGGTGCATAGGCACAGACATTTTGCGGGCTCTGTATGAGCATCAGAGCAGCAACTAGAGCAGGAGGTGCTCAAAGCAGCCTCAGGCCAGCTGACCCAGCAGCAGGCAGAGAGCGGCGGCTCAGGCCAGCTGCCCCAGCAGCAGGCGCTCGGCCATTGCCACCATCATGAGCACCAGCAGGCAGACGCCCAGCACCATGCTGGGCGGCTGCTGCCCGGCGGCGGCCGCGGCAGCCGTCAGGCGCTGGCGCAGCGGCGACTCGAGGCCCGCTTGCAGCAGCCAGCGGGCGGGGCCGTCGGGGGAGGCGTGCTCGGGGTGCGGCTGGATTTCCTTAACGCTCTCCAGCTCCTCCGCCCATGACACTGCAAGGCAAGGTGACAGGCAGCGGGCAGGGTTAGAGTTGAGTGCTCGGAAGCAAGGGACGTGAAGTCAGTGTGTCCACGGCAGGGCAGGCCAGAGGTCGGATGGTGTCGGCGTGAGCTTGCAGGTGTGATGCGGAGTGTCAACAACCTCGTGCGCGAGCAGGCACAGCTAGATTGGAAGGCTCCTATGTGAGCACAGGAAGCGGGACTGCATCAGCAAGCGCATGTGAAACACAGCAAGCAGGGAGCTCACCAGAGGACTGGCGGCGCAGCGGGTGGCTGCCCAGCGGCTGGCGCGAGCCGTCCTCAGAGTCAGCGGACACGGTGCGCCGCAGGCTGCTCTTGCGAGGCGTGACGCCGCGGCCGGGCGTGCGCCTGCTTGGGTTGGGAGGGGCCAGGGGATGGGAGTGAGTTGGCAAGCCACCTTTGCGTGATGGAGCGGCGATTGCACACAGACGTGTGCCCCGAAACGGACATTCCGGCACATGGCAACCAAAGCACACCCAGCACAGCACACCCAGTTCACACCCACCTGCGCGGCTGCTCCGGCAGGTCTCCCAGGCCGTCCCGCCGCCGCGTGCTGTAGGGCGTGACAGGCGAAGGCTCCCGGCTGCTTGTGAAGGAGGGGATGCGGTGTGCCAGCAGGCGCCGCCGCCGCAGCTCCGGCTCTCCGGCAGCCTCAGCTGCGGTAGCGATGACCGCTGAGCCGCCCGGGCTGCGCAGCGCGGGTAGCAACGCGGCAAGCATGCCCCACATGCTCCCCGCTCCGCTGCCGGTGCTGCTGCTGGCTGATCCTTCCGCGCCGCCCTGCTGCTGCTGCCGGTTGGCGCCGGTTGTGGGCAGCGGGGTGGGGGTCAATGTGAGCGTGTCGGAGCTGCAGCTGCCCACATGCTGAAGCGGCGGCGGGCGGTGGGTGGCCAGTGCAGAGCTGGCGGCACCAGCTGCTCCACGGGCTGCACGGGCCGCACCATCCACCTCCCGCACAGCTTCAGCGGCTGCGATGGCACGGGCTGCAGGCACCAGCTCCTCGCCAAAGCTGCTGTCCCTGCTGAGGTCGCCAGAGGGGGACTGCATGCCAGGGCTCCAGGGCACCGCATGCGAGGTGGGGCCAGCCGCAGCGGACGCGGCAGCAGCCTTCCCGCCAGCTGGCCCCGCTGCCGCCGCTGCTGCCGCAGGCTGCGCCTGGCTGCCGGCCGCCGCAGGCAGCGCCGCCGCTGCATCAAAGGGCCCCCACGACAGCGCACGCTCCTGCGCCCGCCCCGCAAACGGCGAGGGAGGGGCCTCCTGCGGCGCCCCTGCCGCTGCACCGCTGGCAGCTGCCTGCCGTGGGTGCCGCGGCGGGCTGCCCGGGAGGTGCGAGTGCGCATGGCTGTGCAGGTTAGCCCGGGCGTGCAGTGCCACGTGCCGCACTGAGTGCGGCGAGTGCTGCGGCTTGCCCTCGCTCGCCTGCTCGCCCTGGTCCTGCTGCTGCGCTTGGCTGGGCGCCAAGTGCTGTCGCGCATGAAGCGCCACGCGCTCCTGAGACGAGCGCCGCTCCTGAGACAGGCGGCGCACCACGCGCTGATGCGACAGCTCGTGCGGCGACTGAGGCGCCTTGAGCGTGGGCGGTGGCGTGTTGGGCACATCCTCATCCTTCTGCTCCTGCCCCCGCTGCTGCTGCTGCTGGTGTGGCCCGAGGGGCAGCCCTGCCGCCGCCGCATGCTGCGATGCTGCTGCTCCGGCCGCCACCGCTGCTGATGCCGCTGCCACCGCCGCCACGCCCAGCTGCGAGGGCTGCGGGGACAGCAGCGCGGGTGTGCTGTCGCCGCTGCTGGGAAAGCTGGCGTTGCTGAGGTTGCGCTTCAGCGACTTGCCGCCCGAAGAGCGCCTGCACTCAGGGCAGGTGTGGACAGGGATGGTCGGCTGAAGGCAGTTGCAGGAGCCAGGTCACAGAAGAACAGCACGCAGCCGGCTGAGCCAGGCCAGTGGGCAGGCCGCAGCAACGACCAAACAGCAGCATGTCGTATCAGCGCTTGGCCTTCCTGCCCCTCCCTGCCCAACTGCCACGCCCCGCTGACCTCTTGGACAGGAAGGCGACAGTGACGGGCAGCTGGGGGTCGTTGATAGAGCTGGTGACGACTTTCGAGCGAGTGGCGGGGTGCAGCAGCGGCGTGACGGCATGCAGCGCCCAGCGCAGCAGCAGCGGCAGCTCCAGCAGGTGCAGGCGGAAGAGGCGGTCCTGTCGGCAGGAGAGGAGGTGAAACGCAGGGGAGGTGAAACAGTGGGCACGGAGGGACCAGGCTCGTCAGGCGCAAGACAACTCCATGCAAAGCTGATGCTGTAAGATGCTGTGAGAGCCAGCAGGCCAGAGGCCCCGCTGCCCTGGCCAAACAACCGCAGCTTGCTCACCGGGAAGTGCTGCGTCACGGTCACCGCAAACTTCTTCAGCAGGCCCATGTGGCGAGTCATGCCCACGGAGGAGCCGCCCCGGCAATCCAGCACAACCACCATCTGAAAAGGCGAGGGAAGGGGAGGGGTGGAATGGGCAGGACGGACTGAGTGAGGCATGGTCGGGGAGGGCACGAGGTGCGGAGCCAGCTCTCCCATACCCTCGAGCGCATTAAAAATACATTGCATGAGACAGACCTGCAACAACACCCCCAAAGCGCCAACAAGAACCAGCATGTGCAGGCCTTGTCCCGTAGCCCTGCCGCAAGCTCACCTGCTAGCCCAAATCGGAAGGCAACCCAGTTCAGAGAGCAGCAGCACCCCAGCCCTGCCGCAGGCTCACCTGCTCTGCGCCGCCCGGCGCGTTGCTGAACTGGGTGGTGATCCCCTTGTGCACCAGGGAGACGAGCGCGTTGGTGAACTCCTCGTACCTGCGGAGGCGAAATCACGAGAAAAAGTGTAAAAGTAAGTGCGGTTGTCGCAAGGGCGAGCAGGGCGCCGACACACACGATGGCCTCAGGGGGATCACGCTCGTGCCGCATGCCATGACCGCAGGTAGTCACCTCACACACAACGCTGTGCATGCACTGCCGCTTCCTCTCGAGTCGTGCTGGAATCACCGCAGCAGCCGTGCGCACCGCTCAGGTTTCACCAGCTGCATGGCCCGGCCCACGCGCGCCAGCAGAATTGGGCGCCCGTCTGCGGCAGGCGGTGGTGAGGCAGGGTGAGACGGCAGCTGTGGGTAAGCTGGGCGCTGAATGACGTGGCATGGTTGTGGCGTAGCTCAGATCCAGGTCCTGCTGTGCAGCAGGCCTCGCTCAGCACGGCAACCTGCATCTGCCAGCCCCAGCCGGAGCCGGCTAGGAGCAGCGCTCCACAGCCCAGCACGAGCTCAATGGCATCGTGCGCCTTCCAGGCCACCAAGCCGGTCCCAGCAGCGCAGCCCAGCCACAATATGTTTCCCCATGGCAACCTCGAACATCGCGTGTTTCTCAAAACATTTTCAACTCACTGGAATCGTGCGCCTTCCAGGCCACCAGCCGGTCCCAGCGGCGCAGCTCCCGGTCAGTCATGAAGCGGTGGCGCGCCGCCCAGTCCACGGTGTGCACCACACGGGAGAGGCCGGCCTCCACTGCAGCCGCACGCGCCTCGGGTGTCTTGGCCTGGCGGCAGGATGGTGGGAGGGGAGGTTTGGAGCGGGGCGGATGGGCAGGGCTGACAACATGAGGGCAGGGAAAGGTGCAAGTGCTGGTGATTGCAGCTGATGCCGGTGGGCTCGCTTGGCACTGCAACCCTGGCAGGCGGCCGGGCGTGCGCATCTGGAACAGCCGCACAAGCATGCCAGGCCAGCCAGCAGTGCTAACCGTCGCGAGGCCGCAGGCCTTGGCAAAACGGAACAGCTCCGCATTGCTGCTGTCAAACCGCTCCGGCGGCAGCTCCACATCGCACTCCTGCATGGGGGCAGGCAGCAGGTGCAGGCACAGCTGAAGCAGTGCCTGTGGAAGCTAGCTGGATCACAACGCAGCAAGCAGCATATCAGGGGCCAGCAGGAAGCCAATCGTCATGCACCAGGCCGGACCCAGATGCCAACGAACCAGTGCTCCACCCAGCCACATCCACCTGCAGCATGCGCCGCATCTCCCGCATCTCCGCTGCATACACCGCCGCCCACTCAGCTGCGGTCTGCGGGTTGCGCAGGCGGATGGAGGCAGACAGGTCGCCGCAGCCCACCAGCGCGGCCACTGCGGGGAGCAGGATGGACAAGGAAGGGGCAGTTGTAAGGGTGGGTGCTGATTTGGTTCGAGCGGCAACCAGGCACTTGCGCTTCACAGGCGTCTACAGTTCCAATGACAGCATTTCGTGGCCCGCTTGCAATGCGATTGGGCACCAGCAGCAACGGGAATGCGGCTCACGGTTGACCGACGACTTGCGGCGCAGGAGGCGGCCTCCGGGCGTGGCAACAGGCTGCCCCACCGTCACCGACACCTGCTCTGGTGCCGCAGCTGCGCCCTGCGTCTGTGTGCGCCGCTGCCGCCGCCGGTACTGGTGCTGGCGCAGCGCCGCCAGCAGCAGGCGGCCCACTGCTAGAGCCACTGCTGCCTGACCAAACTGCCCCAGCTCCCGGCCGGCCACCTGCAGCGCCCGCGGCAGTGCCGCGCCCAGCGGCACACCAGCACGCGATGCTGCTGCACCGACCAGCGGAGCGGCCACGCTGACTGCACTGGCTGCTCGTGCAGCACCCAGGTGCACCCGCTGCAGTGCTAGCAGGCCACCCGCCCGCACAGCCAGGCCTGGCGTCAGGTGTCGTGCCGCTGCACCAGCCACGCCTGCCGCCGCGCCACCCAGCCGCCGCACCGGCGACCGCCTCGCTGCCGCCGCCGCTGCTTCCTCGGCTGCTTTGGCGGCGGCTGCGGCGGCCTCTGCTGCGGCGGCCTGCGCTGCTGCCTCCTCCTCACTGGGCGGCAGCAGGTGCTGAGTGACATCTCGCTCAAACCGCTTGAAGTGCGACTCCACATCTGTTGGCATGGGGAGGGTGTTGCGCTCTCATGTGTGGACCAGCGGGCAGCAGGCGCTTGACACCAGTCACCCAGCAGTGGCGGCCCCCTGGCAGCGCGGCAAGCAGAACAGCAACAGCAGCAGAAGTCAAATCGCCACCTGCCATCTAGCCAACCGTCCCTCCCTATCGGCACCTGAATCTGAATCTGAGTATGCCAGCACCCGCGGCCGGTCGTCGACCTCCTCCTCCTCCTTGGCTGCAGCCTGCTGCTCTTGATCGGCTGCTCGCTGCGGCTGCTCCTTGTGCTGCTGCTTGTGCTGCTCGTCGTCTCCGCTGCGTACTTCGTCCTGGCTGCGCCGCCGCCGCCCAGCACGTCGCGTGCTGTGGTCAGCGTCGCTGTCGCTGTCGGAGCCAGACGGCGGCTTGGTGCCCTGCTGCTTGTGCTGCTGCTGTTGCGGCTGCTGCTGCGCCTGCGGCTGCTTCTTGGGATCACCGGCTTCAGCACCGTCGGCCTTTGGCTTGCGCTCAGGGTGCACCACAGCAGCGACTGCGGCCGCGGCGGCGGCAGGCAGGCTGGGCTTCTTGGGCGGCTCGGCAGGCTGGGTCGCCTCCTTGTGCCGCCCCCGCCCGCCCTTCTGCTGCTTCTGTGCTGCCTCCTGCTGCGGCTTGGCCTCGCCACCGCCAACGACGCGGCGAACGAACCTGCAGTGAAGGCAGGGCGAGGGGTTGGCGGGTCGGCGCAGGCGGCGGCGGTGGCGCCGCGGCACCGGCGGCAGCAGGCCTGTGGGCCCTCGATCGCTCAATCGCCGCTCTCACCAGCTGGACAGCTCGTTCGTCTGGGCGGGATCGGCCATGGGGGTTGCTGCAGCCGCGTACCGCGGCGGGGAGAGGGGCTAACCGCTTGGGTAGGGGGCCCCGGCCTGCTCGCGCTCTACTGAATGATTGTATTGGGGGAAGGAGCGAGCAGGGGCACTCGCAGGGCCCGCGAAGGGCCCGTGCGTGTCGAGCGAGTGGCTAGAGGTCTGGCCGCCTCTGAAGCCGAGCTGGGTGACTTGACACAGATGCCCAGACGCCAACGAGTCTCCAGCAGGATGCAAGGGCCCTCTTAGCTCCTTGCAGGCCAATGCCGCGCGCAAGCGCCACCCCCTGTGGCAGCCCAACACGCCTGTGCCGTACGATCGCGTGACGCCATTCGCCTTCTGAGCTTGCACAACCCCACTTACCTCACTGCCGAGCCGCCCAGTCTCGCGAGCACCGTCCCACCGCACCGCCCCACCTCCCCGCCAGCCGCTCTCCAGCTGGTCGGCGCCATGCAATGCGCCCGCAGCCATGTGGCGTGCAAAGCCGCCTTCAGGCCCGCTGGTGAGGCAGTGGCAACTTGGGCAGCAAGCCTGTGCACGCATGGGCCTCACCCGTCCTCCCCTGTCACTGCTGCAGGTGTCGGGAGGCTGACAATTCAGCGGGGCGTCGTCTGCATGGTGGGCAGCGCTCGCCGCCGCCGTCGCCGCTGCTGCCTGCCGCTAGTTGCCGCTGCTGCGCATGGCCGGTGACCCACCTGCGCACCCCAGCATACTGCCTGGCAGTGCACTGGTGGTCAGCCGCTTGCAACCATGCTGTCAGAACTTCCCGCCCGCTGCTCCCACACCTGCCCACCGTCCCAACTGCTCTCCTCCGTGCTCTCCCCGCTGCTCCCGCCAGGCGCACCCGCGCCGCGTCGCGAAGGTGGCCAAGCAGATCGAGCGGGAGGTGGGCAATCTGCTCATCACAGACAAGGCAAGGCACTCACTGCCTTAGCAAGCACCGCACAGTGCTGTGGCGGCTGCTGTTGCTCAGCCTGCGCGGTTTGCTGTCGCCGGCGTGCCTGCGCATGCTTGTCGTGGCCGGCCGACGGACCCCCCTCCCAGCCCCCACCCCGCCGTTTCCTCACCCTCCCCCAGCCCCACCTCTATTCCTTGCCGCAGATCCTGCAGGCCGCGGTGTGCCCGGAGCGGCGGCGCGGCTTTGACGGCGCGCTGTCCGCGCTGGCCTCGGTGACCGAGGTGCAAATCAGCAACGACCTCCAGGTGGCCAAGGTCTACCTGTCCATCTACAGGTGGGGGGAGGTGCTGCTGTGGTGTCGGGTACGCCGAGTGCTGTGGGTAGCTTTTTCTGCTGTTGTTGGTGCGGGGGATGAGGTGTTGGGCACGGCTTGGTTGCACACTCCCAGGCGCTGGCCGGGCGCTTGCTTCGGGTCTGGGCACTAGCATCGCCGGCTCCCGAGCATTACGGCTGCCCCACAACAAACGTTGCAATAATCTGGCCTTGTGCTGCGCCCCTGTGCCGCAGCGACGACGGGCAAGGCGACGGCGGTGGACGCTGCAGACGCAGTAAACAACACGCTTGCCACTCATCTTTTTCTGCAACATCCTCTGCTGCAGCGACGACGTGGGCAAGGCGGCTGCGATGGAAGGGCTGCAGAAGCTGGAGGGGTATGTGCGGCGCCACATCGGCAAGCAGGTCCGCCTGCGCCTCACGCCCGAGATCCGCTTCGTCCAGGACGACTCCATCGAGCGCTCGGAGCGCATCTTCAAGCTGCTGGACCAGGTGCGCCGGAAAACAGCGCTGTTTGGCCCTAAATTGGGGCCAGGTGTTGTAGTGCAGCAGCGCAACCTCTTTTTGCTGGACCAGGTGCGCAGCTGCAGGTGTACGGAGCAAGGGCGTTTTGCTGGGGGCAGGCTGGATGCACAAACCATCAAGGCGCCGCTGCTGCTGCTGCTGCTGCCACTGTTGCTGATGGGCGGAGCTCCACGCCGAATGCAGCTCAAGGCAGTGTCTGACTTGCAATTGCAGCACAGCTGGCCATGCGGCAAGCCAAAGCGCCCAATATACACCTCATTTCGTCTCACGACTCCTGCACCTCTCGGCTGTTGCCCCGCCTGCTGCGCAGGTCAAGAAGATTGAGCGGGGTGAGGCGGAGCCGCCGCCGCTGGCGTTTTACGGCGACGAGCCCGAGGATGAGGAGGATTGGGAGGAGGAGGACGAGGGTAAGTCAAAAAAACTCAAATTTCTTGCTCAGGGAACAATGGGCCTGCTACTTGCGAACGGAACCATGTGCACTTGTGGGTGAGAGGCAAGGAAGCAGGCAGGATTGCTGCAACCGACATGTTTGCGGTGCTTGACACAAAGCGCCCTGCCTGCAGCGTGCCCCTTGCTGCCTAGGTGGCAGTGCCCGCCTGACCCTGCTGGCGCTCAGGCGCATGTCTCTGTGTTTGCTGGCCGCTCTTGCTGCAGGCGACTTCACGACTGTGGACCTGGGGATGTTTGGTGGGCCTGTCCAGAAGGAGCAGCGGGCGGCAGCACCTCCCAGAGCAGCAGCGGCAGCAGCAGCGGAGCCCAGCAGCAGCGCCCAGCAGCAGCAGCAGGGGCAGCCGCGCGGCAAGCCGCAGCAGGCGGCGCGGCAGCGGCAGAGCGGCGGGGACAAGGAGCAGGCGCGGAGCCAGGAGGAGCAAGAGGATCTGGCAGAGATGCTGGCGGCTTTCAAGCAGCAGATGGAGCAGCGCCGCGGACGCCTGTAGCCGGCCCTGCTGTATGTATGTGCGCTGCACGGATCGGAACAGCTTGCATACCTGCTGTTCTGCAGAAAGCCGCACCCTCTGCTCTCGCTTGCCTTTTGCCCTGTGCCATTCTTATGCCCGCTGCCATTAGGCTACACCGTTCCTCCATGAAAACCGATATTTACAGAGAGCCTCAGTGCCGACAGTCTATGGAAAACCGGGCGAGCTGGCGAGCAAGCAGCAGCAACAGTATCGGGTGGGTAGGGGCGTGACGTTGGGGCGGACAGGTAGGTCAGGGGGTGCAGGGGGCGGTCTGGGGGGGCACGCCGCCGCCGCTCAGCGGCAGCCTTCGCGGCCGCCCCCGCCGCGCAACAGCGGCACCCGGCCGCTGGAACATGGCTGATGTACAGGCGCGGGGTGACGGCGCCGCCGCTGCAGGGCTGCCCGCCTGGAGAAGGGAGGGTGGGTGCACGCGCAGCATGCGCCCAGCTGTGCGCGAGTCAGCACAGGGCTGCTCACTTGGCGCCGTTCTTCACGGCATCCTTGAAGCTCTTGCCTGCGGTGATGAGGTGGCGCAGTGGGTCGAGAAATGAGTAGGCTCGAAGATCGGGTGGCCTTGCGGCGGCGAGGCAGCGGGAAGCACGCAGGGGGCGGACCACAGCAATCGGTGCCAGCTCACAAATCCAGCGCAGCAACTATGCAGTGCACAGCAACCGCCCCTGCCGCAGTTGAATCCATCCCCCCGAGCGCACCCGCGCTGAAGGCGGGAGCAATGCTGGCCGCGATGTGGAGCTTCTCGCCCTGCAGGCAGCGGGCGCAGGGGTTGACACAATAAGGACATCATTCCTCTTGAGGCTGCTGATGAACAAGTGGCTGCAGCACCAATTCAGACACATCAGCGCAAAAAGGCAAGAGGGGGTGCGAGGAAGAGCAGGCAGCGGCAGGCGTCCAGCGGGCGGCGCACCGTCTGCGGGTTGCGGCCCTCGCGCGCCGCACGTGCCCGCGGCTCAAACTGCAGCCCAGGAGGTTGAATGACAGCGCCGGGTGAGGCAGAACACTGCAGCTGGCGTCGCAACGGAGCATGGGCAGCAGCGGCAGGGCTGCCTGTTGGCACAGGCCAGGTGGAAGCCAGCAAGGGCCTTGCCGCGGTGGCCAACCCATGCATGCATGCCCGCTCCCCCTCTCCAGGGCTGCCTGCTGCATTAACTCACGGTGCCGAAGCCAGTGATGGTGACCTTCTTGCCTGCAGCAACGGAGGCAGCAGCGAGGAGAGTGAGGCAGGGCTGGCGCTCAACCGCAGGGCCAGCCAGTGAACGAGGCTGGCGGCGATGAACCTAGGAAGGCGGCAGCATCATCACGAAGCAGAATGGTGCGGAAAGAAGGATGCGAGACCGTTCTACCAGCCAGGCATCCAACAGTTGCGAGCCCCGCCGCTGCCGCGCCGGCCAACAATTCAAGTTCGGCGGGGGGGCGGCAAGCTGGGGTGATGGGGGGCTCCGCCCCGCCGGCGCGCCCGCTGCTGAGCTTGCGCACCGCCCCACTGACCGCGGTGGCAGGGCGAGGGGAGGAAGCAAGCTGCTTGCAAGCGTGATGATCGTTTCGCCTGCCCAACAGCCCCTGCAGCCCCCTCTGCGCAGCCCGATCGCCTCACCGCTGGCCACGGCGGTCTCGATGGTCTCGATCACCGCGTTCACGGCCGTCGCCGCCTTCTTGTCGTCCAGCCCGGTCTTGGCGGACACCTCCTTGATCAGGTCGCCCTTGCTCAGGCCCTTGTCGGCAGACGCCGTGGCCCTGGCGGCAGACGCCAGGCAGCGCCGCTGCGCGGGCCGAGCCTGCACCACGGCAGTGCCGGTGGCGAAGCGGGCACCGACGAAGCTCAGCTGCTGCATGGCACGGAGCAGGGACATGGGCGACGGAGCGGGCGGGCCGGGACGGGGCCTGGGGCTCAGGGTGCGCCGCTTGATTGCGGCGGGCGGGGCGCTGGGCGCGCCGCGCCAACATGCACATGCTGGACCGATCGAGCCTGGTGGCATGATTTTTTGGGGTATTCTGAGGCATAGGGTTCTGAGGGTCCGATCCGACAATAAATTCTGTATCTCTCTGACCGCTTGCAGGCCCATGCCGAGGCATGCGCTTGAGCGGCGCCAACCGTCCCTCCAACCAAACCGCCATCGCCGCTTGATGTAGGGTTTGCTTACATAGGGCAGCCGGGTGGCTTTGAGGAGGCATGCAGGCCCGGGGGTGAAGCAGGGGCAGGGTGAAGGATGCAACGCTGGGTGTTGAAGTCGGGGCAGTTTGTTTCATTTGTTGGCATAGCAAGGGCCTGCAGTTGGACGGCACAGGGTGCCTGAGCACGTCCCGGAGAAGGAGCAGGAAGATACACAATGCACATGGTACAGACTGTGAAAGAAGGTCAAACTGCACAGGACGAGGGTATAACGCTAGCACTCGTCGCTTGCAAGCACACTATTTACAGGGGCGCGAGGGCCAGGCCGCTCCGGCCGTGGCTGATGGGGCTGCAGGTGCGCCAGCGGCCCGCGGCGGGAACGAACGCCTCCACGCGTGCCGTGGCCTGCATTGCGCAAGGGGCAAGAGCAGCAGGGGTGTGCGTGCCATGGTTTGTGCAAACCGACGGAAGCCGGGATGCTGAGCAGGTGGACGTCAAAGGCAGCACGCATGCAGCCAGCTGCACAGGCGCATCCTGCGGCGCCAACCCTGCCTGTCCCTGCACCAGCTCGGCTGCTGTTCCCCCCAGGTCCCATAGCTCACATCGTTCAGCACTTCAGTGCCAATGTTGCCCCCCACAGCGTACACGCAGTCGTGCAGTGCCGCAATGCCAAAGGAGGAGCGTGCCAGCGGCGCAGGCGGCAGCGCCTGCCAGCGCCCCTCCCGAGGGTCCAGCGCCTCGGCGGCCTGCGGGAGAGTGGAAAGTTCAGCAGCGATTGAACAGGCTCAGAGGCAAGAAGGCAATAAAGGGCAGTGCATCCTCCCGTAGTCCAGCGCCTTGGCGGCCTGCAGGCAATTTGCCATGGTTGCTGATCTTGAGGGAAACGTGCAGGGCTACTGGGGCGCAATGTGCAATCCCGAGCGTGCGATTCCGCCTGCAACTTGCACTTGATAGGACAGGTTGCGCTAAAGTGGCAGAAGGCTGTGCCCAGCAAGTGGAGCGCCTGTGCTGCATAGCGGCTATTTCCATAGCGTGCCCAAACCCACAGCCCGCAAGGCAGGCTGACCTGCAGCCGCATGCGCGCCCCCGTCATGCCGCCCACAGCTATGAGCCGCCCTGCGGTGGGCACAAGGTGGGCGGGTGCCACAATCACCAAGGAACTGCAGACCATCACACATCTGGCACCTTGCTGGGAAGCAGACGCTCCAGCCAGAAACAGGTCATGCCATTAAAAAGCCTCAGTCAGTTGCAAGCTCGCCGTGGCAGCTCGCGCGCCTGGCGCAAGCTGGTTTCCAGGGCACCAGCGCGGCATCTTTTCCAGGCTCACCTCCGGCCGCTGCGAGGCCCAGGTACTTGCGAGCGGTGTGCATGGGGCCGCCAAGCTCAACCCAGCGCTCCGCCCCGGGCTCCCAGCACTCCACTGCAGGCGGGGCAGCAGAATCAAGGGCACATGAGCAATAGAATCAAGGGCACCTGAGCAATAGAATCAAGGGCACCTGAGCAAGGGGACAGTGATGCAGCAGGCAAGGCAAGACACCCTCTTGGGAGCGGTGCGGGAAGGTGGGCCGAGGCATGGTTGCCTTCCTGCCCAGCCACAAGGCCCATCATGCCAGCGCAGCCGGGAAGGCGGGGCTGTGTGCAAAAGAGCTTGCTGCGTGTGCCAAATGACCAGGGCATGCCTCTAACAAACGAGCCGAGCCAGCAAAGGAGGGGCACCTGTGGCGTGGCAGGCGCGCGAGCTCTGCCCTCCCACTGCATACATGCGGCCGCCCAGCGCAGCGGCGGCCAGCGCAGCGCGAGGCTGGACCTGCAGGGCAGTGAGTCAGATGGGGTGCTCATGCTCATGCATGTGGCTGTTGCTCAGCCATCAGCAGCTACGGGGAGCCGCAGGGCATGCCACGGAGCAGCAGCGCATCAGGGCTGGCCAGACTTCTAGACCATGCTCCTCGCCTCTTTGCCTGAAACCCAGCACCAGCAGCTTGCAGGGCACATGCAGCACCGATTCCCTGGTCCTGATGGCCACAGCCTCACCATGGGCGCGCCGCTGCACCAGGTGTTGGTGGTGGGGTCGAAAATTTCGACATCCCGCAGCACGCTGGCGCCCTTGCCGATGCCGGCACGGCCGCCCTGCGGGCAGGGTCCAATAGGGGGATTGGGAGGTAACTGGGCCAGGCCGGGCACGCAGCGCAGTGCGCGATGATGCGGGATGGCAGGCAAGCCAAGTGACACTGCCTGCAAGGGCACCAAGCAGCTTCCCGAAACATGCAGCAGACAGGCATCGCTAGGCTGCACAGGCATTGCCACATGACGCATTAGTCCTCCGCTACCACTCACCAGCACGTACAGGCGGTCCTCCAGCGCGCACACCGCCATGTTGACGCGCGGCTTGGCCAGCGGCTGGCAGGCGCCCCACAGCCGCTTGTGGCGCTCCAGCGACAGCACGTGCGGCGCGTGGGCGGTGCCCTCAACTACGTACACCTGTCCCCCCAGCATGGCGGCCGCGGCAAAGGAGGCGGGGGCGGGCATGACTGGCCCGGCAGCCCAGGCGTCCCTCCGGGGGTCGTACAGCTCCACTGTCCTGCTTGCGGTAGTGGGAGGGATGGTTGCAATGGTTGGGCGTGTGCAGGCGAGGAGCTGCGAGCACAGTCTTCAAAGGCACGAGGTTGAGGGCGGCAGCGGACAGCACCGGGAGCTGCCGCACCTCCCGCTGTGCAACCCTTGAGGGCCCCAGTGCCGAAGCACCAATGCCATCATGCCTCATAAAAACGCCAGTTCCACATCTTACCTCAGCGCACGCCAGCCGCCGTCCAGGCCGCCTGCCATCATGAGGCCAGTGGGAGAGCTGAGGCGGGGCCTGTACGCCACAAGCGCAGCCTCTGCCCCAATGCCACAGCCGGCCGCCGCACCGCCGCCCGAGGCTCCCTGCCCCGGCGGCTGGCTGCGCTGCAGCTGCTGGCAGGCCGCCACAAAGGCATGGCCCAGCTCCAGCTCAGCGCTGACGTCAGCTACGCTGCGTCCCTGCTGCGGCGTGGGCGGCTGCGGCGGCGGCGCCTCGCGCTGCTGCTGCTGCTGCCCCGGCTGTATCGTGCCCACCTGCAGCAGCCAGGCGCTGTCGCTGCCTAGCAGCCCGCTGCGAGCGGCCTCCTGGGCTAGCAAGCCCGGCGGCATACGGGCAGCAGGCAGCAGCTCGGGCAGCAGCGGCCCACGCTGCTGTGGGTCGGCTGCCGCCCACAGCAGTGCTGCTCTCGCCACATCCAACTCAGACTGTATGCACAGCCCGTCGCTGCTCAGCAGGCTGCGCAGCAGGTCAGGCGGCAGCACCGCCAGGCTGGCGGCGTCCTCAGACTTGAGCAGCTGGCTGAAGTGGCCCTCAAAGAAGCGTGACTGCGTTTGGGTAGACAGGGTACATTGGTGGCATGAGGCAAATCGTTCACGGGGGGGTGACACCCCGACATGCCACATCAGCACACGGCAGGAACGCAGCTGGCAGATGCTGCACATGCACCGCGTTTGCCACACACTGCAGGCATGTTGAGCGTGAGTGCGCCTCACCGCATCGGCGAGCAGGTCGGCGCAGTCGTGCGCCGCGGCCAGTGACAGCGTGGCTGCCACCGTGTCCAGGCACAGCTGGGAGCGCAGGTATTGGCAGCAGGCCTCCTTCACAGGTAGCACCTGTGAAAACAATAGCAGTGCGTCAGGGGAGGCGGGGCAGGGGTAGGCAGCGGCGCAGGGGGTGGAACAGCAGCAGACCTAAGACTCTGCCGCTGGCGCCGTGCTATCAAAGGAGAACAGGCAACTGCCACAGCACGTCACACCATGCCCAGCCCAGCACCCACCTCTAGATAGTTGCTGGCGGCCAGCAGGCGCGGCACATCCTGGGCCGCCCCTTCCGCCGTCAGCGGCAGCCGCCTGGAGTAGATGGCATGGAGCAGCAGCTGCAGGGAGGGGCCGTCAACCCCTGAAAGCGTCCAGCGCTCCACCGCGGGCCGATGCGGCGCCGGCGCTGGTGGGCAGCCCGCCTGCTGCTGCCTCCACGCGCCGCATAACAGTGCGCGGAAGAAGCCGCTGGAGGCTGCCAGAATAACTCTGCAAAGGCAAGAATGGTAGAAGTTCGAGCTGTGCAGGAAAGGGGGCGAGACGGCGGCGGTCGTGCGGGCGAGGCGGCGCCTCCCTACCTGTGGGCTGGCAGCACCGCTCCATCCGAGGCCACGAGCTCGCAGTCCGTCAGGCTCTGGTCCAGCAGCAGGCCGTACAGGGCGTGTGCAGGCAGCGTCTCGAGCTCGAGCAAAGGCGAGTCCATTATTTGGGCGCTGGCGGTCTCAAGCGGCGCTCGCGCTGGCTAGAGCGCTTCCATGCTCCACTTGCAAGCTTGAGAATCGGCAGACACCTGCACCAGGGCTCTCATCGCTTCCCCTGCTGTGCTAGCGCGCCCTCATGTCGTCGGGGAAGCCCTGCCCAGGCCCCATCAGCTCGTGATCGGTTCTTACAGCCCAAGGCCCAGCGGTGGGGCAGCACGGAAGGCCTGGCACAGAACCCTACAAACAAGTTCGTCGCCCCGCACGCTATGGCTGTCCCCACCACCTTCTTGGTGGCCTTGATGGCGCTGCTGAGCTTCCAGAGCCCAGTTTACGGCATACGGCAGCAGGCAGGGGCCGAACTGGGCGGCGGCGGCAGCGGCGGCAGCGGCAGCGGCGGTGGCCTGTCCGCCTACCCTGCCCTCCGCTTCCGTGACGACCAGACATTCAAAATCCTTCAGGTGCTGTCCACAGTCACTAGATCTGGGATGGCACAAGCTCTTGCCCTGCCCAAAACCCCGGTCTCTTCGACTGAGGCCTCTTGCCTTCGTCACCTCCTTGCGTCCCCCATGCAGCTGACGGATCTGCACTACGGTGAGGACCTGCGACTGGATGCAAAGAGCGACCAGGCAAGCCGCTGTGCAGAGGCTGCAAGGGTGTTGCCACAGAATCAATGGGGTATCTGACCAGTGCTAAGCGGCCTTCCCATGTTTGCTGGCTGCCATGCAGTTCCAGCGCGACATGATTGCGGCCGAGCAGCCCGACCTCGTAGTGTTCAGGTGGGCATGAGCGCTGCAGAACCATTGACTGCTTGTCTACTGCACCCACCACCGATGCTTCACTGGCAGTGCCGCAGCCTGTGGCTGCTTTAAGCTGGCTGCAGCGGCCATGCTACCTGCACATGCTGCATGTGCCCCAGAGCCGCTGTTCCCGAGCATGGCTGCTCATGGCCTGCCTGCCTTCTACCCTACTTCTACTTGCGCGTGCAGTGGTGACATGGTCAGCGGCTGGGTGTGCGTACCCTCGACCGAGCGCCCGCTGCCCGTGGACTGCGGGCCCGGCTGGTTTGAGCGGCGCTGGCGCCAGCTCATCGCTCCGGTGCACGAGGCGAGGGTGCCCTATGCAATCACGCTGGGCAACCACGAGTGAGCTAGTGCTGCGCTGTGCTGTGCTGCGCTGTGCCGTGCTGTGCTCTGTCATGCGGTGCTGTACTTCATATGCATGCCAAGTGGCCCTTTGCCCACAGCCATGTCCTATCCACAGTGGCATTACCCTGCTTCTTGGACAGTGCTTGCGATTTGGCAACCTTTTTCGGGCATGGGGCTGCTGTGGCGTGCGCCCATGCTACCAGCCAGCAACTTCTGTTTCGCACCCAACCCCTCAACATGTGCAGCGCTGAGGCCGACCTCAGCCGGCGCGAAATCGTGGATCTGGACATCCGCACCGGAGGCCTGCTGAGCCTGACACGGCAGGGCCCACCACAGGTAGGAAGGCCAGCAGCAGGGAAGGCACCCGGGCAGCCATGTGAACCAGTGGAGGCTAGGGATTGTGTGAAGCCGGTTGGAGGCCTTGGGTTCCCCAAAACAAGTGTGCTGTGCTACACACATGCCAGCCAGCCCTGTTCCCACATGCCTGCTTGACCTGCTGCCCTTTACAGGCAACTGGTGCCTCCAACTATTACCTGGACGTGCATGGCCCGCCGGGCAGCGACCGGCCCGCCGCCCGCATCTGGCTGCTGGACTCGATGAACCGCTTCTGCCCGCCTCTCATGTTTGGGTGGGGCTGCGTGGCGCAAGACACGCTGGCATGGCTGAACGCCACCAGCGCCGGCTTGCCGCCGGTGCCCTCGCTGGCTTTTGTGCACATCCCAATCCCTCAGGTGGGCGGTGGGTGTCAAAGGCGCATGAGGGGGCGGTGCATTCATTCATGCCTGAAGCGCCGGGTGTTGCAGCCCTGCTTGCCGCGGCGCTGCCTGCTGCTGCTAGGACACGCTTGGTACAATGTAGCCATTGCCACGTGCTGCACGTCTGTCCTCCTTCCTGATCCCCCTCAGTTCAAGGAGGCTTGGTACGATGCGCCCACGGTGGGGCGGAAGGAGGAGGATGTGGCATGCTCCGTCCGGGATACCGGCCTCTTTAATCTGGCCAGGCGAGCAAGCGCTGGCCCTGTGTAGCTGCAGCAATTGATGCACAGGAGGGCTAGTAACTGCATGACTGGCCAGCGCTTTGCCCGACCAGCTGATGCGGCCTGCATTGGCATCTCACATTGTGACCCGGCTGCCTCCCTACCCTGTGCCATCCTGTGTGCAGGGAGCTGGGCCTGACTGCCATCTACTCTGGACATGACCACAACAACGACTATGCGGGGCTTCTGCATGGCATCAGGCGAGCATGCAAGGCCCTAGGGCGCACAGCCCTTCAGGATGGTGGGCGGCAGCGGTACCTTTCGCCTGGTTGACAAGCTGTGCTTGCCTGCCTGGTCCGCATGCATGCACCATGTGCACATCACTCGCCCCCAGCGGCTCGGGCTGCCCTGGGCCACCAAGCCACTCTGCCGCTGCTCCTCTTGGTTTTGCTGCAGGCTGGCGTATGGGCGCAAGAGCGGGTATGGAGGGTATGGCCCGCCCCCCGGCTGGTTGAGGGGCGCGAGAGTGATTCAGCTGCGCCTGGGAGAAGACCCTGCCCAAAGGTGAGGAGGTGCTGCTGACCCCTGTCGCCGGTTTGCTGCTGCTGCTTAGCGCTGTACGGTCCCTGCCTGAGCTGTGCTACCAGGGCAGGCTGCACAGTCGCCATCACTGCTGCTGCTGCTGCCGCTGCTGCTCAGCTCCCAGCCCCGCTGCCTGATCCATGCAGCACCCAGCAAGCGCTGCCTCCCTTGCGCTCTTCCCACCCTCCGCAGCACAATGTGGATCAGGCAGGCTGATGGCTCGGTGGCAGTGCAGGAACCAAGGTGAGGTACATGGAATGATGCAATGCCTGCTGAAGATGAAATGTTGGAAGCCAGTGCGTGTTGCCTTGATCAGCAGTGCTGCCCGTCTTACTGGTCACCAAGTTCCGACCCACTTCGCTGCTGTGCTTGGCTCCATCTGTGCAGTGGCCAGCCCAAGGGCATGCGGCAGCTGGAGTGCCACAGCGACGAGTACGGGCAGCAGGGGCCGATGGGCGAGCAGCAGCAGCAGCAGCAGCAGCAGCAGCCACTCAAGGTAGAGGACCAATAGAGGGGCGGATCAATCCGCAGCATGGATTGGGCTGGAGCTGAGGCGAATGCGATCTTGTAACATTTTGCAGTTGCGGTTGTGACAGAGAGCTACGACATTTCGCGGCTGACTGGCATTTCGCATTTGCAGGACGGGGCAGCATGCATGAAATTCACAGCAAGCTATGGGCGAGCAGGAGGCGTGGTGCGGCCTCTACTGTGCGCAGGCTTGATCGGCTTGCACCCCATGCTCAGCAGGTGCTGTGCCTGGCCTGCTGAACACAGCATGCTGGCAGGACGCAGGTCAGTTGTTGCTGTCACTCCAGCACCACGCCGCAGGGCACATCTCCGCCCTGCATCGAGTCATCCGCCTGGGCCCTGCTTGTGTGGTGAGGCAATGAAGACGGGGGCAGCTGTTGTGGGCCGACATGCGGTGTGCACTGATCAATGAGCCAGCATCCGCTCCCACATTGCCCGCCGCGGCGTGTGTCTATGGCTAGGTGGCGCCCCAATCAGCGTATGCAGGGCGAGCGCTAGCAGCGCCCCTCCTTGGAACACTTTGTGCTGGGGATAGCATGGAGCGGCCCTGGCCGTGCTCACTTGAGGTGCCACGCCATGAACTTGGTGGAGGCGGCGCCACCAGGGGAGGGCACCCACTCGCCACTGCGGTGCGTAGAGCGCGATGAGACGCTCAGATATCAGCAGATTTGAGGTCGGCTTCAGCAGCTGGCTGGCTAGGCGGGCCGACGAAGGAGCATGCCAGCTTTTACAACCTCCAGAGCAGCCCACAGCGGCAGGTTGTTTTGCGCATGTATTCTGCAACCCGTAGATCACTGAAACGCACAGAGCCAGACCCAAAATGCCACAGGATGGCACACCTCTCCGGATATTCGTCGTCCATCTACAGGCAGCGGGCAGGCGGGGAGAAGGGGACGATGCACAAACGCGTCAGCGCCAGCTGGTTCGATGCAGCCAGCTGCAGCCAACTGGCTTGGTGGCAGAGCAGTGTTGTGCGTGCAGCAAGCGGCTCATCAAGGTGCAAAACTCCACCCACCCACCCACCCACCCACCCACCCACCCACCCACCCACCCAC
>VFQO010012615.1_pt1 | contig 29005 bp, 23 predicted proteins | sample 3512331 | NCBI WGS metagenome assembly VFQO01 (sample SAMN10412371, study PRJNA504923) | tailings metagenome | isolation source: Replicate 3 from Balatoc abandoned mine | place: Philippines: Itogon, Benguet | collected 2017-08-28 | reverse complement strand
GAGTACGGCGTCTCGCGCAACGAGGGCTTCATCGTCATCACCGGCGAGATCGGCGCCGGCAAGACCATGGTGCTGCGCTCGCTGATCGAGAGCCTGCATGGCACCAACGTCGTCACCGGCCACCTGGTGACCACGCAGCTGGGCGCCGAGGACACGCTGCGCATGGTCGGGGCCGCCTTCGGCTTCCGCGTCAAGGACGTGCCCAAGAGCGAGCTGCTGATCACGCTGGAGGCCTTCCTGATCAGCCAGACCAGCAAGGGCAAGCGCTGCCTGCTCATCGTCGACGAGGCGCAGAACCTGACGCCGCGCGCCGTCGAGGAGCTGCGCATGCTGTCGAACTTCCAGTTCGGCAACCAGGCCCTGCTGCAGAGCTTCCTGGTCGGCCAGCCCGAGTTCCGCGAGATCCTGCAGCGGCCCGAGATGGAGCAGTTCCGCCAGCGCGTCGCCGCCACCTGCCACATCGGCCCGCTGGACGCCGACGAGACGCAGCGCTACATCGAGCACCGGCTCAAGTGCGCCGGCGCCACCGACAAGCCCGGCTTCGAGGCCACGGCCTTCGCCGGCATCCACCAGGCCAGCGGCGGCATCCCGCGCCGGATCAACGCGATCTGCGATCGGCTGCTGCTGGCCGGGTTCCTCGCCGGCCGCACGCAGATCACGGCCGACGACGTCGCCGAGGTGGTCAAGGAGTTCGAGCAGGAGAACGACGTGCCGCGGCGCAAGCCGGCGCCGGCCGCCGATGCCGCCGCCACGCTGGGCGGCGAGCCGGTGCTGCCTGGCGGCGCTGCCGCCGCGGCATTGGATATCGATCTGGACGCCGCCGGCCTGCCGGCCGAGCAGGCCCAGGCCATGCAACGGCAGCTGGCGTCGCTGGCGGCCGACCAACGCGGCGACCAGCTGCAGCGGCTCGAGCGCGGCCTGCTGCGGCTGGAGCGCATCAACGTGCAGACGCTGGCGCTGATGCAGCAGATCGTTGCCGCGCTGACGCGACCCGAGGGCGACAAGCCGTGACCGCCTCCCCCGCCAAGGCCCGCAGCGGCCCGGTGCTGTGCGTCGTCGGCGCGCGGCCCAACTTCATGAAGATGGCGCCCATCCTGCGCGCCTTCGCCGAGCACGACCCGCCGCTGCCGGCGCTGCTGCTGCACACCGGCCAGCACTACGACGCGGCGATGAGCGACAAGCTGTTCGCCGACCTGCGCCTGCCCCGGCCCGACATCAACCTCGAGGTCGGCTCGGGCAGCCACGCGGTGCAGACGGCCGAGGTGATGAAGCGCTTCGAGCCGGCGCTGGACGAGCACCGGCCGGCCTGCGTGCTGGTGGTGGGCGACGTCAACTCCACACTGGCCTGCACGCTGGTGGCGGTGAAGAAGGACATACCGGTGGTGCACGTCGAGGCCGGGCTGCGCAGCTACGACCGCAAGATGCCGGAAGAGATCAACCGCGTGCTCACCGACCAGGTGGCCGACCGGCTCTACACCACCGAGCGCAGCGCCGGCGACAACCTGCAGCGCGAAGGCGTGGCCGCCGAGCGCATCGCCTTCGTCGGCAACGTGATGATCGACTCGCTGCGCGCCAACCTGCCGCAGGCGCGGCCGGCCGCCGACACCTTGCGCGCGCATGGCGCCGACCCGGCGCTGCTGGGTGGCGCCGCCGGCTACGGCGTGGTCACGCTGCACCGCCCGTCCAACGTCGACGACCCGGCGCTGCTGCGCCGGCTGCTCGGCGTGCTGGCCGAGGTGTCGGCCAGGCTGCCGCTGGTGTTCGCGATGCACCCGCGCACGCGCGGCAACATTCAGCGCTTCGGCCTGCAAGGCCTGCTGGACCCGGGCCGCGTGGCCATCCTGCCGCCGCAGGGCTACCTCGAGATGCTGGGGCTGATGGCCGGCGCCGCGCTGGTGCTCACCGACAGCGGCGGGCTGCAGGAGGAGACCACGGCGCTGGGCGTGCCCTGCCTGACGCTGCGCGAGAGCACCGAGCGCCCGATCACCGTCGAGCAGGGCACCAACACCATGGTCGGCAGCGACGAGCAGGCCATCCGCGACGGCGTCGCCGCCATCCTCGCCGGCCTGGGCAAGCGCGGCCGCGTGCCCGAGTTCTGGGACGGCGCCGCCGCCGGCCGCATCGCCGCCGACCTGCACCGCTGGCTGCAGGCCGGCGCACCCTGAGGCCGAGGACGCACCGCCATGCTCGCCCCGCGCATCACCAACGCGCTGACCATCGACGTCGAGGACTACTTCCAGGTCTCGGCCTTCGAGCCCTACATCCGCCGCGACGAATGGCCGCAGCGCGAGTGCCGCGTCGAGGCCAACGTCGAGCGCATCCTGGCGATGCTGGCCGAGCGCGACACGCGGGCCACCTTCTTCACGCTGGGCTGGGTGGCCGAACGTTATCCGCAGCTGGTGCGGCGCATCGTCGCCGGCGGCCACGAGCTGGCCAGCCACGGCTACGGCCACCGCCGCGCCAGCGACCTGGACGAAGCCGCCTTCCGCGACGACGTGGTGCGTGCCAAGGCCATCCTCGAAGACCTCGGCGGCCGGCCTGTGCTGGGTTACCGCGCGCCCAGCTTCTCGATCGGTGCGGGCAACCTGTGGGCCTTCGACGTGCTGGCCGAGGCCGGCTACCGCTACAGCAGCAGCATCTACCCGATCGCCCACGACCACTACGGCATGCCCGACGCGCCGCGCTTCGCGCATGCGCGCGCCGCCGGCCTGCTCGAGATCCCGGTCACCACCCTGCGGCTGCTGAACCGCAACTGGCCCAGCAGCGGCGGTGGCTACTTCCGGCTCATGCCCTACGCGCTGTCGCGCTGGATGATCCGGCGCTTCAACGCCGACGAGCGCGCGCCGGCCATCTTCTACTTCCACCCCTGGGAGATCGACCCCGGGCAGCCGCGCATCGCCGGAATCGACGCGCGCACGCGCTTCCGCCACTACGTCAACATCGCCCGCACCGAGGGCCGTCTGCGCCAGCTGCTGGCCGACTTCCGCTGGGGGCGGATGGACGAGATCTTCCTCGGTGCCGGTGCCGGTCTCGGCGCGCACGCACCGGCGGCCGCGTCCTCCGCGGCCGACTGACGACCATGGACAGCGTGTTGCGCCTGGTGCCGGGCGACGCGGCCGTCGCCGCCGAATGGGACGCCTTCGTCCAGGCCTGTCCGCAGGCCACCTTCTTCCACCGCAGCGCCTGGCAGGGCGTGCTGCGCGAGGTGTTCCGCCACGACACGCATTACCTCTATGTGCGCCGCGGTGGCCGCATCGCCGGCGTGCTGCCGCTGGCGCATGTGAAGAGCCTGCTGTTCGGCAGCGCGCTGACCAGTCTGCCCTTCGCCGTCTATGGCGGTGTCGCCGCCGACGACGAGGCGGCGGCGCAGGCACTGGAGGCCGAGGCCCAGCGCCTGGCCCTGCAGCTGGGCGTGCCGCACCTCGAGCTGCGCCAGCTGCAGCGCCAGCATGCCGACTGGCCCCGGCAGGACCTGTACGTCACCTTCCGCAAGGCCATCCTGCCCGACGACGAGGCCAACCTGCTGGCCATTCCGCGCAAGCAGCGCGCGATGGTGCGCAAGGGCATCAAGAACGGGCTCACGGCGCAGGTCGACGCCGACGCGGCGCGCTTCTTCCAGCTCTACGCCAGCAACGTGCACCGCCATGGCACGCCGGCGCTGCCGCGGCGCTACTTCGACGCGCTGCTGGAGCGCTTCGGCCGCGACGCCGAGGTGCTCACCGTCTGCGCGCCCGACGGCCGACCCGTCAGCTCGGTGCTGAGCTTCTACTTCCGCGACGAGGTGCTGCCCTACTACGCCGGCGACGACGAGGCCGCGCGCGAGCTGGCGGCCAACGACTTCAAGTACTGGGAGCTGATGCGCCGCGCCTGCGCGCGCGGGCTCAGGGTCTTCGACTACGGCCGCAGCAAGCAGGGCACCGGCTCCTTCGCCTTCAAGAAGAACTGGGGCTTCGAGCCGCAGCCGCTGCACTACGAGTACCGCCTGTACAAGCGCGACGCGGTGCCGCAGAACAACCCCTCCAACGCCAAGTACAAGCTGTTGATCGAGACCTGGCGGCGCATGCCGCTGGCGCTGGCCAACTGGCTGGGGCCCTTCGTCGTGCGCAGCCTGGGGTGAGTGATGAAGCGGCTTGTCGATCGGCACTTGTCGGGCAGGCGCGGCCCGTGCTTTCCGCCGCGGGGGCGCCCATGAGCGCCGTGCTGTCGCGTCCAGGCATGTCCAGCCCGTGGCCGATGCCGCTGCTCGGGCTGTCGCTGCTGCTGGTGGCCAACGGCCTGCTCTACCTCGACACCTGGGTGGCCATGGTCGGCATCTGGGCCCGCTCCGACACCTTTGCCCATGCCTTCCTGGTGCCGCCCATCGTCGCCTGGCTGGTGTGGCGCAGGCGCGCCTTCGTCGCCCGGCATGCGCCTCGGCCGGCCTGGTCGGCGTTGCCGCTGGTGGCGCTGGCGGCGCTGGCCTGGCTGCTCGGTGACCTGGCCGGCGTCAACGCGCTGACGCAGGCGGCCGTGGTGGCACTGGCCGTCGCCGTGGTGCCGGCGGCGCTGGGCTGGGCGGCGGCGCGCGAGCTGGCCTTCCCGCTGGCCTTTGCCTTCTTCATGGTGCCGGTGGGCGAGTTCCTGCTGCCGGTGATGATGGAGCGCACCGCCGACTTCACCGTCGCGGCGCTGGTGGCCACCGGCATCCCGGTCTACCGCGAGGGGCTGCAGTTCGTGATCCCCTCGGGCACCTGGTCGGTGGTCGAGGCCTGCAGCGGCGTGCGCTACCTGATCGCCTCGTTCATGGTGGGCACGCTGTTCGCGTACATCAACTACCGCTCGGCGCGGCGCCGGCTGCTGTTCTGCCTGGTGTCGATCGCCGTGCCGGTGGTGGCCAACTGGCTGCGCGCCTACATGATCGTGATGCTCGGGCACCTGTCGGGCAACACCATCGCCGTGGGCGTCGACCACCTGATCTACGGCTGGGTCTTCTTCGGCGTGGTGATCGGGCTGATGTTCTTCATCGGCGCCCGCTGGGCCGAGCCCGATGCCGAGCCGCCGGCGGCCCGCGAGGCCGGCGACACGGGCGCGGCACCCTACGGGCGCGCCGGCCAGGCCGCGCTGGCGCTGGCGCTGGCGCTGCTGGCGCTGCCGCCGCTGCTGACCGGCCACTGGGCCGCGGACAAAGCCCTGCCGGTGCGCCTGGCGCTGCCCGAGCTGCCGGGCCAGGCCGTGCGCGACACGGCCCTGCGCGTGCAGCCCCGCTTCGAGGGCGCCGCGTTGCAGGCGTCGCGGGTCTACGCCGGCGCCGCCGGCGAGGTCGGCCTGCACATCGCCTACTACCGCCAGCAGGGCTATGGCCGCAAGCTGGTCAGCGGCGAGAACCAGATCGTGCGCGCCGAGGACGACCACTGGCAGCGCACCCGCAGCGGCCGTGCCGAACTGGCCGGCAGCCCTTGGCGCACGCACGAGCTGCTGTCCGGCGGCATGTCCGGGCGCGGCCTGCGCGACCGGCTCGAGGTGCGGCAGGTGCTGTGGGTCGATGGCCGCCTGACCGACAGCGACCTGTGGGCCACGGCCTACGGGCTGCGGGGCCGCCTGGCCGGGCGTGGCGACGACGCCGCGGCGGTCACGCTGGTGCTGGCCGGCCCTGCCGAGAGCACCGGGCCGGCGCTGGACAACTTCATCCGTGAACACCTGGGCGCGATCGTCGCCGCGCTGGAGCAGGCGCGGGCCGCGCGCTGAAGCCGCCGCCGCGCTTGCCGAAGAACCCCCGCATCCATCGCCTGACAGCAGGCCAAGACAAGAAAGGAACCCCATGAACACCGTTGCCGTCATCGGCCTGGGCTACGTCGGCCTGCCGCTGGTCGTCGAGTTCGGCAAGCACACGCGCACGATCGGCTTCGACATCGCCACGGCCAAGGTGCAGGCCTGCCAGCGCGGCACCGATCCGTCGCGCGAGCTCAGCGACGCCGAGATGGCGCTGGCCAAGTTCGCCGAGTACACCGACGACCCCCGGCGCCTGGCCGAGGCCGACATGGTCATCGTCGCCGTGCCCACGCCGGTGGACGAGGCGCACATCCCCGACTTCAGGCCGCTGATCGGCGCCAGCACCAGCGTCGGCCGCCACCTGAAGAAGGGCGCCACGGTGGTCTACGAGAGCACCGTCTACCCCGGCGCCACCGAGGAGGTCTGCATCCCGGTGCTGGAGAAGGAGTCGGGCCTGACCTGGAAGCAGGACTTCTTCGTCGGCTACAGCCCCGAGCGCATCAACCCCGGCGACAAGGAACACACGCTGACCAAGATCCTGAAGATCGTCAGCGGCGACACACCCGAGACGCTGGACAAGGTGGCCAGGCTGTACGAGATGATCGTGCTGCCCGGCGTGCACCGCGCCAGCAGCATCAAGGCCGCCGAGGCGGCCAAGGTCATCGAGAACACCCAGCGCGACCTGAACATCGCGCTGATGAACGAGCTGGCCATCATCTTCGACAAGCTGGGCATCGACACCAGCGAGGTGCTGGAGGCCGCCGGCACCAAGTGGAACTTCCTCAAGTTCAAGCCCGGCCTGGTGGGCGGCCACTGCATCGGCGTCGACCCCTACTACCTGACGCACAAGGCCGACATGCTGGGCTACCACCCGCAGGTGATCCTGGCCGGCCGGCGCATCAACGACAGCATGGGCAAGTTCATCGCCGAGCAGACGGTGAAGCAGATGATCGCCAGCGGCAGCTACGTCAAGGGCGCACGCGTCAACGTGCTCGGGCTGACCTTCAAGGAGAACTGCGGCGACCTGCGCAACAGCAAGGTCATCGACATCATCCGCGAACTGCAGAGCTACGGCATCGAGGTGCACGTGACCGACCCGCAGGCCTTGCCCGACGAGGCGCAGCACGAGTACGGGGTGACGCTGGAGCCCTGGGACGCGCTGCCGCGCGCCGATGCCGTGGTCGCGGCCGTGTCGCACCGCGAGTTCGCCGCGCTGTCGATGGAGGACCTGGGCAAGAAGCTGGTCAAGGGCGGCGCCTTCATCGACGTCAAGGCGGCGTTCGACCCGGCGGCGATCGAAGGCGCAGGCTACCGGCTCTGGCGTCTCTGACGCGTCCGCGCCGACGCAGCGCCAGCAGCATGGCCGCCGACGACCCGCGGCCGCTGGTCGTCCACATCGTCCATCGCTTCGCGGTGGGCGGGCTGGAGAACGGCGTCGTCAACCTGGTCAACCGCCTGCCGCCCGAGAGATGGCGGCACGCGGTGCTGGCGCTGACCAGCGTCGACGCGGGCTTCGCCGCGCGCATCCAGCGCCCCGACGTCGAATGCGTGGCGCTGCACAAGCCGCCGGGGCAGGGCCTCTGGCTGTGGCCCCGCGTGGCGGCGCAGCTGCGCGTCTGGCGCCCGGCCATCGTGCACACGCGCAACCTGGCGGCGCTGGAGATGATGCCGGCCGCCTGGTGGGCCGGCGTGCGCGGTCGCGTGCACGGCGAGCATGGCCGCGACGCCGAGGACCCCGACGGCAGGAGCCGCAAGCACCGGCTGATGCGCCGTGCGTTCCGCCCCTTCGTGCAGCGCTACGTGGCCCTGTCGCGCGACCTGGCGGCCTACCTGCACAGCGCGGTGGGCGTGCCGCGGCAGCGCATCGCGCAGATCTACAACGGCGTCGACGTCGAGCGTTTCATGCCCGCGGCACTCGGCCGGGCGGCGGCGCGCGCGGCGCTGCCCGGCTGCCCCTTCACCGACCCCGGCCTGTGGCTGGTGGGCACCGTGGGCCGCATGCAGACGGTGAAGGCGCAGCCGCTGCTGGCGGCGGCCTTCGTGCAGTTGCTGCGTGATCAACCGGACCTGCGCACGCGGCTGCGCCTGGTGCTGGTGGGCGATGGCCCGCTGCGCGCCGAGTGCGAGGCGCTGCTGCAGCAGGCCGGGGCACGCGAGCTGGCGTGGTTTGCCGGCGAGCGCGCCGACGTGCCCGACCTGATGCGCGCGCTCGACTGCTTCGTGCTGCCCTCGCTGGCCGAGGGCATCTCCAACACCGTTCTCGAGGCCATGGCCACGGCGCTGCCGGTGGTGGCCACCGCGGTGGGCGGCAACGCCGACCTGGTCGAGCACGGCGTCAGCGGCCGCATTGTGCCGCCGGGCGACGTGGCGGCACTGGCAGGCGCCATCGCCGGCTATGCGCAGGACCCGGGCGCGGCGGCCGCCGCCGGCGCCGCGGGCCGCCGGCGCGTGCAACAGCGCTTCAGCCTGGGGGCCATGGTCGATGCCTATGCCGCGGTCTACGACGAGGTCTTGCAGGCCTCGCGCCGAGGCACGCGCCGGGCTGCGCGGTGAGGTGGCCGGCGCGGCAGTGGCGCGCGCGGGCTGGCGAGCGTGTCGAAGTCCACGCGCCCGCCCGGTGGTGCGGGTCGGCGTGGTCGGGGGCTGCCCTACCATTGCCCGCACGCTGCGGCGGTCGCCGCGGCACTGGCGCGACCGCGCCGCCTGATCCTCCATCTTCCGAACAGCCTGCCCGATGTCCCACCTGATTCGCGCGCGCGCGCCCCTGCGCCTGGGCCTGGCCGGCGGTGGCACCGACGTGTCCCCCTACTGCGACGAGTTCGGTGGCTGGGTGCTGAACGCCACCATCGACCGCTTCGCCTACGCCATCCTCGAGACCGAGGTCGACGAAGGCCTGGCCTTCGTCGCCGCCGACCGCGGCACGCGCTGGCAGGGGGCGCTGACCGAGCAGGTCGAGGCCGTCGGCCCCGAGGCGCTGCACAAGGCCGTCTACAACCGCATCGTGCGCCAGTTCAACGGCGGCCGGCCGATCAGCCTGCGCCTGACGACCTACTGCGACGCGCCGCCCGGCTCCGGCCTCGGCTCCTCGTCGACCCTGGTGGTGGCGATGATCAAGGCCTTCCAGGAGCTGCTGCGGCTGCCGCTGGGCGAGTACGAGATCGCCCAGCTGGCCTTCGACATCGAGCGCAACGAGCTGGCGCTGAGCGGCGGCCGGCAGGACCAGTACGCCGCCACCTTCGGCGGCTTCAACTTCATGGAGTTCTACGAGCGCGGCCGCGTGGTGGTCAACCCGCTGCGCGTGAAGAACTGGATCATCTCCGAGCTCGAGGCCTCGCTGGTGCTGTACTTCACCGGCGTGTCGCGCGACTCGGCGCGCATCATCGACGAGCAGCGCCGCAACGCCCAGGCGCACGACGCGGCGGCGCTGGAGGCGATGCACGAGGTCAAGCGCGAGGCGCTGGCGATGAAGGAAGCCATCCTCACCGGCGACTTCGACGGCATCGCCGATTCGCTGCGCCGCTCGTGGGCCGGCAAGAAGCGCATGGCGGCTAGCATCAGCAACGATGGCATCGAGCGCGTGCTCGACCTGGCCCTGGCCGCCGGCGCCCGCGCGGCCAAGGTCTCGGGCGCCGGCGGCGGCGGCTTCATGATGCTGCTGGTCGACCCGGCGCGGCGCATGGAGGTGCTGCGCGCACTGCAGGGCAGCGGAGGTCAGGCCCAGGCCTGCCTGTTCACCAAGCATGGGACCCAGGGATGGACGATCCGATGAACACCTACATCACCGAGCAGATCCAGCAGAGCCGCGACACCCTGGAGCGGCTGGCCGCCGACAGCGACCTGCTGGCGCGGCTGGAGGCCGTGGCCGAGGCCAGCATCCGCTGCCTGCAGGCCGGCGGCAAGCTGCTGTTCGCCGGCAACGGCGGCAGCGCCGCCGACGCGCAGCACCTGGCCGGCGAGCTGGTCAGCCGCTTCGCCTACGACCGGCCGGGCCTGCCGGCCTTCGCGTTGACCACCGACACCTCGGTGCTCACCGCCATCGGCAACGACTACGGCTACGAGAGGCTGTTCCAGCGCCAGGTGCAGGCCGTGGGCAAGGCTGGCGACGTGCTGATCGCCATCTCCACCTCGGGCCGCTCGCCCAACATCCTGGCCGCCCTGCGCCAGGCGCGCGAGCAGGGCCTGGTGACCGTGGGCTGGACCGGCGCGCGCGGCGACGCGATGGCGGCCGACTGCGACCACCTGATCCGCGTGCCCTCGGCCGACACGCCCAAGATCCAGGAAGGCCACATCGTGCTGGGCCATATCCTGTGCGGGCTCATCGAGCGCGCCTGTTTCCCGAAGTAGGCCGCGTGCAGGCCGTCCTGCTGGCCGGGGGCATGGGCACGCGGCTGCGTGCCGTCGTCGCCGACCGGCCCAAGCCCATGGCCGAGGTGGCCGGCGAGCCCTTCCTGGCGCATCTGCTGCGCCGGCTGGGCGCGCAGGGCGTCGAGCAGGCCGTGCTGGCCGTCGGCTACCTGCACGAGCAGATCGTGGCCCACTTCGGCGCGCGCTTCGAAGGCATGGCCCTGCGCTACGCCATCGAGCGCGAGCCGCTGGGCACCGGCGGCGCGATGCGCGAAGGCCTGCGCCTGGTCGACGCCGCGCATGCGCTGGTGCTCAATGCCGACACCTGGCTCGAGGCAGACCTGGCCAGCGCCCACCAGGCCCATCTGCAGGGCGGCTGTGCGCTGACGATGCTGGTGCGGCCGGTGGACGACGTGGCCCGCTTCGGCGCGGTCGAGGTGGTCGGCGGCCGCGTGCGCGGCTTCCGCGAGAAGGGCCGGCGCGGTGCGGGCCTGATCAACGCCGGCTGCTACCTGATGCGGCGCGGGCTGCTCGAAGGCCTCGATCTGCCCGAGCGCTTCTCGTTCGAGACCGACTGCCTGGCGCCGCTCGCCGCGCGCGAGCCGGTGGCGGCGCTGGAGGTGCGGGGCGACTTCATCGACATCGGCGTGCCCGAGGACTACGCACGGGCGCAGCAGTACTTCGCGGCGCGCCAAGGTGGCTGACAGCGGCTGCCCGCGCTGGGTCGAGGGCCGCGGCGCCGCTGGCGCGCCCGGGCTGCGGCGCGCCCTGTTCCTCGATCGCGACGGCGTGGTCAACGTCGACGACGGCTACACGCACCGCGAGCAGGACTTCCGCTTCATGCCCGGCATCTTCGAGCTGGTGCGCTGGGCGGTGGACGACGGGCGCGCGGTGGTGGTGGTGACCAACCAGGCCGGCATCGGGCGTGGTTACTACGACACGGCGCAGTTCGAGCGCCTCACCCGCTGGATGCTGGCCGAGTTCGAACGCCAGGGCGCGCCGCTGACGCGCGTCTACTACTGCCCGCACCATGCCGAGGCCGGTGTGGGCGCGTACCGCATCGACTGCCCCTGCCGCAAGCCGGCGCCGGGCATGCTGCTGGATGCGGCGCGCCAGCTGGCGCTGGACCTGCCGGGCAGCCTGCTGGTGGGCGACCGCGAGAGCGACGCCCGCGCCGGGCTGGCCGCCGGCGTTGGCCGCGTCGTGCTGCTGGGCGACGCGCCCGCGCCGGGGCTGGCCGTCGAGCGGGCCGCCGATCTGCCCGAGCTACTGGCCGGTCTGGCCCGCGCTTGAGATGGGGCAGCCACCCCGCCACAGGCGCCAGCAACCCACCGACAAGATGCCCGCCGCACGCTGAACGTTCGCGCGCCACCGACATGGACGACATCCTCTTCCTGGCCCAGCGCTGCCCCTACCCGCCGAACAAGGGCGACAAGATCACCACCTGGAACGTGCTGCAGCGGCTGGCGCGCACGCACCGCGTCCATGTCGGCGCCTTCATCGACGACCCCGACGACTGGCGCCACGAGCCCTTCCTGCGCGAGCGCTTCGCGTCGGTGTGCCTGCGCCCGCTGGACCGCCGCACCGGCCTGCTGCGCGCCGCCGGCGGCCTGCTGCGCGGCGAGCCGCTGAGCGTGGCCTTCTACCGCGACGCCGGCATGCAGCGCTGGGTGGACGACCTGCTTGCCCGCGGCCTGCGCCGGGTGTTCACCTACTCGTCGGCGACGGCGCGCTTCGTGCTGGACGCGCCCGGCTGCCGCCGGCTGATGCACTTCGCCGACATCGACTCGGACAAGTGGCGCCAGTACGCCCGCGTGTCGCGCTGGCCGATGGCCTGGGTCTACGCGCGCGAGGCGCGGCTGATGCTGGCCTGGGAACGGCGCGTGGCGGCGGCCTTCGACGCCTCGTACTTCGTCACCGAGGCCGAGGTGGCCGACTTCCGGCGCCTGGCGCCCGAGTCGGCGGCGCGCGTGGCCGAGTTGGCCAACGGCGTCGACGCCGACTACTTCTCGCCCGAGCGCGACTACCCGGTGCCCTGGGACGACCCCGCGCCGCGCCTGGTGTTCACCGGCGCGATGGACTACCGCCCCAACGTCGATGCCGTGGTCTGGTTCGCCGACGAGGTGCTGCCGCGGCTGCGCCAGGCCGCCGGCGACGTGCGCTTCTGCATCGTCGGCAGCAAGCCGGCGCCCGAGGTGCTGGCCCTGGCCGCCCGCGACGGCATCCAGGTCACCGGCCGGGTCGAGGACGTGCGCCCCTATGTCGCGCATGCGCGCGGCATGGTCGCGCCGCTGCGCATCGCGCGCGGCGTGCAGAACAAGGTGCTCGAGGGCATGGCCATGGCCAAGACGGTGGTCTGCAGCCCGCAGGGCCTGGAGGGCATAGACGCCACGCATGGCGTCGACCTGTGGGTGGCCGATGGCGCCGAGGCCTTCGTGCAGGGCTGCACGGAACTGCTGGCCGGCCGGCTGGAGCTGGGCGGCAGCGCCCGCCGCACCATGCTGGCGCGCTACGCCTGGGAGGCAAGGCTGGCGCCGCTGGACAGGGCCTGGGACGGCGCCTGAGCGGCGGCCGGCGCCGCGCGCCGCCGGCCGCGCCCGCCAGGGCCGTGGCGTATGTCATGCCCGTGGCTGCGCCGGCGTGGCGCGGGGCGTTCCACCGGTGGGGATGTCGTCTAGCATGCCCGGATGCGGGTGCCCACAGGGGCGGCCGCAGCCCTTCGTACCCCCGGCCGGCTGGCGGCGAGCGACGACCATGTGTGGAATCACCGGTGCCTTTGACACGCGCGGCCAGCGCGACATCCCGCGCGCGGTGCTGCAGCGCATGAACGACTCGCAGCACCACCGCGGCCCCGACGAAGGCAGCCTGCACCTGGAGCCCGGCCTGGGCTTCGGCCACCGGCGGCTGTCGATCATCGACATCGCCACCGGCCAGCAGCCGCTGTTCAACGAGGACGGCTCGGTCTGCGTGGTGTTCAACGGCGAGATCTACAACTACCAGGAGCTGATCCCCGAGCTGCAGGCGCTGGGCCACCGCTTCCACACCAAGAGCGACACCGAGGTCATCGTGCACGCCTGGGAGAGCTGGGGCGAGGCCTGCGTCGAGCGCTTCCGCGGCATGTTCGCCTTTGCGCTGTGGGACCGCAACAAGCAGACGCTGTTCATGGCCCGCGACCGGCTGGGCGTGAAGCCGATGTTCTACGCGCTGCTGGACGACGGCACGCTGCTGTTCGGCAGCGAGCTCAAGTCGCTGCTGGCCTGGCGCGACGCCCGCGGCGGCATGCCGCGCCAGATCGACCCGCTGGCGGTCGAGGAGTACTTCGCCCTGGGCTACGTGGCCGAGCCGCGCACCATCTTCAAGGCCGCGCGCAAGCTGCCGCCGGCGCACCGGCTGACCATCCGCCGCGGCCGCCCGGTGCCGGCGCCGCAGGAATACTGGGACGTGCACTTCACCGGCGGCAACCCCAGCAGCGCCGCCGATGCCGCCGAGGAACTGCGCCACCGGCTGCGCGAGTCGGTGCGGCTGCGCCTGATCTCCGAGGTGCCGCTGGGCGCCTTCCTGTCGGGCGGCGTCGACAGCAGTGCCGTGGTGCAGGCCATGGCCGAGCTGTCCGATGCGCCGGTCAACACCTGCTCGATCGCCTTCGCCGACCCGCAGTTCAACGAGAGCCACTTCGCGCAGATGGTGGCCGACCGCTACCGCACGCGCCACTTCGTCGACCGCGTCGACAGCGACGACTTCGACCTCGTCGACACGCTGGCCGCGCTGTACGACGAGCCCTATGCCGACAGCTCGGCCATCCCCACCTACCGCGTCTGCCAGCTGGCGCGCAAGCACGTGACGGTGGCGCTGTCGGGCGACGGCGGCGACGAGAGCCTGGGCGGCTACCGCCGCTACCGGCTGCACCTGATGGAGGAGCGCATGCGCGCGGCGCTGCCGCAGGCGCTGCGCCGGCCGCTGTTCGGGCTGCTCGGCCGCGCCTACCCCAAGGCCGACTGGGCGCCGCGCTGGCTGCGCGCCAAGACCACCTTCGAGGGCATGGCGCGCAGCTCGGTCGAGGCCTACTTCCACTCGGTCTCCATCCTGCGCGCGCCGCAGCGCGCGGCGCTGTTCAGCGCACAGCTGCAGCGCGAGCTGGGCGGCTACGACGCGCAGCGGGTGTTCGAGCACCACGCGTCGCGCGCCGACACCGACGACCCGCTGTCGCTGATCCAGTACCTGGACCTCAAGACCTACCTCGTCGGCGACATCAACACCAAGGTCGACCGCGCCAGCATGGCGCACAGCCTGGAGGTGCGCGAGCCGCTGATGGACCACCCGCTGGTGGAGTGGCTGGCCACGCTGCCCTCGTCGCTGAAGGTGCGCGGCAGCGAGGGCAAGTGGCTGTTCAAGAAGGCCATGGAGCCGCGCCTGCCCGACGAGGTGCTGTACCGGCCCAAGATGGGCTTCTCGGTGCCGCTGGCGCGCTGGTTCCGCGGCCCGCTGCGCCAGCGCGTGCAGGACGCCGTGCTGGGCGAGCGGCTGGCGGCCACCGGGTGGTTTCAGCGCGACGCGCTGCAGCAGCTGGTCGACCAGCACCAGAGCGGCGCGCGCGACCACAGTGCGCCGCTGTGGTCGCTGCTGATGTTCGAGGCCTTCCTGCGCCGTGTCGTCGACGACGCGCCGGCGCCACCGGCGGCCGCGCCGACGGCGGGGGAGGCGGTCGCGGCATGAGCCTGCGCGTCCTGCATGTCTTCGACCACTCGCTGCCCCTGCACAGCGGCTACACCTTTCGCAGCGCGGCGATCGTGCGCGAGCAGCGGCGGCTGGGCTGGGAGACCTGCCACCTCACCAGCCCCAAGCATGTGGCGCCGGGGCCGGCCGAGGAGACCGTGGATGGCCTGGTCTTCCACCGCACGCGCCATCCCGGCGGCCCGCGCTGGCCGGTGTTCAACGAGCTGCGCCAGATGCGCGCCACGCAGCAGCGGCTGCTGGCGCTGGCGCGGCAGTTCCGCCCGCACCTGATCCACCCGCACTCGCCGGTGCTCAACGCCATCCCGGCGCTGCACGTGGGGCGGCGGCTGGGCATCCCGGTGGTCTACGAGCTGCGCGGGCTGTGGGAGGACGCCGCGGTCGACCACGGCACCACCCACGAGGGCAGCCTGCGCTACCAGCTCACGCGCGGCCTGGAGACACGCGCGCTGCGCCAGGTCGACCACGTGTTCACCATCTGCGAGGGGCTGCGCGGCGACATCGTGGCGCGCGGCATCGCGCCCGACAAGGTGACCGTGATACCCAACGCCGTCGACATCGAGAACTTCGCGCCCGGCGGCCAGCCCGACGCGGCGCTGCAGGCTCGCCTGGGCCTGGCCGATGCCGAGGTCGTCGGCTTCATCGGCAGCTTCTACGCCTACGAGGGCCTGGACCTGCTGCTGGCGGCGCTGCCACGCCTGCTGCAGCGGCGGCCGCGCGTGCGGCTGCTGCTGGTGGGTGGTGGCGCGCAGGAGGCGGCGCTGAAGGCGCAGGCCAGCGCGCTGGGCATCGCCGAGCGGGTGGTGTTCACCGGCCGCGTGCCGCACGACCAGGTGCAGCGCTACTACGACCTCGTCGACGTGCTGGCCTACCCGCGCCACCCGATGCGCCTGACCGAACTGGTCACGCCGCTGAAGCCGCTGGAGGCGATGGCCCAGGGCCGCGTGCTGGTGGCCAGCGACGTGGGCGGCCACCGCGAGCTGGTCCGCGACGGCCAGACCGGCCTGCTGTTCGCCGCCGGCAACGCCGAGGCGCTGGCCGACAAGCTGGCGCAGACCTTCGAGCAGCGTGCGCGCTGGCCCGAGCTGCGCCGCAACGGGCGCCGCTTCGTCGAGCAGGAGCGCAGCTGGCGGCGCTCGGTGGCGAACTACCAGGCACCGTTCGCGGCGCTGGCCGGCGCCGTGGCCTGAGCGATGTCGCTGGCCGGCCTGCACCTGGCCCTGGTGGGGCCGCTGCCACCGCCGGCTGGTGGCATGGCCATGCAGACCTTGCAGCTCGCCGACCTGCTGCGCGCCGCCGGCGCGCAGGTCGAGCTGGTGCAGACCAATGCCCCGTACCGGCCGGCCTGGGTCGGCCGCGTGCCGGTGCTGCGCGCCGGCTTCCGGCTGCTGCCCTACCTGGCCGCGCTGTGGCGCGCCTGTGGCCGGGTGCGGCTGGTGCACCTGATGGCCAACTCCGGCTGGTCCTGGCACCTGTTCGCCGCGCCGGCCATCTGGATCGCCTGGCTGCGCGGCGTGCCCGTGCTGGTGAACTACCGCGGCGGCGAGGCAGGCCCCTTCCTGCAGCGCAGCGCAAGGGTGGTCGGCTGGTCGCTGCGCCGTGCGGCGCGCCTGCTGGTGCCCTCGGGCTTCCTGCAGCAGGTCTTCGCCCGGCACGGGCTGCAGGCGGCGCTGCTGCCGAACATCGTCGACCTGCAGCGCTTTGCGCCGGCGGCGCAACGCCGCCCGGGGCCGCCCCGGCTGCTGGTGGCGCGCAACCTGGAGGCGATCTACGACAACGCCACCGCGATCCGCGCGCTGGCGGCGCTGCCGCTGCGCCATGCCCAGGCCACGCTGACGCTGGCCGGCAGCGGCCCCGAGGAAGCGGCGCTGCGTGCGCTGGTGGCTGGCCTGGGGCTGGGCGAGCGCGTGCGCTTCGCCGGCCGGCTGTCGCGCGACGAGATGGCCGCACTGCTGGCCGACAGCGATGTCGCGATCAACCCCAGCCGCGTCGACAACATGCCCAACTCGGTGCTCGAGGCGATGGCCGCCGGCGTGCCGGTGCTGAGCACCGACGTCGGCGGCGTGCCCTACATCGTGCGGCATGGCCACACGGCACGGCTGGTGCCGGCGGGCGACCCGCAGGCGATGGCGGCCGAGCTGGCCGCCCTGCTCGACGACCCCGCCGCCGCCGCCGCGTTGGCCGTCGCGGCGCGTGCCGAGGTGCAGCGCTACACCTGGCCCCAGGTGCAGCCGCTGCTGGTGGCGCACTACGCTGCCGTGCTGGGCGCCGCCGGCGGCGGCACGCTGAAGCTGCGTTGAGCCCGCGATGAGCCTGTACACCCGCTTTGCCTCCGGCGTGCTGTTTCCGCTGCACGAGCGCCTGAAGCGCCACGACTCGGTGGCCGTGCGGCGGGGCCTGGAGCGCACCCAGTGGTGGCCGCCCGAGCAGCTGCAGGCGCTGCAGCTGCAGCGCCTGCGCGCGTTGCTGGCCGAGGCAGGGCGCGAGGTGCCGTACTGGCGCGAGCTGTTCGGCCGGCTGGGCTTCAACCCGGAGGCCGTGCAACGCGTCGAGGACCTGCGCGCCCTGCCGCTGCTGGACAAGGCCACGATCCGCGCCCACACCGACGCGATGAAGCACCCGCGCGCCATCGGCCTGGCGCGCCACAACACCGGCGGCAGCTCGGGCGAGCCGCTGATCTTCTTCATCGGCCGCGAACGCACCAGCCACGACGTGGGCGCCAAGTGGCGCGCCACGCGCTGGTGGGGCGTGGACATCGGCGACCCCGAGCTGGTGGTCTGGGGCTCGCCCATCGAGCTGGGCGCGCAGGACCGCGTGCGCGCGCTGCGCGACGCGGCGTTGCGCACCGCGCTGCTGCCGGCCTTTGCGATGAACGAGCAGAAGCTCGACGCCTTCGTCGCCGAGATCCGCCGGCGGCGCCCGCGCATGCTGTTCGGCTACCCGTCGGCGCTGAGCCACATCGCGCGCCATGCACGCGAGCGCGGCGTGCGCCTGGACGACCTCGGCATCCGCGTCGCCTTCGTCACCAGCGAGCGCCTCTACGACGAGCAGCGCGAGCTCATCGCCGGCAGCTTCGGCTGCCGCGTGGCCAACGGCTACGGCGGCCGCGACGCCGGCTTCATCGCCCACGAGTGCCCGCGCGGCGGGCTGCACATCACGGCCGAGGACATCGTGGTCGAGCTGGTCGACCGCGACGGCGCGCCGGTGCCGCCGGGCCAGCCCGGCGAGATCGTCGTCACCCACTTGGCCACGCGCGACTTCCCTTTCATCCGCTACCGCACCGGCGACGTGGCCGTGCTCGACGAGCGCCGCTGCGGCTGCGGCCGCGGGCTGCCGATGCTGAAGGAGATCCAGGGCCGCAGCACCGACTTCGTGGTCGCCGCCGACGGCACCGTGATGCATGGCCTGGCGCTGATCTACATCCTGCGCGACCTGCCGGGCGTGGCCGGGTTCAAGGTGGTGCAGCACAGCCTGCAGCGCTGCGAGGTGCAGCTGGTCGAGGGCGCGGGCTTCCCGGCCGACGGCGAGGCGCGCATCGCCGCCGGGTTCCGCGCCCGGCTGGGGCCGCAGGTGCAGGTGGAGCTGCACCGCGTGGCCCGCATCGAGCCCGAGAAGTCGGGCAAGTTCCGCTACATCATCAGCCACGTGGCGCCGCCGGCCGCGGGGCCGGTGCAGCCGCACGCGGAGGCCGCCGCCGATGCGTGACATCGCCATCGTCGCCCTGGTGATCCCGCTGGCGCTGTGGGCGCTGCGGCGGCCGTGGATCGGCGTGCTGCTGTGGTGCTGGCTCAGCCTGATGAACCCGCACCGCTACACCTGGGGCTTCGCCTACTCGCTGCCGCTGGCGATGGTGGCGGCGCTGTGCACGCTGGTCGGCACCCTGGCCACGGCGGACAAGAGCTCGCCGATGAAGGGCCCGCCGGTGGCGTGGTTCGTCGCGCTCACGGCATGGATCACCGTGTCCTGGTTGATGGGCCTGGACCCCGCGGGCGACTACGCCCAGTGGGAGAAGGTGATGAAGATCAACCTGATGGTGCTGGTGGCGCTGATGCTGGTGCACACCAAGGAGCAGATCCTCGCGCTGGCCTGGGTCTGCGTGCTGTCGCTGGCGCTGCTGGGCGCCAAGGGGGGTGTGTTCACGCTGACCAGCGGGGGCAGTTACCGCGTCTGGGGCCCGCCCGAGTCCTTCATCGCCGACAACAACGAGTTCGCGCTGGCGCTGGTGATGACCATCCCGCTGGTGCGCTTCCTGCAGCTGCAGCTGCGCGGCGTCTGGCCGCGGCGGCTGATGCTGGCGATCATGGTGCTGTGCGCGGTGGCGGCCATCGGCTCGCACTCGCGCGGCGGGCTGCTGGCCATCGTCGCGATGTCGCTGCTGCTCTGGTGGCGCGGCAACAGCAAGGCCCTGGGGGCGGTGGTGATGCTGTCCTTGGCGGTTGCGCTGGTGGCCTTCATGCCCGACGCCTGGAGCGAGCGCATGAGCACCATCGAGACCTACAAGGAAGACCGCTCGGCGATGGGCCGGATCAGCGCCTGGTGGGTGTCGTGGCGGGTGGCCTTCGACTACCCCACCGGCATCGGCTTCTACCTGGCGCGGCCGATGCTGTTCATGAAGTACTCGCCCTACCCGGACCTGGGCACGCCGGTGGCCCACAGCATCTACTTCCAGATCCTGGGCCACCACGGCTTCTTCGGCTTGTTCCTGTTCCTGATGGTGTGGTTCAGCACCTGGCGGCTGGCCGGCCGCATGCGCCGCGACGCCGCGGGCATCCCGCAGGCGGCCTGGTGCGCCGATCTCGGCGCGATGGCGCAGGTCTCGCTGCTGGGCTACCTGGTCGGCGGCGCCTTTCTCAGCCTGTCCTACTTCGACTTCCCGTACTACGTGATGGCGATGGTGGTGATGGCCTATGCCTGGATGCGGCGCAAGGGCTGGGAGACCGACCCGGCGCCCATGCTGAAGTGGCGCGTGCCGGGGCTGGATGCCGCCGGCCCGGCCGCGCCCAGGCCGGCCAGCAAGGCCTGGTACTGAGCATGCTGGCGCCGCTGTTCTCGCTGCTCTCGCCGGCCGGCGCCGGGGCCCGTCTGAGCACGCTGATCTTCCACCGCGTGCTGCCGCAGCCCGACCCGCTGTTCCCGGGCGAGCTGGACGCGGCGCGCTTCGACGCGCTGTGCGGCTGGCTGCGCGCCTGGTTCCGCGTGCTGCCGCTGCGCGAGGCGCTGCAGCGCCGCGCCGAGGGCAGGCTGCCGGCGCGCGCCGCGGCCATCAGCTTCGACGACGGCTACGCCGACAACTGCGAGATCGCCACGCCCATCCTGCAGCGCCACGGCCTGCACGCCACCTTCTTCGTCGCCAGCGGCTTCCTCGACGGCGGCCGCATGTGGAACGACGGCGTCATCGAGGCCTTGCGGCGCTGCAAGGCCGAGCGCCTGGACGCCAGCGACCTGGGCGGCACGCTGGCCCATCCCCTGCCACCGCTGGCGCTGCACGACGCCCAGGCCCGGCGTGCCGCCATCGACCACGTGATCGCGGCCATCAAGTACCTGGAGCCGGTGCGGCGCCAGCAGGCGGTCGACGCGCTGGCGCGCGCCAGCGCCGCGGAGTTGCCCGACGACCTGATGATGAGCACCGCCCAGCTGCGCCGCCTGCGCGGCGCCGGGATGGACGTCGGTGCGCACACGCTGACGCACCCGATCCTGGCCCGGCTGGACGACGAGGCGGCGCGCGGCGAGATCGTGCAGGGCCGCGAGCGCCTGCAGGCGCTGCTGGACGAGCCCATCCCGCTGTTCGCCTACCCCAACGGCAAGCCCGGCCAGGACTACTCGCCGCGCTCGGTGCAGCTGGTGCGCGAGGCCGGCTTCGAGGCCGCGGTGTCCACCGCCTGGGGCGTGGCCACGGTCGCCAGCGACCCGTTCCAGATCCCGCGCTTCACGCCCTGGGACCGCACGCGCGGACGCTTCGGGCTGCGCCTGCTGCGCAACCTGCGGCAGGCCGCCTGAGCCGGCAGGGGCGCTGCGGCCTGCCGGGCGCGCCGGCTCAGGCGCGGCGGCGGCGCGCCGCCAGCCAGCCGAACAGGCCCAGGCCGGCCAGCATCATCGCGCCGGCGCCGGGCTCGGGCACCGCCACCACCAGTGGCTTGTACAGCCAGACGCCGGCGTCGCCGGTGGCGGCGCTGTAGTTGTCCAGCGCGATGAAGGCGCCCAACTCGGCCACGTACTTCCACTTGCCCAGCACGCCCAGGTCGCCGGCGGCGCTGGTGAAGCTGCCACCGGGCTGGGCCGCGGTGCGGCTGTCCAGGCGCGTCACGGTCCAGACCAGGTCCAGCGCCCCATTGGCGCCGAACTCGGCCTGCGTGACCCAGACCGTGCCGCCGTTCTCGCCGTCCCACAGGTACAGCTTGCCGGTGGCCTTGTCGTAGTCGATGCCGTGGTTGACGTTGACCTCGAAGGGATTGCCGTCCGCGTCGACCAGCGCGACGTAGCGGTCGAACAGGCAGCGGTCGCTGCGCGGGTCGTTCTCCCAGGCGAAGACGCAGTCGGCCACCTGGCCGGCCCCGTTGGTGGGCAGCTGGCCCAGGTTCCAGACGCTCAGGCCGTGGTAGTTGCTGCCGGCCACCGAGGTCTGGATGAACAGGTTGTTCCCGGTGTCGAAGGCGGCGGCGCTCTGGAAGCTGGGTGCGTACCAGGACACGCCGACCTGGGTGAAGCGACCCAGCTCGCCCGAGCGGATGTCGCCCACCTCGTAGCGGTACAGGTTCTGCCAGCCCGAGGCATTGGCGTCGCCGGTGACGTAGACCACGTCCTTGCCGTTCTCGACGCGCACCGCCGTGGCGGTCTCGATCTGGCTGGTGGCGGGCCCGCTGCCCGACCAGCGGCCGCGCAGGTTGGTCCACATCTCGCCACCCTCGGTGGTGGCGAGGTAGCCCGAGCCGGTGGTGCCGCCGACCTTGTTGGGGTCGGCACGCAGGGGGTCCCAGGCCCAGGGTCCGGCGATCACCGGGTTGCCGTTCGCGCCTTCGTTGACGAAGGCGCCGCCGCTGTTGAAGGCCGCGCCGCCGAAGGTCAGGTACATGCCGTTGACCGGCAGGAACACCGAGTTGTCGTAGGTGTGGGCAGACTGCGGCGCAGCGTTGTCGACGACGAAGTAGGTGGCGCTGCTGCCGTAGCGCTCGATGCGGCTGGGCAGCGAGCCGCGCGACCACAGGCCGGTGCTGCCGCTCCAGGTGTACATCTCGTTGCCCATGTAGTTGGCGTGGCCGCCACCCCACAGCAGCAGCTGCTTGTTGACGCTGTCCCAGGTGACCGAGCTCCAGGCCGTGACCACGGTGGCCGGGTTGGAGTAGGAGCCGCTGGGCAGCCCGCCTTCGGCGACGCTGGCCCAGGCGCTGGAGAAGCTGTTGGCGTTCACCTGCACCCATCCGCCGGCCGGCGTGGCCGCCAGCAGGCCGTGCAGGTAGGACAGGTCGGACGCCTGGGCGCCGGCGCACAGCAGCGCCGCCGAGGCCAGCGCGGACAGCCTCGACTGGAGGGGGCGACGGGGGGAAGCGGAGCGTGGCACGTTGGTTTCCTGGTGGCCGGCCCGGCGCGCAAGACGCGGGGGTGGGCGGCATGGGGGCGTTCGTGCCGCAGCCTATGGAGGCCGGACCAGGACCAAAACCCCGGGCCCAGGGGGGACACCCTCACCCTGGGTGGGTAAGTTGTAACGGTGCGTTGCCTGCCCGGCGCAACCGGGGCGCAAGGCGCTGCGCGGCCGCGGGCGCGCCGCCGCGTGCGCCGTGCGGCCCTGCGCCTTGCTCAGCCGGCGTCCAGCCGCCAGTCGGGCGCATGCCCGCGCAGCCACTGCTCGAGCATCATCAGGATCCAGACCATCTCGCCGTAGTAGCCGGGGTGCTCGCGCAGGCGCTGGTCCAGCAGCGTGCGCACGAACTCGGGCCGCACCAGGCCGCGCGCGGCGATGCCCCGGAGCGACTCGGTGGCCAGCGCACGCAGACCCTCGTGCCGCGTGGCCCAGACGCCGAAGGGCAGGCCGAAGCCCTGCTTCTTCTTGGTCAGGATCTCGTCGGGCAGGAAACCACGCAGTGCCTCCTTGAAGAACCAGCGCAGCTTCAGCCCGCGCAGCTTGTCGGCCGGCGGCAGGCCCAGCGAGAAGTCCAGCAGCTCGTGCGACAGCATCGGGTAGGCGACCTCGACGCCGGCCAGGCCGGTGGTCATGCCGACCTTGGGCAGGTCGCTCTCGGCCAGCGTGTAGCGCCAGTCGAAGGCCAGCGTGCGGTTCAGCTCGCCGGCATCCTGGGCCATGGCCCACACCGCGCGCTGGTGGGCCAGCGGCGCGCCGGCGTCGACCTGGGCCAGGAAGCCCGGCGTCAGCACCTCGGCCGGCCCCAGGCGCAGCAGCAGGTTGTACATCTGCAGCCGGTCCGGCATGGGTTCGCGCGCCTGCTCGACGTAGCTGGCGCCCTTCTTGAGCCCGGGCAGGCGGCCCAGCGGGCTGCGCAGCAGCAGCGGCTCCATCAGGCCGCGTCGCAGCGGCCCCGGCACCAGGCCGTACCAGCCGAACACGCGCTGCTTGGCGTAGCGCGAGTTGCCGCCGAACAACTCGTCGCCGCCGTCGCCGGCGAGCATGCGCGTCACGCCGTCCTCGCGCGCGCGCAGCGCGCAGTAGTAGGCCGGCAGCGCCGACGAGTTGCCGAAGGGCTGGTCGTAGTGCCGGGCGACCTTGGCGATGCCGGCCACCAGGTCGGCCGGCGTCACGTAGTACTCGTGGTGCGTGCAGCCGAAGTGCTTCGCGGCGATGCGCGCGAAGGCCATCTCGTCGTAGCCCTGCGCCTCGAAGCCGATCGAGTAGGTGTGCGCCGGCCGCCCGGCGCTGCGCGAGACCATGCCGGCCACGGTGGAGCTGTCGGTGCCGCCACTGAGGAAGCAGGCCGGCGTGCCGCCGTCCAGGCGCTGCTGCACGGCCTGCTCGATCAGCCCGAGGAAGCGGGCCTTCTTGTCGGCGAAGGGCTCGCGGCGGTGCTCGTCGAAGCGCGGCGTCCAGTACGGCGCCACCCGCACCTGGCCCTGCTCGAAGACCAGGCAGTGGGCGGGCGGCAGCCGGTGTATGCCCTGGTAGATGGTGCGCGGCGACGGGATCGCGTGGAACACCAGGTAGTCGTAGACCGCCTGCGCATCGATCGCGTGGCCGGGGTCGGCCAGCTCGTCGGCACGCGCGGCGAAGCGCAACTCGTTGCCGACCAGACGCCAGCACAGCGAGTGCACGGCGAAGCGGTCCACCGCCAGCACCGTGCGGCCGCCGGGCTCGCGCCAGCCGACGGCGAAGTCGCCGCCCAGGCGCTCCAGCGCCGCAAGCGGGTCGCCGCGCAGCAGCTGCGGCCAGACGGCGGCGGCGCCGTCGCGCGCGGCCGCGGCTTGCAGCCCTGCGTCGCCAAACGCGGGCCGGCCCAAGGCCAGCTGCGCGCGCGTGGCGCCGGCATCGGCGGTCGGCGAGGCGGGGGCGGGGTGCGCGGTCATGGTCACGGCGTGGGTCTGGGCGTCGGTGGGGCGTTCGGGCGTGCCGGCGGGCTGGTCTGCGGCTCAAGGCCGGCGCGGCGCCAGGCGCTGGAATGCACCCGGGTGGCGCGGTGGCAGCTGCAGCGCCTCGGCAGCAGCGGGGTGGCGGTAGCTCCAGCGCGGCCGCAGCTCGGGCGGCAGCACCTCGGCGCGGCCCGCTGCCGCAGCGCCTTCGCGCAGCCAGCCATGATGCCCGTCATCGAGTGCCAGCTCGCCATCGGCAAGCGTGAAGTTGTTGCGCAGCTCGGCGCCTGCCGCGGCGATGCGGTCGCTGCCCAGCCAGACGTTGTTGGCCAGCAGGGTCTGCGGCGGCGCGCCGGCCACGCGCAGCAGCGTGCCGCTGCCGGTGTCGTCGATCCAGGTGCAGTGGGCGATGCGCAGCCGGTTGCGCGGCCAGCGGCGGCCCTCGGCGCCGTAGCTGGCGAGGGCCTCGTTGCGCGTCGCACGGCCCTGGCGCAGCAGGCAGGCCAGCAGCAGCGCGTCGCCGCCGTCGGGGAACTCGGCCTCGTAGCTGGCCTGGCCGTCGGCGTCGTCCAGGCGGCAGGCGATGACGCGGCTGTGCGCGGCCCGGCTCTTCAGCAGGTGGCCGGTGTCGCCGCCGTGCAGCCAGCAGCCCAGCAGCTCGAGCTGGGCGATGGCGCCCGCGTAGAGCTGGTGGTTGTGGCCGTCGGGCCGCCGGTTGTGGGCGAACTCGCAGCCCTCGGCGCGCAGCACGATGCCGGCGTCGTTGGCCGTCATCAGGCCCATCTCGTTGTCGAGGAAGCGGCAGTCGCGCAGCGCCAGCGAGCCGGCTTCGAGCCGGATGCCGGCGCCATTGCGATGCGGCACCCGGCAGCCGATGAAGTCGAAGCCCTCGGCCTGCAGGCGCGTGGCGCGCACGACCCAGATCGCCTTGCCTTCGGCGGCGGCGCCGCCGGCCCACAGCCGCACGCGGCCGCCCACGGCGCGCAGCTGCAGGTCGGCCTGCTCCCAGGCGGCCACGTCGGCGTGGTAGTCGCCGGCATCGACCTCGATCACGTCGCCGCTGCGCGCGTCGCGGGCGGCGTCGGCAAGCCGGGCGATGCGGCGCGCGGGGCCCACCTGCAGCGTGCGGGGGCGCGGGTCGCTGGCAACCTGGGCCAGGGCCGGGCCCGCCGCGACGCCCGCCAGGGCGCGCAGCGCGTGGCGCCGGCCCCGCTTCATGGCCCCGGCCGCAGGGCGTGCAGCGGCAGCTTGGCCAGGGCCAGCAGGTTGGGCGCGACGCGGCCCAGGCGCAGCGAGCGCCAGTGCAGCGCCGCCGCCTCGCGCCAGCGCCGGTGCAGCCGGCAGCGGTAGGCCCAGTCGGCGAGGACGGTGGCGCGCTGGTCGTCGATCAGGGCGCGCTGGGCGGCGTCGACGCCGGCATGGCCGCGGATGATCTCCAGCGCCAGCAGCAGCCGCGGCGCATGGCCCTCGGCGCTGGCGTCGGCCTCGAAGGAGATGTTCTCGTCGTGCAGCGCGTAGCGGATCTGCTCGTCCAGCAGGCAGCCGAAGCGGTGGCTGCGCGCCAGCCGCACCCAGAACTCGTAGTCCTCGCTGATGCGCAGCCGCTCGTCCATGCGCAGGCGCGCGGCCTCGGCCCGCAGCACCACGCTGGACAGGTTGAACCAGCAGCCATCGCGCAGCAGGTGGTCGACGAAGCGCTCGTCGAACACCACCAGCCCGGCGTCGACATGGGACTTGCCGGCCGCCGCCAGCTTGCGCTCGAAGTTGGGCCCCATGTAGTCCTCGCGCACGCCGTTGCGTTCGTAGCGTGCGCGGCCGAAGACGAGGCCCAGCTCGGGGTGCGCCGCGAAGGCCGCCAGCGCCTGCGCCAGGTGGCCGGGCAGGAACTGGTCGTCGGAGTCGAGCAGCGCCACCAGCTCGCCGCGCGCCGCGGCGATGCCGGTGTTTCGCCCGCCGGCCGGGCCCTTCAGGCCCTGGTTGCGCAGCAGCCGCACCGGCTGGCCGGCATAGGCCTGCGGCAGCCAGTCGGCAGTGGCGTCGGTGGAGGCGTCGTCGACCACCAGGACCTCGAGCGCGATGCCGTCGGCGCGCTGCGCCAGCGCCGAATCGATGGCCGGCGCGATGGTGTGGCGGCGGTTGTAGGTGGGGATGACGACGCTGACGAGCATGGCGGACGGCGTCACGCGGTCAGCCGCAGCACTCTGCGGATGACTCGACGGAGGTTGATCGCGTTGGACTTCAGGCGCACAGCCCAGGTGTACGCGGGCAGCGGCCGCGCCTGGCCGGCCACCTGGTCGTACACGTCGACGTAGCGTTGGCGGACCGACGCGGCATCGAAGTCCCTTTGAACGATCTTCGGCCCCTGCTCCCGCAGCCGCGCCCACTCGGCGGTTGGCGTCTCGCGCAGTGCACGGGCCAGGGCACCCGGTGCGCGCATGTCGACGAACACGCCGTCCTTCACGATGCCGCGCTGGTTGGGATGATCGGTACAGACGACGGGCAGACCCATGGCCATGGCTTCGATGTAAACGATGCCGAAGGTCTCGAAGAGCGAGCCCAGCGTGAAGACATCCGCCGCGGCATATGCGTCTGGCAGCGCATCGTGCGACAGCGAGGTAAAGATCACTCGGTCGCCCAGCAGTTCCCTTCCAAGCGTCTTGATCGCTGCCGTGTCGGGGGTTTCCTGGCCGGCAACGACGAGCCATGCGCCGGGGACCTGGCTGACCTCCCGAATCACATGGTCGGTCCGCTTGTGCCAGTAGCAGATCGACCCCACGGTGATCACGACAAACGCTTCCGCAGGTATGCCGTGGCGCTGGCGGAAGCTGGAGACCACGCCGGGATGGAAGCGCCGCGTGTCGACTGCATGCGGGATCAGGAAGGCCCGGCCCCTTGCGCTGCGCTGCAGGTTGTAGTCGGTGTACTCCTGCACCGCGTCGCAGGGTGGCTGGTCTGCAGCAGGCAGCGCGCCGCCGTTGGACCACAGGATGGCGGGCGTGCGGGCAAACAGATGCCGATGCGCCCAGAGCACCTGGCAGACCTCCTGCTCCAGGCAGTGTAGGACGTCGAAGTCGCCCACCAGCAACGCCGGCAAGGCACCGTAGGCAAAAGTCTCGCCCTCCACCCGCATGCGCTCGACCTGCACCGCGGCGGCGTGCCACTTGGGCGCCACGCACAAGTGCATGCCGTCCAGCTCGGGTGCATCGCGGGGGACATGCGGAATCACGGTCTCGCCTGGCGCAGGAGCACCGCCACCCTTGAACAACGAGATGTCGACGGCGTCGCGAACCAGTTCGAACAGGTCGCGTGCGAACACCTCATGGCCGCGACGAACGGTGCCGAGGCCCGAGCACAGCAGAGCGACGCGCGTCCGGCGACTGCTCCTGTCGGGCTGGGATGCTGGTGTGGTCAAGGCGTCGCAGGGGCGTTGAAGCGCCCGGACTTTAGCGGCAACGATCGTCGCCGTGACCGCTTCCGACGCCATTCGACACCACCCGTGCCCAAGTCCGTACCTGAATGTGCAATCTGCCATGCCGGGGCCGGCGGTGGGCTGTGTAGCATTCCTCCGCGCCTCGGGCAGTCACCCGCGGGAGGGTTCGGTCTATGCCAGCAGAGTGGTCAAGCAACCAGTACGACGAGGTCTATGCGACCGGCGGTACCGACCAGATCTATGACCTCCCCTACCGACACAGTGGCTACTACCCGCTGTTCAAGGCGGTGGCCAGGGCCTTGAGGGCGCACCGCGCTCGCTCTGTCCTCGAGGTGGGCTGCGGCACGGGCGGCTTCGCCCTCCTGTGGCTGGAAGGCGGTGGCGGGGTGGCCTACCGAGGCTTCGACTTCAGCAGCACCGCGGTGGAGCGCGCGCAGGCGCGGACGGGTCGTCCCGAGCTGTTCAAGGTCGGGGACGCCCGGTCCCCCAGCAGCTACCGCGACGACTTCGATGCCATCGTCTGCACGGAGGTTCTGGAGCACATCGAGCAGGATCTGGAAGTGATGTCGCTCTGGCCAGCGGGTACCCGTTGCGTGTGCAGCGTGCCGAATTTCGGCGCCGAGAACCACGTCCGGTACTTCCAGTCCGAGGACGAGGTGCGGCACCGCTATGGTGGCTTGGTGAACATCGAGAAGGTGGTACGCGTGAAGCGGCCCTATCTCAATGACCTGTCCTGGCGCAGCTATGCAAGAGAGTTGCGATGGAACCGCTATCGACCGAAGCGGCTGCGCATGATCCTGGGTTTGACATCCTTCGACCGGGCTGGCGGCTGGTTCCTGTTCTCTGGGACACGAACGACGGGCTGACGTCGATCCTGTGCGATCTGCGAGATATCTCCACGCGGCCCGCTTGTGTTGCGTCGCATGGAACTGGTGGGCCGGTGGGACTCCTCGCCGGGAGGCGACCGTGACTGAAGATGGAAACTCAACGCTAGGACCGCATTCATGCTGAACGATGGGCCAGTCAAGTTTGCGCTCGTGGGATGCGGGCGCATCGCGGCGAACCACTTCACCGCCCTTGAGCAGCACAGAGACCATGCTCGGCTGGTAGCCGTTGCCGACACCAACCCTGCCGCGTTGAGCGCAGCCGTGGCGCGGACGGGGGCAGTGGGTTACCCGAACGTGGATGCGCTGCTGGCCGGCAGCGATGCCGACGTGGTGGTGCTGGCCACGCCCAGCGGGC
>VFQO010000829.1_pt1 | contig 29013 bp, 24 predicted proteins | sample 3512331 | NCBI WGS metagenome assembly VFQO01 (sample SAMN10412371, study PRJNA504923) | tailings metagenome | isolation source: Replicate 3 from Balatoc abandoned mine | place: Philippines: Itogon, Benguet | collected 2017-08-28 | reverse complement strand
CCTTCCCCCTCTTTTTTAGATCAATTATTACAAATTGAAGTTCCCGGAGGTATTTTGTGTTCAGTAAAAGTTTTAAAACAATAATTTACAAAAATTATTTAGTACTCGCGGGTATAGTTTAATGGTAGAACTTTAGCCTTCCAAGCTAAGTGTGTCAGTTCAATTCTGTCTACCCGTATTAAAAGTAGAGCTAATTAATCTACTTAAAATATTAATGAATAAACTAGTATCTTTTTAAAAAAACATTTATAATAATTTTATTATTTAGGCAAATCTTTTTCCGTAAAATTAGAGAAAAAATTTTTTACTTTAAATTTATTTTATACATTTATTTAGTAAGTATTATTTTAACGTATTACGATATTATGACAAATTCTGAGCAAACAAATAATAAAAAAAAAAAAGAATCAAAAAAAATAAAACAAAATTCTTCAAAAAAAATCAATTCGCAATCTTTTCCAAATTTTGAAGAAGATCTTTTCTCAATTGATACGAAAAGTAATAAAGTTGAAAAAGAAATAACAAATCAAAATATTGATATAACTTCATCTGATTTACTCTCTCATAATTCTCAAACTATAATTGATAATAAAAATAAAAAACTTGCATCAAAAAATATTTTAGGTCTTATTTGGGATAAAAAGTTTGGGATTAATAAGGAAAATTTAAAAACAGATGAAGTTTTTAAAGATTTATCTGAAGAAATTAATATTGATAATGAAGATCTTTCATTTTTTAATAAACCTGACTTTATTGAATCTTCTTTTTCTCACAATTTTAGCAACGAAAATCTAAAACCATTAGATCAAGAAAAACCAATAAATAAAAAAAAAGAAAAAAAGTCAAAAGATTTCTTTTCATTAAATTTATTAAAAGCATCTACTAAACAAACGTTTAGTGATGATTTTGAAAATGATAATAATTCACAAGAAATTTCAAGTGATAAAAGTCAAGATGGTTTAAGTACTTATGGGACCGATTTAACAAATTTAGCTCGGGAAGGAAAATTTGATGAATGTTTTGGTCGCGAAGAAGAACTTACAGAATTAATGGAAATTCTTGTCCGAAAACAAAAAAATAATCCAGTTTTAATTGGAGAAGCTGGTGTTGGTAAAACAGCTATTATTGAACTTTTTGCAACAAAATTAGCAAATAATAGTGTTCCATTTGTTCTTGAAGGACGCTCAATTGTAAGTATTGATTTAGCGCGAATAATTGCCGGTTCTAGATATCGTGGAGAATTTGAACTTCGTTTACAAGATATTTTGGATGAAATTTTGGAACATCCACATATAATTATGTTTATTGATGAAATTCATACTTTAAGTGGAGCAGGCGCTGCAGAAGGTTCACTTGATGCTGCTAATATTTTAAAACCAGCTTTATCACGCAGTGGTTTTCAATGTATTGGGGCAACGACGATTAAAGAATATCAAAAAATTGAAAAGGACCCCGCATTAAATCGTCGTTTTCAACCAATTAAAGTAAAAGAACCTTCAGTTGAAGATACCTTAAATATTCTTTATGGTTTACGTCCATCAATAGAAGCATTTCATAATGTTACTTTTTTACCTGGAACATTACGCTTAGCAGCAGAATTATCTTCACGTTATATTTATGAAAGATTTTTACCTGATAAAGCAATTGATTTGGTTGACAGAGTAGCTGCCCGTCAAGTTTTAAAAGCAACTACTGTTAGTTCTGGTACTATGATTTCTTCTATTGTAGATAGTGCATTAATTAATATTGGTAAATTAAAAAATGAATGTTATCGCCGTGGAGATTTAGCTACATTATATGTTTTTCAAGAAGTTGAATTTGCATATCGCCGTTTCTTATTAGAGTGGGTTGAAAATCCATTAAGTTTTTCTGAAAATCTTTTAAATAAAACTTCTTCAACACCTTTAGCTGAAGAACTTTATGAAAAAATTAGATTAACAGTTTTAAAACATGTTGATAACTTATTATTTTCATCTGCAAAAATAAAGAAAGTTAATTCAGTAGAAACTAATTTTTCAAAAATTGCTAATAAAAAACTTTTTTCTATAATTGAATATCAAATAGCAAAAACATTAATAACAAAGGAAAAAAGTTCCCTTGATAAAAATAAATATAATTTCTCCCTATATCTATTAAAAAGATATTTAAAATTTTATATAAAAAATAAATCTCAATTTGATTTTATTAGTTTTCTAAAACTTTTTAATGAGGAACTTAAAGCGTTTAATTTTACAAATTTTGAGCATTCAAGTAAAGATAATTTTATAAATAAAAACAAATTAAATGAAATTGAAGGTTCACGATTAAATACATATTATGATTTTTTAAATAATATAAAACCTTTAATTAAAAAAGGCTTAATTGAAAGTTTAGCTCGAACAGGTAATCTTACATTATCCCAAAGTGATATTCAAGATATTTACTCATTACTAGGCTTTTTAACTAAAAATCAAAATAAAAATTTTATTTCACAATTTAATGCAAATCAGAACTTTTTAATAAGTAAAAATAAGGTAAAATCATTTAAACATGAAATTAGTGCAGAAGACATTCGAGATTTAATTTCAAAACTTACTGGGATTCCTTTACAATCCGTATCAAATGATGAATCAAAAAGGTTGTTACATTTAGAAGATGAATTACATTCACGAGTAATTGGGCAGGAAGCTGCGGTTTCTGCAATAGCAAAAGCTATTCGTAGATCAAGACTTGGAATTCAAAATCCTAATCGTCCAATTGCTAGCTTTATGTTTTGCGGACCAACTGGTGTTGGTAAAACAGAAGTTACGAAAGCCTTAGCTGCGTCACTATTTGGTTCAGAATCAGATATGATTAGATTTGATATGTCAGAATTTATGGAAAAATTTACAGTATCGCGATTAATAGGTTCACCTCCTGGGTATGTAGGATATGAAGAAGGTGGTCAATTAACAGATGCAGTTCGACGTAAACCTTATTCTGTAGTTCTTTTTGATGAAGTTGAAAAAGCACATCCTGAAATTTTAAATATATTATTACAAATTTTAGAAGATGGTAGATTAACTGATACTCAAAAAAGATTAATTCCATTTGAAAATGCTGTTATTGTAATGACTTCAAATGCTGGTGCAAGTGAAATTCAAAACATTTTAAGTGAAGAATTAAATAAAAATAAACTAGAAGTTGAGTTCGAAAATACAAATTCTACACGTTTAAATAACTTTAAAGATTCTTTAGTTGATGAATACAGTGGGCCCATTTCATTTTTTGAATCATCAATTCAATTAAATTATCTGGAAGATCTTCAACGACGATTAACATCAGAGCTTAGTAGTTCATATAGATCTCTTAAAGCATCTCAATTTTTGAAAGAAGAAAATGCAAAATTAGAGTCTTCTAAAGAAACTAGTGACTTTGATAAAGATAATACAATCTTAAAAGAAGCAGTTTTAAATCGTTTAAGCAGCATTTTTCTACCAGAATTTTTAAATAGATTAGATGATATTATTATTTTTCGTCCTCTTAGTCAAAAAGAGTTACGTTTAATTTGTAATATCATGATAAAACAATTAGAAAAACGTTTATTACTTAAAAAAATTCAATTAAGAGTTGAAGAAAATGTAAAAACAAAATTAACTTTTGACGCTTACAATCCTGTTTTTGGTGCTCGTCCTTTAAGAAGAATGATAACAAAGTTTGTTGAAGATTTAGTATCAGAATTTATTTTAAAAAATCCGATGGTAGATCATCAAAATAATGTATCATTACAAATATTTTTAGATGAAACACAAAATATACGAGCCCAAAAAATAATTTCTACTATCTAAGCTTATTACTATTAATTTATTTAAATACAAAAAAGTCTTTGACAAAATTTTACTTAATAAGTATAATTTTATATAGGTTATAAGCCAAGATAGCTCAGTTGGTAGAGTAGTGGATTGAAGATCCTCTTGTCACCAGTTCAAATCTGGTTCTTGGCATTTTTAAAGGCTTTTTAAATTAAAGCGCCTTTAGTTCAGCTGGTAGAACGCAGGTTTCCAAAATCTGGTGTCGAGGGTTCAAATCCTTCAAGGCGTGTTAATAAATAGCCTTTTAATTCTTAAAAGGCTACCTAACGATAAATTCTATTTTTTAATTTAAGCTTAAATATATTATAAATACAGATGGCAAAAAAAATTAAAGCTTTTGTAAAACTTGCATTACCTGCAGGAAAAGTCACACCGGCACCGCCAGTAGGTCCAGCTTTAGGTCAACATGGTGTAAATATTGCATCCTTTTGTAAAGAATATAATGCAAAAACTTCTGATCAATTAGGGCTTATTATTCCTGTTAAAATTACGATATATGATGATAAATCTTATACTTTCATTTTAAAATCCCCTCCAGCTTCTATTTTGTTAATAAAATATTCTAATATCAAGAAAGGAGCATCACAACCTAACCGTGAAAAGGTAGGAATAATAACACGTGAAAATGTAAAAAATATTGCTTTATTAAAATTAAAAGATTTAAATACGAAAGATTTAAATAAAGCGATGTTAATTATTGAAGGAACTGCAAAAAGTATGGGTATCAAAATTGAAGATTAAGTCTAATAGAATTTTTAAAGTATGAACAAAATATCAAAACGCTTTAAGCAGTTACAAAACCTTGTTACTCAAGAATCTTATTCATTAGTTGAAGCAATTTACTTGCTTAAAAAACTACAAAGTACAAAATTTATAGAATCAGTTGAAGCTCATATAGCTTTAAATGTTAATCCTAAATATACAGATCAACAATTAAGAGCATCCGTAACATTGCCGCATGGAACTGGCCAAAAATTAAAAATAGCTGTATTAGCAGAAGTAGAAAATAAAACAGCTTTCTTGGAACAAGGTGCTGATATAGTAGGTAATGAAGACTTGTTAACTGATATTGGTCAAGAAAAGATTAATTTTGATATTTTAATCACTACACCTTCATTAATGCCAAAACTTACTAAACTTGGAAAAATTTTAGGACCAAAATCCTTAATGCCTTCACCAAAGGCGGGTACTGTAGTTCAAAATATTTCGGAAGCAATTCAAGAATTTCGAAAAGGAAAAATTGAATATCGAACAGATAAAACGGGTATCATACATTTATCTTTTGGAAAAACAACGTTCTTAGAAAGTAATCTTCAAGAAAATTTACTGAAGATTTATGAATCAATTGAAAAAAATAAACCGGCAAGCATAAAAGGAAAATATTTTAAAACAATTTATCTTTGTACTTCTATGAGTCCCTCAATCCGTATTAATTTAAATACACTTAAAATTTAAGTTGATATTAATTTATTAAAGGATTATAATTCCCTTTTGGTCACGGATATTAATACTTTGAAGCATTTAAATGATGATCACAAAGCAATTGGGTTTGACGACTTGGATTGGTCTACTATCAGTAGGGAAACTACAATTTATTTACTTGAGAAATCTAGTTCTTCTAAGATTAAAATTATTTATCAATCTATTTTTTTTTATTAGAAAATTTGATTAAAGCTGTTATTTCAAATAATTCTGTTGATTTAAGAAATACGTGGAATCCTGATGAGGCTGTTAGTCGACGTAGTTCTCTCCTGTAACTATTAACAAACCTATTTTTAATCAAATTAAGAACATTACTATAAATATAGTTAATAAAAATAAAAATTAAGCTATGGATAAAATAAAAAGCATAATAAACATATTAACTGAAATAGATGCAAAACGTATTTTATTCGGCGCTTGTGTTCTTTTAAAATATGAAACTCAGGATGATGATCTGTTCGGGTTATTTGTAGCTTCGACTACTTGTAGTCTATGCGCGGCTCTATTTGCAAAAGAATCATTTGACTATGTGGCAAGATATTAGAAAATAAAGGCGGCTAGTAAAAAAACTTGTAAAGCGATTAACCAAATTGCTGCTAAGGGAGAAAAATATTTTAAAAACAAATAATCATTATAGAGATTAAGACAATATAAATGGAGGGTTAGTATTGACCCTCCATTTATATTGAAGTTGGTGTAAAATTTGTTATACTTGGATAAAATATAAATCATTTACAATATGCAACACACTATAGAGAACATTAATCCAAATCCACTAATCGGTTCCGAAGCTGTTAAATACGAGCCGGCGGTTGAACCAGGCAGGGGGCAGGTTTAGAATTTGCGCTAAAAGACTTTTTTAACTTATTCCCGAACGAATTTATTGCCTTCTGAAGTTTTAGCGCAGTTAACCTTAAAGTTTGAACAAATATATAATTTCTCAAGAAGAGCATGCGGATGAACCTGAAAAAGGCAAACATATACATGTTTATCTATAATTTGACCGTAAGGTTAACATTTTGTCGTTCTCGTTTTTAGATCTCGAAGAAAGCGATGGTAACGGTTTCAAAAAAATATTCATGGTGACTAACCGCCGGTAAAAAAATAAAAATCATGTTATTAAATATTTTAAAAAGACCAAGCTATTTTGCGACGTATTCGACATGTGCGTATTACGAAACCCATTTTTAATCAATTTAACAATATTACTGTTAATATTGTTAATAAGAAATCTTAACTATATTTATTTAAATACCTAAAAAATTTATGGCACCATTTTTTCGAGACTATAGCGATTTCGAAGATCGTTACAAAAAAGCTATACTAGATCAAATAGAAGATCCACACACAAAAGATGTTGCGAATATATCTTTAACAGCTAAAGATTGTGTGTATCAAAGCGCTGTGTGTATTACTACAGGTGCTTGTTATACTGCATGTGCTGTATTATTAGAACTTGGTGACCATACTGCTGGTCTTTTATGCTATGCTGGCTGCTCAGCATTTGTAGGTTTTGCCTCATATCGAGGATTCAGAACGTTGTGGCAAGAAGTTTCAATTCCTATGAAAGATTATATTTTATCTTTTTTTGCTACTAAAAAATAAAAACGGTAAAACTATTTTTGGTATAATATATGCAAGTACCAAAACTAGTTCAATATTGTGGTATTTTTGGTTAAAATTCATATAATATAACACAAAATATATTACAAACCCTCTCTATATATTGGGTTGGTGTAATATTGGTTATAATTGGTGATAAATCACTAATAAATTAAAATTTATAATAATAATATAAGAAGTATCGTCGCTAGAAATTTTAATGAACCCGTTACAATAGCATCGGAATTTATAAAATTTGAACCTGCGGAACCTTCCCTGAAAGGCCTTCAAGTGTCTGATATTCAAAAAAAATTTAGAATTTACGCGAAGAGACTTTTTTTAACTTACAGTCAAACAAATTTATTGATCACAGAGGGTCTCGCCCAGTTAAAACAAAAATTTTCAAATGTAAACCTATATTATTTTTCAATAAGAACACGTGGATGAACCTGAAAAGGGAAAACATATAAATATTTATCTTGAGTTTAATAAAAAAGTAAACATTTTACATGTTTCTGTGTTGGATCTTGACGAATATGTGGAAAATACTACAGAAACAGAACCTTTAAAAAAAACATCCACGGGTATTAGCAAGCTCTAAAGAACAAAAACGACGTACTGAAATACGTAAAAAAAGATGGTAGTTTCATAAGCAATTTTGAAACAATTGAAGAGTTTAACACTAAATTATTCTTACTTGCGAAAGAAAATGGATTAAGTACTGTTTTAAATTATTTAGTCGCAAAAAACCTGAATTAATTGTTAGCGATTTAAAAAAAATTTATTCTAATTTAAAATTTTTCTTGATACTAATGTAACAAAACTGGAACCTCGTTTTTCAGATTTGGATTACCCATCGGATTTACTACATTAGTACAACTTTGAAAAAACTAAAAAAACATTGTTTTTAACGGGTCTATCTGAAACTGACAAAATGGGGGGAATTATTGACGCAAAGTAAAAATAACCTTATATATTACTAAATGTATTTAATAAAAATTTGAATATGACTAATCAAATAATTAATTTAATTGAGCAATTAAAAAGTTTAACTTTAATTGAAACGTCGGAACTAGTAAAAGAAATTGAAAGAGTTTTTAATGTTGATGTTTCCCTTCAAGCTATACCTCAAGCTAGTACACCAGTAGTAAATGCAGAAATTATAAAGCCTGTAGAAGAAAAAACTTCATATGATATTGTGTTAACAGAAGTTCCAACAGATAAAAAAATTGCAATTTTAAAAGTAGTTCGAACAATAACAGGTTTAGGCTTAAAAGAATCAAAAGAAATTGTTGACAATATTCCGAAACTCGTGAAAGAAGGAGTTACAAAAGATGAATCAGAAGTTCTTAAAAAAGAACTTGAAACTGCGGGTGCAAAAATTGCTATTAAATAATATTTTCATAAATAAAAAACTAATATCTAATAATCTAGAAGAACTTTATTTTAAACAACGGGATGTAGCGCAGCTTGGTAGCGTGTCTGCTTTGGGAGCAGAGGGTCGTAAGTTCAAATCTTACCATCCCGATTTAATTAGATTTTGTAATAAAAAATAGTTTTTGTTAATACCCCCAAGGGAATTCGAATCCCTGTTGCTTCCGCGAAAGGGAAGCGTCCTAGGCCACTAGACGATGGGGGCAATATATTTATATTATATATATATAAATTATTCCATTTGTCAAGAAAAATTTGTTTAATTAACAACTATTTTTTCAAATTAAAATAACTGGGTTACCTGGGAATTGAACCCAGAACTTATCGGTTAAAAGCCGAGTACTCTAACCATTGAGTTAGTAACCCCTTCTTATCTTTTTTAGGTATAAAATTTTAAATTTACCTTTATTTTACTAATATTATGAATAAAAAGCTAGTTTTATAATTAAAACTATTAGATAAATTTTAAATTACTTTTTAAGCCGGGACTGACGGGGTTTGAACCCGCAACTTCCGCCGTGACAGGGCGGTGCTCTAACCAATTGAACTACAGCCCCTTAAAAAATTTTAGGAGAAGAAGGGATTCGAACCCTTGATACAAAATATTTTGTATAACAAATTAGCAATCTATCGCAATCGACCACTCTGCCACTTCTCCGTAGCTCTGATTGGAATTGAACCAACAACCTAGAGAGTATGAATCCCTAACTCTAACCAATTGAGATACAGAGCCTAAAAGTTTTGTTATGATCGTATTGTTCATATTTATTATATTGAAATTTTTTAAGTATAGCAAGTTTTATGATATTAGAAAAGGAAATTTTATACTGAGATGGTAGGAATTGAACCTACGAATAATGGCTTCAAAGACCATTGCCTTACCACTTGGCCACACCCCATATAGTAGTAAATGAGCAAGGAGGGATTTGAACCCCCGACTCCGTAGTTCGTAGCCACGTACTCTAGCCTCTGAGTTACATGCCCATTTGTAGAATTTAAAATAATTATTAAAGAGTAAATCGTGCTTATTTTAAAATAGTTTATTATATTAAACAATATTTTAAAATTAAATGACGAACCGTATTTGTAGGTTGTGCACCGTTTTTTAAATAATTAAGAAGACGTTCTTTTTTAATTAAAAAAGCTTTTTTTAAAGGATCATAATACCCTAACTCTTCCACGCTTTTTCCATTTCGTTTTGCTAAATTAGGAATTACGATAAATTTATAAAATACTCTTTTTTTTCTTCCTATTTTTTTTAAGCGAATTTTTAACATAGTAAATAGAATAAAATAAAATAAAATAAAAATAGGTTACACTATATTATTAATTTATTAAACTAAAAAGTTTTTCAAGTCTAATTAATAATAAAAGTTTTAAAAAACTGACTGATTTTAATAGAAGCTCAAAAGTTTCAAAAGCTATTAAACCTGAAATATCAAATCCATGTTTACCTAAACGCGCAGGTGGAAAATATTTACGCCAAAAACGAAACCATGGTTCGGTAATAATACGTACCATTGATAAGGGCCATTTATAAGGATTAAATAAAGGTAATTGATCAAATAATAATTTTGTAAAAATTAAACCTTTATAAAATCGTCCGAAAATATATATCAAACTTGTAAACTCTACCAATCCTTCTAGAATAAAAATTGCAGAAAAAATACTTTTTGTAGATTTTTGACCAGTTTGAAGAAATTTTAAAAAAGACACGTTACTAAAATTAAATAAAATAAAAATTTTTAACTTGGTATATATATATAATATAACAATATCATAATAACAAAAAAAAGTCACTATTTTAAAGTTTAGTTTAAAATTTAACTAACTATTATTATTTTTATATGAATATTTTAAAATTTTTTAACCCTGCTTATCAATATGGTTTTATCACAGATATTGAAAAAGATAATTTTCCATATGGTTTAACTGAAAATATTATATCTTTACTATCAAAGATAAAAAATGATCCTATATGGTTATCTAAATTTAGATTAGAATCCTATAAAAAATGGAAAAAAATGGTTATTCCAGCTTGGGCAAATCTAAATATACCTCCAATTCTTTTTGATCAAATTTTTTATTATTCAGGTAAAAAAACAAAAAAAGAATCTTCTTTAATTTCTGAAATAAATCCAAAAATTTTAGAAACTTTTAACAAACTTGGAATTCCACTTTCTGAACAAAAACGTTTAACTAATGTTGCAATTGATGCTGTTTTTGACAGTAATTCGATTTTAACAACATATAAAGAAAAACTTGGAAAAGCTGGAATTATTTTTTGTTCTATTTCAGAAGCTATTCAAGAATATCCAGAGTTAGTTTATAAATATTTAGGTACTGTTATTCCTCCTGGTGATAATTTTTTTGCGGCCTTAAATTCTGCTGTTTTTAGTGATGGATCTTTTTGTTATATACCTAAAAATATAAAATGTCCGATGGAACTTTCCACGTATTTTAGAATAAATGATAAAGAATCAGGTCAATTTGAACGTACTTTAATTATTGCAGAAAAAAATAGTTCAGTAAAATATTTAGAAGGATGTACAGCCCCACAATATGATAAAAATCAGCTTCATGCTGCCATTGTTGAATTAATTGCTTATGATAATGCAGATATTGAATATTCTACTATCCAAAATTGGTATAGTGGAAATGAAAACGGCTTTGGTGGTATCTACAATTTTGTTACTAAGCGCGGAATTTGTTTAGGCTCAAATGCTAAAATTTCCTGGGTCCAAGTAGAAGTTGGTTCTGCGATTACTTGGAAATATCCAAGTTGTATCTTGAATGGTTTAAATTCAGTTGGAAAATTTTATTCAATAACTTTGACAAATTTTTTTCAACAAGCTGATACAGGAACAAAAATGATTCATTTAGGTAATAATACAAAAAGTACGATTATTTCAAAAAGTATTTCTGCTGGAAATTCTACAAATTCTTATAGAGGTTTAGTTAAAATAAGTTCAACTGCGTACAATGCTAGAAATTTTTCAGAATGTGATTCTTTTTTATTAAATTCTTCTTCTCATGTTTGTACTTATCCTTATATTGAGTGTGGAAATTCTACCTCTATAATAGAACATGAAGCAAAAATTTCAAAATTAAGTAATGAGCAACTTTTTTATTTTTTACAACGTGGTTTATCTAAAAATAAAGCATTAGAATTATTAGTTAATGGATTTTGTAAAGATGGTCTTATTAAACTTCCCCTAGAATTTGCTGATGAGGCAAACAAGCTTTTAACACTTAAGTTAGAGGATGGTATTGGTTAAAAAAAATTATGTCTATTTTAACACTTTATAATCTATCTGTAGAAAACGAAACAAGAGAAATTATAAAAAATTTAAATCTTTCAATTAATGAAAATGAAATTCATATTATTATGGGACCAAATGGATCTGGAAAAAGCACTTTTGCTAAAGCTTTAGCTGGGCATCCTGATTATAAAATTACAAAAGGAAATGCATTTTTTAGTCAAAAAAATCTTCAGTTACTATCAACTGAGGACAGATCAAAACAGGGTTTATTTCTAGCATTTCAATCGCCAATGGTTATCAATGGTTTAACTTGTTTTGATTTTTTTCATTTAATTTTTAATGAACATAAACTTTATAAAAATCAAAAAACGTTAGATGCAATAGAATTTTTTTTATTAATTAAAAATTTATTAGCTGAAATTGGCATCCCAGAAGATTTTTTATATAGAGATTTTAATGAAGGTTTTTCTGGTGGCGAAAAGAAAAAAAATGAAGTTTTACAAATGCTTTTATTGGAACCAAAATTAGCTATATTAGATGAAATAGATTCAGGTTTAGATATCGAAGCATTGAAAAAGATTTGTTTTCTTTTAAAAAAACAACAAGTAAAAACATCTTTTTTAATTATTACACATTATCCTAAAATAGTTGAACTGTTAAAGCCAAATTTTGTTCATATTTTTTATGATGGGAAAATTCAAAAAACTGGTAACGCAACTTTAGCTTATGACATTGAAAATAAGGGTTACTATTTTGACTAGAAAAAAATTTATTGCTACTTAATTTAGTTATCTTAAATTAGTGAAGGTTTCTTTAAATGAAATATTTTTTTTTACAAATAAAGTTTGTTTTATTAAAGAATTTTTTATTAAATTAACTTTAGATACTTCATTTTGTGAACATTCTAAAAGATTTTTTAAAATTAAAGCAATTCCACGTGGACTATCATCATTAGCTGGTATAGGGTATGTTACTAAATCTGGATCACAATTCGAATCAACTATACAAATAGTTGGAATTCCAAGTTTATGACATTCTGCAATGGCTAATTTTTCTTTTAATTGTGAAGTAAAAATTACAATCTTTGGTAAAGATTCCATATTTTTAATACCTTTAAAAATACGTGTTAATTTTTCTAACATTTTTTGTTTTTTATTAAATTTTTTTTTTGAAAGATCATTAAATCTTCCAGTACCATATTCAAGTTCTAATTGTTTTAATAATTGAATACGTTTTTGAAAGGTATGCCAATTTGTAAGCATTCCACCCAACCAACGATAATTTATGTAAAAAATTTTTGTTTGTTCAGCAATTTCCTCAACAATTTTTGATGCTGTTTTACTAGTTCCAACAATTAAGATATCTTTATTTTGATAATTGTTTTTTTGTAAAATATTTTTGGTTAGTTTTAGAAGTTTATAAGTTTTCACCAAGTTGAAAACATGTAATCCATATTTTTCACTAGAAATATAAGGAGCCATTTTAGGGTTCCAAAATTTTGGTTTATGACCGTAGTGAATACCACTTAAAAAATATTTTTGTAGAATAGGATAGAAAATTTTTTTATTTGGTCGTAGTTTCATATTTTAAGATTATGTAAATTAAATATTTTTATAATAATATATGTTATCTAAATAATTTTTTGAATTTAAAAAACCTGTTCCCGCTGGAATTGATCTTCCAATAATAATGGATTCTTTTAAACCTTTAATCCAATCTTTTTTCCCTTCAATTGCAGCTTTTGCTAAAACTGTACGTGTTTCTTGAAAACTTGCTGCAGCAAGAAATCCCTCTTTTTGAAGAGAAATTTTACTAATTGGAAATAAAATTGGTTCATAAAAAAGTTCATTTCTATTTTGTGTTGCATAAATTTCAGCTATTTTTGATGCGCATTGAAGTGAAAGAATTTCATTACTAAAAAAGACTTTACTGTGATTAAATTTTATTTTAACTTTTGAAGTTAATTCTCGAACAATAAGTTCAATATGAATGTTTGCAATTTCTACGCCTTGTGAACGATAAACACTTTGAATTGAATTTAAAAGAATTAATTGAAATTTACCAATGCTTTTTATTACTCCTTGAATTAAATTATCATAAAGATATTGGTAATAAAATAAATTTAGTAGTACTTGATGCGGATCAATTTTACCTTCATTTATAGCTTTACCTACTTCAATAAATTCAGAAATTCGAATTTTTATTCTTGAAGGTTGAACTAAATAATGTTCATAATTTAAATTCAACGTTTCTAAAGAATACCAATCTAATTTTTCAATTTTTTCTTTTAAACTGATATTGTTTTGAATTAAATATAAATTTTTTGTACTATAAAAAGTACTTGTTTTTCTTTTTTCTGCTAATTTTAAAAATAAAGTTTGAGCAATATCTGTTGAAAATTCTTTAAATATTTGTCTAACATTAAAATTACTATTTTTTCTATAAATCGGAAATATAGGAAAACGAATGTATGGTAAAGATAATGATAAAAGATTAAAGGTTTTATTTTTATATTGATCGTAAATACAAAAAATAGAGTTTTTAATTTTAGTTGGTTGCAAAATTTTATTTTTATTTAAAAAAGAATCAAATTTTTTAAATAAATTTTTTTTATAACTTATATTTTTAAAATTTGTAAAAATTTTTGATGATAAGGGAGTTTGAAAAAAATTAAGTCTAAAATACGTTTTAGATTGTGCACGTTTAACACTTCGACGATCGTTATGGTTTAACGTCACTTTTTTCACTTTTGATGCTAACTTAAAAAATATCTCATTCTGTGGATAACATTCAACACTATAAATATTATATTTATTTATATTCAACTTTGATTCTTTTAGAACTTTTAATTTTGATTGTAATTTAAAGATTTCCCAGTTACCTAAAAAAATAGACGGAACAGAAAAAAGAAGCGCTCGTTTTTTTGTTCTCCGAGCCTCTAAAAGTTCTTCAATTTTAGGTAAGCCTTGGACAATATCGTCTCCTTTTTGTTTTGATAAGAGTACATGTGCTAAAATTTCATTTTGTTTGAAAAATTGTTTTTGAAAAGAATTAACAAGAGCACCTTGTGGCAAACAAATATCAATTGATTTATGATAAATTTGATGCAATCCATTTATTTTTATACAAACACCTGAACTTGAAGAATTATTATTTTCTGTTAAAAAATCACCAGGAAAAATAATTTTAGATTTATTTTTAAAGAGTCGAGGACTTTCATAAAATATTTGCCAAACATCTTTTTCTGTAATAAAAAAAAATAAACTTGTTAAAGAATTAGTAATTTTATTAGCTTGTTTTAAACGATAAATTTTTGCATTAATTTGAGGATAATAATAATAATATCCTATAACTGAATAAGGGTCTATAAAACTAAAATTTTTAATTACTTTCTCAATTTTACCAATTTTATAAAGATTTGTAAGTTGAGAAATGTTTAATAAAGCGCGTGTTAAATTTGTTGAAATTTGCATTATTTGTTTCAATGGATCAACAACTAGAATTCCACCAATTGGAGTAATAATTTTTGAATAAGCAAAAGCAGAATTTTTATTTAAAAAATTTTTGACTAAATATTTTGAATTTAGTGAAGTTTCATAAAGTTGTCCAGAACTTAAACGAATTTTACTATTGTTTTTAGTTATTTTAAACTTATTTAAATTTGTTGAACGTATAGAAAATTGTTTATGATTTAAAAAACTATCAAACGGAGCTCTTAGAGGATGTTGTTTTTTATCAGGGATAAGTTTTAATTCTTGACGTAATTCACTTAAAATTTGATTTTTTTTTACAAAACCTGATTTTAAAATATGTAAAAATGATAAGCGTGAAAATGTTAAAAAAGCTTTTTTACCTTCTAATGACGTTATAGTAGCCACAATATCTTCTAAAAGTAAAGGAATTGATTTTCCATGTAAATTTTTTACAATGCATGTTTTTATATTTTGAGGCATTTCCAATTTACCTGAAAAAGGTGCTGTTTGATGTTCAATAAATTGGCCAGTAAAAATTCCTCCTGTATGAAATGTTCTCATAGTTAATTGAGTTCCTGGTTCCCCAATAGATTGGGCTGCAAGAATACCCACTGCAAGACCTAAATCAATTTTTTCAGAACGTGTTAAATCCCATCCATAACAAGTTTGACAAATCCCATTTTTAATTTTACAAGTTAAAGGTGATCGGTAAAATAATATCAAAGGGAATTTTTTTTTTATTGATTGAAGATTAGTTTCAGTTAAATAAATTTTTGAATTTTTATCAAATAAAAAAATATCTTCTCCTTGTACATTAGAAGCTTTGACATAAACTTTTCCAAGTAAGTCTTTTGTTACTGTTGTTTGTGTTAAAAAAAAACTTTGAAATGAGGATGTTTTACAATCAATTGCTTTAATTGTAATTTCTTGTGCGACAAAAATAAGTCGACGCGTTAAATAACCTGCATCGGCGGTTTTTAAAGCAGTATCAACAACTCCTTTACGTGCACCGTATGAAGAAACAATATAATCAATAGAACTTAACCCTTCACGAAAATTTGTTTTAATGGGTAAATTTATAATACTACCTTCTTGATTAACCATTAGACCCCGCATTCCAATAACTTGACGAACTTGAGACATATTTCCACGTGCACCAGAAAAAGCCATTATATAAAGAGAATTTAATGGATCTTTTGCTTGAAAATGTTCAATAATTTTTTGTTTTAATAATTCTGCTCCAAAATTCCAGTTATCTATTACACTTTGAAAACGTTCAATATCTGAAATAAGCCCAGATGCCCAATTATTACTAACAGATTTAAAATCATTTTCAATATTTTCCATCAATTCATTCTTTAAACTTGGTGTTTTTAAATCGTCTAAACTTATTGAAATACCTGAAGCTGTAGCATAATAAAAACCAATTGCTTTTAACGAATCACTAATATAAGAAGCGTGTGTATGATTTAGTAATTGAAAACTTTGTTTAATTAATTCTTCTAGTCGCTTTTTAGTTAAACTTTTAGTTATAAACATATGGCAATTCTATTGGTTATATTTAGGATAATTTAAAAAATTAGTATGTAATAATAGTCTACCTGCTGTTGTTTCAAAATAGCAACTATTTAAAATATAATTACTTTGAGTTAAAGGATATGCAATAAAAATTCCTTTATTTGTTAATAAGTAACCTTTAGTAAAAGAAGAAAAAAATTTGTAAATTTTCACCGGTTCTTGCCAAAGTTTAAAAAAATTTTCGGAAAAATTTAAATTATTTTGATTAATGTAGAAAAAAAATTTTGGTAACATACAACGAATAAAAATTGGTGTTTGTAACTCAATTTTTTTATTTAATAAAGCTATTAATACTTGATTTTTATTTGTAAAAATTTGTGGGTGATCTGTTTTATATTTTTCTCGTAGATAAGTAAGATAATAAGTTCCAATAACAATATCTTGACTGGGTTTTAAAATAACTTCTCCATTTGAAACAGAAAAAATATTAGCTGAACTTTTTAAAAAACTTTTGATTTCAATTTGACTTGCTGCATACATAGGTAAATGAACAGCCATCTGATCACCATCAAAATCCGCATTAAATCCAGTACAAGCTAAAGGATGTAATTGAATAGCTTTTCCTAAAATAATTAAAGGATCGAATGCTTGAATTCCAAATTTATGTAAAGTTGGTGCTCTATTAAGTAAGATACTGTATTCTTTACTTAGATGAAAAAGAAGTGACCAAATTAACGGTTTATTCTTATTAAGAAGCATTCGTAAAAATTTTTTATAGGAAAGACTATGATAAATTTCAGTATTAATTTCATTATCATTTTCTGATATTTTTTGAAATTCTAATTTTAATTTTAATTCTAATAATAAAGCAATTAAAAAAGGTTCAAAGAGTATTTTTGCCATTTGAAATGGTAAACCACATTGATTTAACTTTAATTCTGGATTTACAACAATTACTGATCTTCCTGAATAATCAACTCTTTTTCCTAATAAAGTTTGACGAAAACGTCCTTCTTTTCCTTCGAGAAGTTCAGTTAATGTTTTTAAAGGACGATTATTTAGTAAAATTTGCTGTTTTGCAGGCAAACGCGCATTATCTATTAAACAATCGACAGCTTCTTGCACTGATTTTAAAATTTGTGAGCGAAAAATTGAAAAATCATTATTTTGAGAACCTAATAAATTATAAGCAAAAACTCTACGTGTTCTTAAAATTATAAGTCGATAAACTTCATTTAAATCTGCACTAATTAACTTCCCATTTTCTAATTCTTGTAATGGTCTTAAAGTTGGAGATAAAATTGGCAAATAACTAAGTAACATTGAAGTTGGAGTAGTATTAGTATTATAAAAACTTTCTAAAATGCGTAAACGTTTTACGATTTTATTTATAGTATCATTTTTATTAAAAGATATTGATAATTTTTCTCGTAATAGAAAAATTTCTTCTTTAAGATCAATGTCCTCTAACATAGAATGAATAATTTCACCATTATATCGTTTTCTTGTTTTTCCAGAATATTTCTGAGAATAATATTCTGATAACAAATTTTTTCCTAAAGTTTCGTAATAATTTTCTTTTAAAATTGAATTTTTTTGTAATAAACTTTGTTTTTCTTTTAATTTCAGTTGTTTAGTAAAAATTTTATAAAATGCTTTTTGAGTAAATTGTGATAAAAAACCAATTTGATTTTTTGCTAAAAAAGTATAATAATGTTCAAAATCTTGCATTAATTTAGAATCAAAGTTATCTGAAATATAATAATCTGGCCTATTTTTTTTATAATTTTTAATAAATTTATTAATGTTAGTAATTTCAACAACTAGTTTTATTAGTTTTTTTTGAAGACTTGGTAGACGTCTTTTAAGAAATTTTATTTGATGATTATTACTTTTTTCATAAAACTGGTAAACGAGAATTGAAAATTTTTTTTGTAAAAATTTTAATTTAGTTGCGGCTAATTTTAAAAAATTTTCAAAATTTTGTAAATGTTCACGTCTATATTTGGCAACAGTAGATAAAAAAAAACAAAATTCAGCACAAAGATTTGGATAATTTTTTGTTGTTTGTGAAAAAAAGAATATCGGATATAATAAATGTTTTTCTTTTGCTGGCAATTTAGAATAATCAAAAGGCTGAAAAAGTTCTTTATAATATAAAGCAGTTTCTAAACTTTTTTTCGAAATTCCAAGTACTTGCTCTAAATACGAAGGTCTTCCACGTAAAAACCAAGTATGTGCTACTGGTACAAATAATTTAAAAATTCCGAGTCTATAACGTCGTACTCGTGAATCTGTGAATTCTACATAGCAACGAGGGCATGCATATCCATATCCGAAACTTTCATATTTATAATTACATGAACAAAAGCCTGTTTTTAATGGTCCAAAAATTTTTTCACAAAACAAGCCACCTGCAATAGGTGAAAAATCGGTAAATTTAACAGTTTCATTATTTGTAACTTCTCCTACACTCCGTTTTATAATTTTTGGTTTTATATTATTTCCAATATTTATTTCAATTTCACGCATACTCCATGAAGCTATACGTGAAGGAGATGCTATTGAAAGTTTAATATAGTCAAAGGAACTATAAAGACTGTCTAACTTTGCTAATAGATTTTCTGATTGTACAAGTTGTGTTTTTGCTTTATTTTTTTCTAATGATTTTTCATTAACGTTTTTATTTAAATATAACTTTTCCATAGTTTAGCTTTAAAAATTTTCTAATTGTTTAAAAATAAGTTCAGTTTGATTTGTAATTTGAACTATAAATTTTGAATTACCTTTATAATCTTTAATAGTTAAATCGGGATAACGAAATTTTAAATTATCACTAATAAAACGTAATTTTAAACGTTCTTCTATTAAATTAAAAATTTTAATTTCTTTATTTGATGCAAAAGTAAAATTTGCTAATGTATTTTCATCAGAAAAAGCACGAAAAAATTGAAAGTTAAGTCCTAAAGAATTTAATTCACGTATTAAGGTAAGTAAAGTTTCGGAAAAACTAGGATTTGGCTTTTCATAATCTTGACCGCTTGAAATAGATTTATAAAGATCATTTCGCCCATCTATATCATCAGATTTTATAGTTAAAAGTTCTTGTAAAGTATTTGCGCAACCGTATGCTTCCAGTGCCCATACTTCCATTTCACCAAAACGTTGTCCGCCTGAAGCAGCTTTTCCTTGTAAAGGTTGTTCAGTTACTCGATTATAAGGGCCCAAAGCACGACTATGCATTTTATCATCAACTAGATGAATTAATTTTAATATGTATGCTACCCCAATTGTTATCGGATTATCAAAAAATTCACCCGTTCTTCCATCTCTTAAATAAATTTTTCCAGGACTATCACTTTCATAAAGCCAAGAATATTGAGTTTGCAAGCTTGCTTGTTTTAATTTTTGTGTAACTAAAACTCTTGATGCCTCTAAACCAAAAACTTCATCAAAAGGCATAATTTTAAATCGCATTCCAAGATGTAAAGCTGATAATCCTAGTAAACATTCTAAAAGTTGACCTACATTCATTCTCGATGGAACTCCAAGAGGATTGACTAAAATATCTAATGTTGTTCCATTCGGTAAAACTGGCATATCTTCTTTTGGTAAGATTCTTGAAATTACGCCTTTATTTCCATGTCTTCCAGATAATTTATCTCCGATTTGAATTTTACGATTTTCTAAAATAAATATTTTTATTAAAAATCCGTTAGTAAATGAAGTGGATTCTTCAAATGTTAAAGGTAATATTTTTACATCTAAAATTTTTCCTTGAAGCCCTAAAGGTAATACAAGAGAAAGATTTTTGTATTCTATATTTTGTAAATTTTCAGAATTAATATTTTTTTCTGAATTTTGAATAACTTTGAACATTTTTTTTAAATCTATTACACTTGCAAAGAAAACATCGCTGGCAAAATGCGTTGTAAAATTAGTATTAAAAATAAATATTTCTTGAAGTGTTTTTGGCAACGTATAATTAAAATTTAAATTAAAAAGGTGGGAAGAAAATGAGTCTTGTGTATATGGCGAATAATAAAATTTTAGATTTTCAACAAATTTTTGACGAACTTTAAAATAAATATAACCTAGTAAATTTGTACTAGAATTTAATTTTGTTAATAATAATTGATTTTTAAATTTAAATAGATTATTAAAAATTTGTGAATTAATTGTTTGCAATTGTGAAAAATAAAAGCTTTTATAAAGTTTAAAATAAAAATTCTTAAGTGAAATTTTTAGTAATCGTATAAGTAAAAAGCCTAAATTATTTTTTTGCTTTAATTCCATTTTTAACGTAGTAATTAATGAATCAAAGTGTTTTTTTATTATTAAATATTTAATTTTTAGTGATTTTTTAAGGGAAATATTTGTTAATCCATTGTCGATAGAGTTTAATGATATTAAAATTTTAATTAAACATTCTTTAATTACTAACAAACGTTTTAACAGTAAAAGAATTTGAAAATAATTAATATTTAAATTTTTTATATAAACAAGAATTTTTTTTAATTTTTTTTTTTCATTTTTTAAAAGAGAAAAATAAATATCTTTTTTTTTAATTCTTTTTTCAAATAAATAATTTTTTTTCTGCTTTAATTTTTTTACTGTTTTTTGTTGTAAATCTTCAAAAAGTTTTTGATAACTTGATTTTGGTCCGTGAGTATTAAATGATTGAAATTTAGCAACTAGAACATCACCCCCTAGAACATCAGCTCCTATTTTTATAATTCCATTACTTGAAAGATTTCGTTTAACATAAAAATCTGGCTTTCCTAAATAAGCATTTATTTGTTCAGCTCCTAAACTTTGTTTTATTTTAAAAGATAAATTAGAAAGATGTTTAATAATTAATTGTTTTTTTGCAATAATTTTTCGTGAAATTTTTTTTAAAAGTAACTGTACTTTTAATGGGGAATGAGAATTTAGAATTATTGAAGTTTTAAAATATTTATAAATTTTTTTTAATTCACGAATTTGACGTGTAGTTTTTAAGATAACATTAACCTTTTTAAAATTTAAATCCGTTGCTTTAACAACAGTTTGATAACTTGAAATATGTAATGAACTTAAAATATTTTGCGTAACAAGACGTTCACTAATTACGATCGCATCTTCATAATTATAACCTTCCCAGGGCAAATAACCAATTAATAAATTAGCACCTAATCCAAGCTCTCCATTAATAGTTGCTGGTGAATCTGCAATAACTTGGCCAGCATAGATTTTTTCGCCTGGCCATAAAAAACATATTTGATTATTACTAGTTTCTTGATTTGAACGATTATACTTTTTAAGTTTGTACGTTATTTTTTGGTTATTTAAATCTTTAATTTCAATTAAAGTCGATGAAACTTGTTCAACGTAGCCTTCTGCTTCACTTTTTAGGACTACTCCAGATTCTTGTGCAACATTTGTTTCAAACCCTGTACCTATGAAAGGTAATTGTTTAAAAATTAAAGGAATTGCCTGTCGTTGCATATTTGAGCCCATTAGCGCTCGATTGGCATCATTATGTTCAACAAAAGGGACAAGAGAAGTTCCTATTGAAAGTATTTGAATTTGAGAAAGAGCACTAAAATCTAGAGTTTTTATTTCATTTTCTGAAAAATATGAACCTTCTTTAATTGAAACAAAATTGGATAAAATCTTACCAGTTTTTGATAAATTATTATTACCAAATGCTAAAGTATACTGTTCTTCTTGATTTGAATTCAAATAAAAAGGTTTAGTCTTAGTTAAAATTTGACCATTTTCAACCACAAGATAAGGACTTTCTAGCCAACCAAATTGATTGACACGTGCGAAACTGGCTAAAGACATTACTAAGCCAGCGTTTTCACCTTCGGGAGTTTCAATTGGGCATATTTTTCCATATTGACTTGGATGAATATCACGAATTTTTGTATTAATTTTATCTCGTTGAAGTCCATCAGGTCCAAAAACAGAAATACGTCGTTTATGTGCAAGTTCAGCTAATGGATTAGTCTCATCAAAGTATTGTGATAATTGACTTGTTAAAAAGAATTCACGAAAACTTTTATCGATAATTGTTCTTAAGTGATTTGATAAAATAAAGGAATTTAAACAAATTTTAGGTATTTTAGAGGTTAATTTTGCATAAGATTCATTTTGAAATAAAGATGAAGACTGTAATTCAAAAAAGGTTTCGTCATTATAACGTGGATGTTTTAGCCAACGAAAAATAGCTAAACGGAATTGGTTTTGAATTAGTGTTCCAACTCCCCGAATTTGTTTATTCTTTAAATCATCAATATCGTCTGAATTTAAATTTTCTTCTCGTAACTTAATTAAATGATCAATTATTTTTAAAAAATCTAAGGCTGTTAAAAATTTAGCTGTTAATGGTAAATTTAAACCTAGTCTTTTATTAATACGATAACGGCCTAGTTCTCCTAAAGAAAAATAATTTTTTTCATCAGTTTCTGCGAAAATATGATCTAATAATCGTTCAATCACGCTAGTTTTAGTTTGATTATTAAAATCTTCTTTATCTAAATTTTTATTAACAACAGATACTAATTCCAATGATTGCAAAGGATTATATAATTTTGATTCTACAGAAATATTAGGCATTGCCAATTTATCAGGATATTGTAAATTGTCAAAAATTTCTTCTATTGTAAAACCTAGATTTAAAATTAAATCAACTAAAAATAATTCATTTAAATTGTCTTTAGAATCTTTACTTAATACAATTTCTTTCCAAAAATTTGCTTCATTTAGATTTACGTAGATATCGTAAGTTGGAAATATAATTTTATTTTTTTCTAATGATTCTTTTAATTCTAAATTATTTTGATTATGAAGAGATGTATCAAAAAAGCTATTTAATTGTTTAGTATAAGATTGTGAATTTTCTAACGTAAATTTTGCCCAGGCCCAATTATCAGAAATAAAAGTTGCCGTATAATTTGTTTTTTGTGAACCTAAATATTCTTTCTTAAAATAAATACCGGGACTTCTAACTATTTGGTTAATAACAACTCGTTCGCAACCATTAATAAAAAAACTACCATCTTCTGTTAAAAAAGGAATTGTTGCTAAATAAAAATATTTTTTGATTGAAATTTTCGAAATTTTAAATGAATTAAAATTAGAGGAAATTTTAAAATTGGAAACACCTTGAAATTTAATATTTTGCTTTCTGTTTTTTATTAAAGATTTGTCGTTCGAAATTTTTTGAATTACTTCACCTTGTAAATAAAGACTAGTTGCATAAGTTTCTTCTAATTCAAAACAAGAACTTAAACTTTTAAGTGGTCCTTTAATTTTAATTTTAGCTGGGTATATATAAATATCAGCTGTAATTAACGGTATTTCTGTTTTAATAAAATGACCTTTTTCAGGAGTTAAAAGTGAAGGAAATTCAACATCTTTGGAAAATTTCGATAAAGGGGAGACACAAATATTTTTAATTGATTTTTCTGAAATAGAATGTTCTTCTCTAATTAAGAATTGACGTTGGTCAGGCGTAAATAAAAAAAAAGGATTTATAATTAATGAATTTAATTCTTTATAAATACCATGAAAAAGAAAAGTATAAAAACTAGCTCGTTGAATTTCAAGTAAATCAATTATATTTGAAGTATATGTTTGGTTTAGTTTATTATTCATAAGAAAATTTTAACAATTAAGTTAACTTAATATTAAATAAGGATATTTTTTTTAAAAAATTTATGGATTCTAATTTTTTTGCGTGTACTTGTATTTTTATGTATAACTTTTTTTTTTACTGATTTATCGAGCAAACTTTCAATTTTTCTTTTAATTTCAATGATTCTTAATTTTTCGTCAAGATTTTGATTATTTTTTTGTTTATGTAAAATAATTTTTCTTTTTAAAATCTTTAAAAAAAATTTTGTTAAAGATAAATAACGCCGATTTAATACTCGATTACGAATATTTTGTTGTATAAGCTTTCTATTTTTTTGTTTTTTTGTCATAATAATATTCTAATAAGGAAATAAATGAAATGTTATAGTTAACATACACGGATTATACTAAGGAAAGAAAGAAAAATCCATAAAAAAAATTCCAAATTTAGTCTGTTTATTGGTATAATTATTTTTAATAATAAGTTTATTTACTATGACAAAAAGCAAGGGACCGCGTATTATTATAACTCTCGAATGTGGAGAATGTAGAAAAAATTTAGAACATAAACGTTCAAAAGGAGTTTCACGATATTTAACAACTAAAAATCGTAAAAATACAACACAAAAATTAGAAATTCAAAAATATTGCAAATATTGCAACAAAAGAACTTTACACAAGGAAATAAAATAGTGAATTTTATATAAAAACCGTTATATTAAGAATGATCGAAAAAAATTTAGAAAAAAAATTAGAAAATTTTCTTAAATCAAATGCGCCAAAAGAAAAAAAACGTTCTAAAGGTAATTGGAAACAACGTTTGATAACAAGACGTTTTTCTTTATTAGGAGAATCTTTTAAACAAAAACCTTTATTTAACAATAACTTAGCAGGGAAAAAAAAAAGTTTACTTTATTTATTTTTTCTAAATAAAATGGTAAAAAATTATGGAGGCAAAGTTACGTACTTAAATTTACAATTATTAAAAATTTTTTTAACTCGATATGCAAAAATTAAAGCTCGTCGTAAAACAAAATTGCCGGTTTCAATACAAAAACAAATTGCAAAATCAATTCGACGAGCTCGGGTTGAAGGATTACTTCCTTTTACTACAAAAGTTATTTTACAAAAACCTCTTAAAAAACGAAAAATTTCGTCTAAAGTTGTTTTAAACAATTAAATTTTAACTTAAAATTTATTTTGCACTTGTGGCCGAGTGGTTAAGGCAATGGACTCATAATCCATCTAAGCACTGGTTCAAATCCAGTCAAGTGCATTTTTTTACAAAAAGTAATTATTTATTTTTTTTACGTAAAAAATATAATTTTGCCCGTCTTACTTTTAATTTACTATATTTTTTACATTCTAGTAAATGAGGTGAATTAAGCATAATAATTTGTTCAACGCTAACCCCTTGAATATTACGGCGTAAAGTCATACTTTTACTTGGCCCTTTATTATTAATACCTAACAATAAAGCTTCATAGCGTTGATTTTTTTCTTTAATTCCTTCGTTAGTTTTATAAACTATTTTAAGTAAATCACCAGGTTTAAAATCTTGATTTAAATAAATTTGGTTATTATTAGTAAAATTATTAACTACATTAATTAAATTTTTAAAATTTTTCATCTTAATATATTGAAATTAAAATATTTAGTGTATATTATGATATAATATATAAAAAAATACAATCTTTATTTATCTTATGATTAATTTGCCGCGATCAATTTTTTCTATTTCAAAAATTACTTTTAATGATTTAGAAAGTTTACAAAACAATCTTAAATCTCTTTTATTAAATCCAAAAAATAAGGAAAAACGAAAAAGAAATTTTGCAAATTTTTTTTTTCAACGTATCTATTCACAAACAAGTTGTGTAGATTTTTTTTCAAAAGATGTTGTAAATTTAGTATTATTTACAAAGAAAATTGCAAGAATTTTGAAAGAAGACAAACTTACAATTGAAATATTTTTTTTAGCATTATGTCTTAATCCAAATAATGATTTCTCAGATCTATTAAAAAAGTATGGGGTTTTGAAACGTCAAATTATTAAACAATACTTACGAGATAAAAAATATTCAAAAATTTCAAAAAGTTGTTTACTTTCATTTGAAACGCAAATTCTTAAATTAATTCAACCGACACTGTTAAAACAAAGTTTTGATAAAATTTTTACATTTTTCTTTTTGCCATTATTAGTTCTAAATCAATTTTGTGTAAATATTTTAAGTGTAGTAAATAAAAATTTCACTAGTAAAATTTCATTTCCACTTTTAAATGTTATTTTTAAATTCTTTTTTTATAAGCGCTCATTAAAAGATATTGAAATTTCAGATGAATGTTGTACTTTTTTTGAAAATTTAATGTATTTTGCAAAAATAAAATATAAAACTCCAGTTATAACTAATGAATTACTAGCTTTAGCTTTTTTAGATTCAAAATATGGTTCATTTTTAAAATTGTTATTAACTGATATTAATAATTTTTATGAAATTAAATATTCGTTAAGTAAAAATTTATATGAACAAGAAATATTAATTAAAGAAGAGATACCTAAAAATTTACAGTATTTTTCATATTTATTAAAAAGCGGTTATTTTGAAAAAGATTTTCAAGCGTTGGTAACAAAAGAAAATGTATTAGTAAAAGGAAATTTAACTTTAAAAACTTCTTTAATTAGAAATTTTACGCTTCAAAAAATGTTTAAAGCTAGTATTTTTGAAATTCTAGAAGAAGAAATATTTCAATCTATATTTATAAGTTCTAAGAATCGAACTTATAAATACACTTAAAACTGTATAAAAAAAATACAAAATTAAAGGCGGATGTAGCCAAATGGTTACGGCAATGGTTTGTGAAGCCATCATTCGCGGGTTCAATTCCCGTCATTCGCCTTAAATTTTGACTAAGAATTCTTTTAATGGTATATATTAGTCGAATAGAAAAAAATATTAATACATGGTAAGATATTTAGGTCCAAAAATTAAAATAATTAGACGGTTAGGAATACTTCCTGGTTTAACAAATAAAATATCAAAATTAAGAAAAAAAAGTCCAGGTGAACATGGAAAACGAATTTTTTCTAAAAGTTTACGTACAACGCTTTCTGGGGATTATCGCGAGCGCCTTTTAGAAAAACAGAAGCTTAAATACAATTATGGATTAACAGAAAAGCAATTAAGTAATTATTATAAAAAAGCAAAACAAAAAAAATCTTCAACAGGCTCTTTATTACTAGCTTCTTTGGAATCTAGGTTAGATTGTATTGTTTATAGATTAGGTTTTGCACCAACTATAGTTGCAGCACGTCAATTTATTACACATCGACATATTCTTGTTAATAATTATTTAGTAAATATCCCTAGTTTTTTATGTCAAAAAGGAGATATTATAACCATCAAACAAAATATTAAATCAAAAAAACTAATAGAAACTTTTTTTGAAAAACAAATAAAAAAAAGAGAAATAATTTTAGAACGTTTAAAAAAAACTAAATTAACTCAAATTGGTCAAAAATATTTGATTAAATCTTTATTACCATCACATCTTCAAATTGAATCAAAAACTTTAGAAGGTAAAGTTTTAAGCTTTTCAAAACGTAAAAATGTAAGTGTAAATGTAAATGAATTAAAAGTAATTGAGTATTATTCAAAATAAAAAAATAGTTTTTTGGGGGTAGAGGGACTTGAACCCTCACGATTGTTTTAAATCAACAGATTTTAAGTCTGTTATGTCTACCATTCCATCATACCCCCGAAAATTTTTATTAGATGGCATCCAGATTTGAACTGGAACATCAAGGATTTGCAATCCTATGCCTTACCATTTAGCTATACCATCAATATTATTAATTTAATAGAAAGTATTAGTAACAATTTTTTTAAACAGTATAATCTTTTTTTCTTATGTATAAATTAAAAACATGTAAATCTGCCTCTAAAAGAGTAAAAATAAAAAAAAAAATTATTTTAAGAAAAAAAGCTTTTAAAAGTCATTTAATGAGCTCAAAAAATAGTAAAAGAATTCGCAATTTATCAAAACAAGTTTCTGTTAATTATACAGATGTTTCTAAATTTTTACGAATGAACCCTTACCGTTAAGAATATAATTATACTTTATTAAAATATTTTAATTTTTTCTTATATGATTCGAATAAAAAAAGGTAATGTTGCTTTAAAAAGGCGAAAAAAATATTTTCGTTTAGCAAAAGGATATGTTGGAGCAAACTCTCGTCTATCAACATTTGCAATGGAACAAGTAATTCAAAGTTTACAATTTGCTTATATTGGACGAAAATTGAAAAAACGTGATTTTAGAAAGTTTTGGATTCTTAGAATTAATGCAGTAAGTCGTTCTTTTCAAACAACTTATTCAAAAGTTATTGGAAATTTACGAAAACAAAATATTTTAATTGATCGTAAAAGTTTGGCTTTTTTAGCTTTTTTTGATTTAAAAGTTTTTGCAAACTTAATTTTGAACGTACTAAATTAAAAAATAATAATAGATTATTTTCAATAATTTACTTTTATTGAAAACAATGCTAACATAGCTCAATTGGTAGAGTACCTGACTTGTAATCAGGAAGTTGAGAGTTCAATTCTCTCTGTTAGCTGTTAGTACAAATTACCAACTTGATTTAATTAAACCTGGTAAATAACCAACGTGTGCCATCTCACGAAAGACATTTCGACATACGCCAAACATGCGAAAATATCCACGCGAACGACCTGTTTTCCAACATCTATTTCTTAATCGAATTTTAGCACTGTTACGTGGAAGTAACAG
>VFQO010012614.1_pt1 | contig 29028 bp, 57 predicted proteins | sample 3512331 | NCBI WGS metagenome assembly VFQO01 (sample SAMN10412371, study PRJNA504923) | tailings metagenome | isolation source: Replicate 3 from Balatoc abandoned mine | place: Philippines: Itogon, Benguet | collected 2017-08-28 | reverse complement strand
AACATCTGCAACACGCAGCTGGCGAACAGTGCTGATTGGTAAGGCAGCGACCGGAGGCACTACACATGCTGCCGGCGGCGCTGCTCTGGAAGCTCGCCATTCCTTTGCCCTACACATGCACGCTCATTAAGTGGCACAAGCAGGCGCACCTTCGGCGAACTGGATGGCGAGGTTCTCAATTCCGCTGTGTTGCACAGTCGCATAGAACTGGTACACCCAAACCTGAAAGTGGCAGGCGGGCGAGGGGCGCCACATAACAGCTTGAAAAACTCAGCGTTTGCACCTGATGCACATTCTATCCCGAACGCATGGATGCTTGATTAGCATAGTCCGTCCCAGCCATCTATCCATGCAGCTCGACCACGGCGGCTCACCTCCCAGCGCGTCCTGAGGTCGTAGGGCAGGGGCCGCTCCAGCTGCAGCCAGTCGGCACCCTTGGCCACCACGCGGGTGGGGAAGCGGATGTGGTCCGTACCCTTGAACGCATCTGCAGCAGACAAGGGCAGGAGTAGATGGGGCGGGTGGAAGGCAAGCATGCATAGGAGGGAGGCAGAGGCAATGGGATGCATGGTCACCGAATGGAAGGCACAGGACTGTATGCTGTGCTGCGCCCTGCCCTGCCATGCCATGCCATGCCATGCCGTGATGTGGCCCCCTGGCTTGTGCTGCCCTCACTTCTGCCGCTGTCCACCAAGTTCTCGCCCCAGAGGTACTGCAGCACGGCAGGGTGGCGAAGCAACCAGATGTAGGACGCAGCACAGCAGTGCAATGAGTAAGAGAGTGCGGATGCCAGGAGCTGCGTCGCAAGGCACAACCATCATGCTTGGCTGCTCCTAACTGTCCACCCCAGCAGCCTCACCGCATCCAGTGTGCCCGCCTGTGCCGCAGAAGACACGCCACTTGGGGACGTCTCAGCTTCGTAGTACTGCCGAGCCGACTCCATGGCACGCTTCAACGCTGGGGGGAGCGGCCGCGGCCCAGTGGCAGCCGCAGCAGCGCTCACGCCGCCTGCGCTGGTGCTGTTCTGCCCGCTGCCACTTGCAGCCTGGGCCAGACGCCGGCGGGCTGGTGAGGCAGCTAGGGCGTAGAAGCGCACCCACTGCCCAATCTCGATGCCCTCTGTGCTTGCAACCTGCAAGATTTGAAGCATAGCAAGGCATGCACTGGGCGGCATGTCCACCGCAACATGAGCAGACAAGCCCCACATCCAGACCTTGCAAGGACTGATGGCAGGACAGCCCTGCAAGGCTACGCACCTTGACCACTCGGTCGCCCCTGCGTGCATCTGCGGTCAGCTGGCTGACGCCATACTTGTCTTGGTTGCTCCCGGCATTGTTGCCATCGATGCTGCGCACCATGCATGGCAAAGATAGGTTGATTGAAGACTCAGTCCTGAATCAAGCATGTGACGGCAACAGCCTGGCTCGTAACATAATGCTGCAGGCTCTGCTGTGCTACAATGTGCAAATGCAGGCTGCTGGCGGGCAGCAAGGCGGACTGCAGAAGGGGCGCCTCGCTCACATCAGGAAGGCGCCGCCTGTGGCCCACGTCTGTGCATCACCATAGATTGCTTGGAGGCCCTGAGGGACCCACAGCGTGGTCTGGGACGACTGCAGCAGGCGCAGGTGGCGGAGGAGAGGTCAGCGCGCGGTTAACAAGATATCTCAATCATCTGTGGCATGATGGTTGTTCCCTGCGGCTCAATCGTCATCAGAGGTTGGCCCATGCCCATCCGTGGTAGTTTTGTGCCTAGCCACACCTCTTCCCAACTCAAAATATTGCATCAGAGAGCAGCCGCTTACCCCAGCACCACGCAGCACAATGTTGCTCTGCGTGATCTCCAGCGTCTGGTTGATCTTGAAGCGGCCGGCCGGCAGGTACACCACCACGCCCTGCGCCCCCTCGTTCTGCCACCCCTTGTGCTGCTTCTGCAGGGTGGTTGGTGGGCAGAAAGGCAAACAAGGGTGGGTGCGCCTCACATGTCGCATTCACCCATTTCGCATTGGTGCACCGCATTTGAGGCACTCGGGCATCCCAGAACCGCGCCGGCGCTGCGCTCCTGATCAGCACAGCCCATCCCACTCACCAGGCACGTGCGCTGGCCTTTGTACCCGCATGGCTCGGTGAACAGGGCATAGGCCGCAGCCTGCGCGTCCACGATTGCCTTCTGGATGGCAGCTGTATCATCTGCGCTTGCACACCAATGTTAGAGGGAGGCAAGTTATGCCTGCTGAGAAGATGTGATGTGTAATCTGCTAGCGCGCGCCAGTTCAGCTGCTGTAGTCATCTGCAGCAGCGGTGCACACCACGTTCGGCAGCTGGCTGTGGGGCACCTGCCGCATGCAATGTGTTCATGGCACAGGCATCTGCAGCCGGCGTAGGCGCCCAGTGCTGCGGCCGCCCGCCCACCCGTGATGCCGTCTCCCTTGGCTCCATACTTTGGGTCCTTCACGTTGAACACCTTGCTGGCATACACAGGGATCTTCCTCTCCTGGCCTGCATGGGTAGGAGACAGCAGGAGATGGACAGACTTGGGTGCTGCCATGTGGTACCAACAACCGCTGCAGAACAACCACTCTGCAGCAACTAGGACAGGGCAGCATCCAGACCCCACAGTGCAGCCCAGGGACCACTCGACTGCAACGCACCCATGTATCCTGCCCAGCTCCAGTCCGCCAGCCGGCTGATTGGGGCCCAGGGGCTGCCAGACTGGCCCCACAGCTGCGAGTAGAAGGTCTGGGCGCCTCCAGAACCGCCTGCAGCAAAGGCAGAGACAAAGTTGACATGCTGTTGCATCTGCCTCACCAGCAGAAGTTTGGGCGGCGGAAGAAGCTGCGCAACCTTACCGGACTGAGGGGCCGGGGAGGGCACAGGCTTGGGGGGTGGGGAGGCCAGCGGCGATGTGCGCGGCTTTGGAGGAGGAGGCTTGGGGCGCGGCAGTGGGGGAGGCGGCGGTGAGCGCTTGGGAGGCGGTGGCGAGGGCTTGGGAGGTGGCGGTGAGGGCTTTGGAGGAGGAGGCCTGCGTTTGTTGGAGAACCGCCATATTGATGTAAGGAATGCATTTTGTGCCATAACAAGCTGTCTGGTGCTCCACAGTAGCGTAAGGGATGCAGCTGGGCGGCGCACCTTGGCCTGGGTGGTGGCGGGCTCGGTGGTGGCGGTGGCGGGCTGGGCCTGCACCATGACATGATGTGGCGGCACTGCTAAGCAAGCAGGCAATGTGCTCTGAGCACAGGGCTGCTTGCTTTGGCTGCGATACTTATCAGTGCAGGAGGGGAAACAGTAGGTCGCCATGGGCAGAGTGGCCGTTGCAGGTGCGCAAGAGCAGCTGTTCAGCGCACTTGGGGCTTGGTGTTGGTTGAGTGCTCTTGCACGCGCCACTGTAGCATCTCCCGGCCCCGCAGTACCTGTCACTCTTGCCACACCAACCCTGCGAGTTGCATAGGTGTTGTTGCAGGTATTGTTCGCCTATTGAAAGCACCGCAGGCATGACCAGCACATCAGCGCTACCAACATGTAAACACTTACCCAGATGCTGCAGCATTCGCCCTGCTGGCAGGCTTTGCCGCCCGCCTGCTTGCCGCATTCGACTGCAACACGAGGTGTGGCATGCGGAGCGCTAAATTGACAAGGTACATGGCTGATAAGGTTTCAGAGATGGCTTCTGATTGAGCCATACTGTTGCACTTCGGGCAACCACCCCAACCGGCGCACCGGCTTCCACTCCAGCCGCTGCCGACAGCAGGAGCACGGCTGCCGCCACCGCCGCCGCTTGCAGCCTCGCCATGGCTGCCTCGGACAGCGCGCCTATCTGCAACGCGATAAGTGGAGGCAAGAGGATGCGAACAAAGCGGAACTGGAGAGTGTGGCCGTCCGAGAGCGTTGGGCACGCTGCTGCCGGCGCACGCATGATCAATCACGGGAAGGTCACTTGAGTGCACTGCAATGCACCAGTCCTGTGCGCCTGAGCCCGCGGCGCCTGCTCGAGTGCTCACCAACCACCCACCTTCCCACCCTCACCAAACGCGCGCCCCGACACAAACCGGGGGTGTTATGAGCTGCCGTAAATGATGAAACGCGAACCAGGGCGCGCCAGCATCCACTGCAGCCCCGCCGCAATGCGGCGCGCTGCGGTGCGCTACGAGCGAGAGTCTCCACACCTGCCTGCCCACATTTCACCGCCTCGTTCCCCACGCCTGTGTTACACACAGCAAGCGCGGTTGGTTTCTTGCGCAGCACGGCATCCCAGCGGCAGTTGTGCAGGGCAGGCCCGCCGCCTGGGGCGGGCAGAGGGAAGCGCGCTGGCAAAGCATGCAGGCATGAAGAATGGGCAGGGCAGAACAGCTGGGAAGAAGGGTGGTAGAAGGAAATCCGCGGCGGGCGTGGAGCAAATGCGCCCGCCGCCCGCCGTACCCCAAACATGCGCATGTGTTCTCCGCACCGTCGTCCGCCGCTAAAGCGTCCAAGCTGGCGCCGCTATTTATTCGTCCAGTACAGTCGGGCGGCCGCCGCGTGCCAAGGCCTGCCACCCGAGCAGTCGGGGGCGCTGCGCCGCGCCTGCCCTCAGCCGTCTCCGATCCCGGAGCGGGGCGTGGTGCCCCGCAGCCGGCCGGCTGAGAGAGAGCGGCGCAGCACCAGGTGGGTCGGCGCACGCGAGGCTGCTGCGCCGACAAAGCTGTTGCTGTGCTGTTGTCACTTTTTGTTTTGCTGCCCAGGCCGCCATCACGGTCCGGGTTGGGTGCCACCCAGTTTTGAGGTAGCAGCGGAGCGGCGGAGCCCACGCCGCTTAGGCCGCCTGCTGGCCCTTCTCGCGCACCAGGGCGCCGTCGGGGATGGCATTGTGCTGCTTCAGCACCTGCACAGAGGATGGGCACAGGGCAGGCCGGGGGAGGGGGTGAAAACCAGCGTGGCAGCCACTTACACAACACCGCGGCAAGTGCCCTGCACTGTCATGCAAGCCTCCGGGCCAGCTGCTACAATGGAAGGCAGAATGACCCCCAGCGCAAAGCAGACCAGAAGGCAGGGCGGTAATGCCTCACCTGCACCGCCTCGTCCACCTTGGCGTCCAGGGCGGTGGGGTCCTCAAGCAGCAGCAGCAGCTCTGCAGGCACAGGGTGGGTGTGGCTACCAGGCAGGTGAGGAGGCGCACAGCGTGCATGTGGGGAAGCAGCCCGGCAGCATGTTGTGGCTCCTGTTCTGAATGTCAAAAGGCTCAGGCTGGGCTCCCCGCCACCGGCGCTGGCAGCCGGCCTTGCGCTGGCCCATGCAGGCCCACCCACGCACCCGAGTTGTCCATCTCCAGCAGCATGCCCGTGATCTTGCCCGCCAGGTCGGGCTGCAGGCCCGCCACCAGCGGGAACAGGCGCTCGCCCAGCAGCTGCTTCTGCTGCTCAGGCGGGGCAGCCGCCAGCATGGCGGCGGTGAGCTGGCCGCCCTCGGCGGGCGCGGCGGGGGCCGCGGGGGCCGCGCCAGGCGCGCCGGCGGGGGGCGCGGGGGCGCCCTCGCGCGGGCCGCGGCCACGGCCACCCGGGCCGGCGGGGCCGCGCCCGCGGCCCTGGAACTCGCCGCGGCCACGGCCGCCGCGGCCGCCGCGGCCGGAGCGCGCGCCGGCGGGGCCCATCATCTGGGGCGGCATCATCATGCCGCGGGGGCCGCGGCCGGGCATGCCGCGGCCGGGGCCGGCCATGAGGTACGGGTTCATCATGCCTGCAGGCAGGGGAGAAGGCGCCGGGCTCGTTGAGCAGCGATTGATGTGGATGTGGAGTTGCAAGCCCCCAAACCAAGCACTCCCTGCAACCTTGCCCCTGCCATGTCTTTCAGACTGCAGCAGGGGCACCACGACACTTTCCCTTGTACTCCCCCACCACCCGCTGCTCACCAGGGCCCATGGGGCCGCGGGGGCCGGGCGGGTAGAACATGGGCGGCGCGCCGGGCGGGAACATGCCGGGGCCCATGGGGCCGCGCGGGCCCGGGGCCATGGCCATGCGCTGCTGGTACTGCTGCTCAAGCTGGGCGCGGCGCACGTCGCGGCGCTGCAGCAAGCCAGGGGCGCAGGAGGGGATGCAGTAAGTGGCAGCTGAGAGACGCGCGGGAGCAGGCTGTAAACCAAGATGCCCTCTGCCGCATCAAAGCAAGGTCTGCCCCGTGAAAATGCACCGCCTCTGGGCGCACCTGGGCCAGGGCCACGTAGATGGGCTTGCCCTTGATCATGCGGCCGTTCATCTCGGTCACGGCGCGCGTGGCCTCCTCTGCAGGGTGGCGGTTGTAGGGGCGGAAGCACAGGCAGGCATGGTTGAGCAGGCCGCCAGGCACGCGTTGTGTGAGCAGCGATTGCATGGTGCAGCGCACACATGTCCACTTTGCCGCTGCAACGGTGGCATGGAATAATGCGAGGGCCACCGCCTGCTCACCGGGGGAGGCGTAGCACACAAAGCCGAAGCCGCGGCCCTTGCCGGCAGAGTCCACCATGACCTTGGCGCTGGTGATGGTGCCGAACTGCGGGCAGCAGGGCAGGGGTGGCGGTGCACTCAGGCATGCCCAGTGCAGCAGAGGTTCATGGGTGAGAGTCTCCTCAGAGGTGGCGCACTCAGCGGCTTGGCCAAAACAGGGATCGTTGCCTGGCAGCTCTCCGCTGGCCACACCCAATGCAGGAAGCGAGCGCCGCCGCAGGCCATGATGCTCTCCATACTGCTTCCCTCCGCGCCCCACGCACCTGGGAGAACTCGGCGCGCAGCGACTCGTCGTCGATGTCGTCGTGCAGGTTCTTCACGTACAGGTTCATGCCCTGGTACTTGGCGATGCGCTCCGAGCGCAGCTCCTCAAACCTGGCGGGAGGGCGAGGGCGGCAGGGCAGGGATGAAGGATAATAGGCTGGGGTGGGGGGTGCATGGGCAGGCGGTGGCTGGGCCAGCCTTGGGATCTGCTGCGGTGATGTGCAGGGCTCACTTGGCGCGCAGCATGGCCTCGCGCTCCGCCTTCTTCTGGGCGCGGCCCACGTACAGGTCCTTGCCGTTGATCTGCGGGGGACGGCGGGCGGGTGGTTGGGTGGCGTGAACAGGGCTCAGCTGAGCGAGGGCAGGGCTGCAGGTGGGCATTTGACTGCCTATGCATGGGCGTTTGTTGCAGCACTGCCAAGCTGGCCCTCCTGATCTGTGCTTCATGCAACCACTGTGGCAAACCGCCTTGCCAAACACCCCTGCCTGCACCGCCCGCGCCTCACATCCTTGCCGTTGAGCGCGGACACCGCGGCGGCGGCCTGCTCGGGCGCCTCGAAGTTGACGAAGCCAAAGCCCTGCACATGGGTGGACAAGGGGATTGCAGAATGCCATTTCGATTGACCGCCTAGCCAGCGCCCGGCTCTCAACCCACTTCCCAGCAAGGTCTGCCAACACAGCAACCCAAACTCTCCCCGGCTGGCCACCCACCTTGCTCTTGCCGTCGTCGTCGCGCATGATGACACACGAGTTGACGGTGCCGTGCTCCGCAAACATGGCCTTCAGCTCCTCCTCGCTGACGCCTGCGCAGGGTGGGGGAGGGATGGGTTAGCCGGTGAGTGGGGGCGTGCAGCTGGGGCATGACTACACGTGAGGCGGAAGGCGGCGGGGGAAGCACGGTGGGCGTGGGGTGCTGCAGGGCGCTCGAGGAGCAGGCGTGCAAGGGGCGTGCCATGTATTGTGGCATGCAAGGGAGGCGGGGGCATGGATGCAAGCAGGGGAGCGAGGGCGGCTGTCGGGGTACGAATACAGAAAGAGTCGATCACTGGGGATCAGCAGGGGAATCAAGGTGTCGTCACCCAGCGGCGCCTCGCAATGCAGGGGATGAGCAGGCAGGGCATGCAGCAGGCAGGGCAGGCAAGCTTGCATACACGGTGCAGGCACCAGGCAGCAGCAAATTGACATGCAAGCGACTTTTGGACACAGGTAGTGCAGCAGTCCAGCGCAGAGGCGGGCAAAAGTGACCAAAGCGCACCCTCGTCCAGGTTCTTGACGAACACGTTGGTGAACTTGGTCTCGCTGTCGCTGGAGCGCTCAGAGCGGCGCAGGAACGGGCCCACAAAAACCGGCACCAAAATAAGGGGAGCAGGGGGAGAGGAGAGGTTGACAGGGCAGAAAAAGAGGTTGGGCACAAGGCGGAGGCAAGCCACGCTATGGTGCGGGCTGCCGGACGCCCGCAAGCGCTGGTGGTTCCACCACTGAGTTGAACTGCTGCAGATGCCTCCACAGCACTAGAGGTTTGTGCATTTGCTTGACAATTAGCAAGGCAATCGCAGGCAGAGCATGCTCGAGAGGGATGGAGGCAGGCGGCGGCGGGCGCGTGCGGTGGGAGAGCGACAGGCACCCCCACAGCCTCAGCTGCCCGATGGACCAGGCAACTTGTCTCACCTTCTTGCCCTCCAGCAGCATGCCGTTGACCTTCTCAATGGCCAGGCGTGCCGACTCGTCCTTCTCGTAGTGCACAAAGCCATAGCCCTTGGACTCGCCCTTCAGGTCCTGGGCCACCTTGCAGCTGCAACAGGGAGGCGCGGGGGAGGGGCGGGCAAAATGAGCAGGGGTGCATCGGGCCACGCTGCACGGCCAACGCTGCAGCCTGGGCAGCTTCGTAAAAGCGCACCACCACCCCATCACTGCAGCGAGCCTGCCACCGCAGCCACCCGGCTGCCGCTGACAACTGCTACTTGTGCAGGCGTGCGCCCGCACCTGAGGATGTTGCCGAAGGCGGAGAAGGTGTCGTGCAGCGCCTTGTTGTCCACCGTCTTGTCCAGGTTCTTGATGAAGATGTTGCCCACGCCTGCGGCAGGGTGGGGAGCAAGCGGAGAGGGCATGCAGTCCTGTGAGCGGACAGCGTGAGCACAGTGACTGCCTGGTGCCGCCCGCTGGAGGCAGGCGGTAATCAGCTGCCAACGCCCTGCACAGGCCAAACACTGTCCCTCCCACCCCGGCTGCTGCAGGGGGTGCTGGCAGAGTGGAGCAGCGTGGCGCACGCACCCGACTTGCGGAAGGCGGGGTCGCGGTGGCTCCACATGATGCGCATGGGGCGGCCCGCCAGCGGCGTGTAGTTCAGCTGCGGCAGCGGGGCGGAGGCGCAGCCAGTGAGCCAGGGCATTCAGCAGTCTGCCCAAGCAGCGCAGGCCAGTAGCAGCAGCTGCAACAACCCTTGCACCATCTGGCACTGCAGCAAGCCTTGCAACACAGCTGGCCACACGTTGCCCCCTGCTCCAGCTGCCTGCCACGCTGCGAGACAGAGGGCGCCCAGCCGGTTAGTCTGCCGCACCTGGTCCAGCGCGCGCTCCGCGGCCGAGGGGTCCAGCGCCGAGTTGTAGTTGACGTACGCGTAGCCCAGGGAGCGGCGCGTCACGGCGTCACGGCACACGCGGATGGAGGCCACGGGGCCGATCTGCAGCGTGGGCGGCCGGGCCAAGCGCGCTACCTCAGCGGCGGATGACGCACCGGTGCAAGCTGCCGGAGGGTGCCCAGGCTGGCGCCACCCGCGAGTGAGCGCCGATCCCATCGTGGTTGGCCTGCCGGCTGTGCCTCAGCTGAGCTGCCTCGGGTGAGCTCATGCCGGCTGGTATTTGCAGCCGCCGCTGTTCAGCCTCCTTCTGCCCCAACTCCATACCGCTGCAGAATACAACATTCACACGAGCCACCGACTACACGCAGCAGCCGACGGTGCACATGCTGCAAGTTCCAAGCCTGCAACAGCAACAGGCCCCCCGCCCTCGCGTCGCACCTGGGAGAACACCTCGAACAGCTGGGCCTCGGTGACATCGCGGTCCAGGTCACCCACGTACAGGCTGGAGTTCTGGGCGGGGGCGGCGGCGCCAGCGGCACCTGCGGCACGCAGCGCAGCAGGCAGCGGCAAGCAGCAGGTCAGCAGGCAGGCAGGCACGCAAAGCCAGAGGCAGCAAGGGGGCAGCAGGTGGTCGTGAGAGTGGCGGCCGCACTTCCGCCGACCGCAAACCAATGTGGCTGGCTGAGCAGCTGCAGCTCTCCCTGCTGATAGCGCTGCACCTGCAGCCAGGCTGTGTGCTGCATTGCTGCCATACCGTCGGCTGTGCTAGCTGCGCGCTGCTGCACAGCAACAGCGGCTGTCCTGTCAAGAGCCGCAATGCTGGCACATCCGGAAGGTCGCGCCAGCTGCTACGCTGGGGCGTTATTTGCTGCTTTCTGCTGTGCCCATTGAGCAAGCGCTGCGTCGCACTACTGCAGCACCGCTGCTGGCACCAACATTCATGCTGAGGATTCCAAACGTTGGCACCCGCTGCCGCACAGCTGTCGGCCACCCACGCCCGTTCGCCGCCATGACGCCAGCAACGCCGCGCTGCATCCCAGCCGCATCCCCGATCCAATCTCATGCAGCCGTGCTGCCTAGATCCGCTGCTCCTGCCACCAGCTGCGTTCCAGCCGTGCTGCCTCGGCCCGCCACAGTGCGCCAAAATGCTGGGCGTGCCCGTGCAGCAGCAAGTGCCAAGCCGGCCACAGTGCAGCCAAGGAATGCCACAGCATCACAGCAGCATTGCGCAAGCATGAGGCAGGCAGCAGGCACACAAGCAGCATCAGGGGCGGCTGCACGAAGCTGGCGCTCACCGGCCGGGGCGGCGGCGGCGGGCGCGGCGGCGGCCGGCGCCTCAACCGGGGTGGCAACAGCGGGGGCAGCCATGTTTTCTGGTTGTACTTTAAATCCCTGCGGCAAGGCGGCAGGCACGAGCAGCAGGGTCGGCAGAACGCTCCCCAAACAGCACGCAGCCGCCGCTGCCTGCCGAGCGGCGGCCGCCCCGCCGGGCGGCACCTCCCACGGCGCCCCGCCGCGCGGTGCCGCTGGCCAGGGCCACCTCCAGGCGATGCTGGGTGGGCTGCGCGGGCCGCCGGGCCGGCTGCGCTGGGTGCGGGGTCACTGAGCGCCGCCGCTGGCATGCCGGCGCCCCAGCCGCGCACCACGGGGGGAGCTTGAATGTGGGCGCTTCTTTTTTTGGTGGGACGAGTCCCTTTTCTGTTTTTTGAGCCGGGGCAGGCTGGGCGGGGAGGCGCCCAACTTGCACTCTGCGGCGCGTGAGTGTTGCTCAAGGCTGGCTGGCCGAGGCGGTAAGAGAGGCCGAGCGGGGCGCAGGCGCCGCTGATGGACCCACAGCATGGCCCCGCAGGCAGCGGCAGCCCCCCATGCAGCAAGAGCTCTTTCACTTGTTAAGGTGCTAGCTTCTGCCCAGCAAGCTTTCCGCATCCCTGTGCTAGTACCCTGTGCGCAAAGGTCCTCCCCGCTCGGCCCTCGCTGGAGCCCTTGCTGCTCAGGGCTGCTGCGTGCCCGAGTTCGTCAGGGAGCGCACAGCCCACACAGTCGTGCGCCGCCGTCGTAGCGGTCGTCTCCCCACCTGCCGCCGCCGCCGCTGCCGCCGCCGCCTGCTGGTGCCTAAACAAGTGCTCCCGATGGCAGCAGCGATGCAGCCGGCTCCAGGCACCGTAGTGCGCCTGCTGCGGCTGGCAGGGTTTCCCATCCTGCGTCAGCTGCAGCTGGAGGAAGCGTTGCTCAGGTGTGCAAGGCGTAGTGGGGGTGCGGCAAGCAGGTGCGGCAAGCTGCGGCAAGCTGCGGCGCCCACGCTCCTGCTGCAGCTGCCGCTGGCACTGTGACTGCAGCTCCATACCCACATCCCTGCAGGGCGACACAACATAATTGGTTCGTCATGAACGATGGCACGCCGCAGCCGGCCATCGTGCTGGGAGTGAGCGGGTGCGCCCCAGGCCTGGCCAGGGCGCCGCGGCGAGAACGTTGCACTCCAGCTCTGCACCACTGCTTGCGACTCGAGCAATGAAACCCTGGCGCCCAAACGCTTGCTGCAGGAAGCCACACCAGCTTGTGCACCTGGAGGCCGCAGCGGCGCATGGCGTTGCGCTCATCAGGCGCTTCACCGGCGGCGGCACTGGTGCGCCGCGGGGCGGGGAGGCCTGTGGGCGCCAGGTGCCCTGCGGTCCCGTGACTCAGCCCGCCTGCCACCTTGGCCCAGCACTGCCGCGGCATGCGTGGATTGATGCGCAAGCTGCCTCGCGTCCTGCCTGCAGTGGTAGTGGACCGCGACACGCTCTTCACCTCGCTCATCATGCAGCACCAGAGCTTGCCAGGGGTGGAGCCGTACCCCCGCCCCGTCATGCGTGTGAGGAGCTGGCCAACTGCCGCATGCACCCGCAGCGCTCACGCCTGCCCATGCTGATGTCACTGAGCCCTGCAGTCCGCGCAGCAGCAGCCCCGCAGCTGCTGGGATGGTGACAGCAGCAGCACTGCCGCCATGGGGTCATGGCATTTGGCTGCTGTTTCAAGGCTTTCTGGTACTGCAGCATCGGCTGCAAGAGTGCCGTGCCTGCCACTGCCTTTGCAGTATACCGAGGAGCTCTATGGCACAGTGTTTGGGCCTCATGGCCCCTTTCGCCTTCGGGAGAATGGTGAGGCAAGGTGGCACCCTGTGGGCAGGACGCATGGGCTTGCCTGGGTCATGCCATGCTGCGGTGCGCATCATGTGTGCTCGCCCTTTCACTGGCTGCTTACGAGGCGGGCGATGTGCGCTAAAGCAGCGTGTGCCCCAATGTGCAGACTATTGTTTTGGCGACGTCAAATTTGGTGGCAATGCACAGGCCATCACAAAGGACAGGCAAGCAAGTGGCACCACCGCAACTGACCACGAGAGACCTAGCTGTTGTGTGCCGGATGCATGTGCAGTGTTGGGTGCAGGATGCTCATCTGGATTGGCGCTGGCGCAGCTGCCCTGAGGCAGTCCTGCTTGGCTCCTCCGCCCGCAGGTGGCTGCACCACACCTCCCTGCTGTGGGACTTCCAGGAGCCGCGCATGGCGCTGCTCAAGCAGCCAGACCGGCAACCAGACTACCGGCAGGTGTGTGACGCTTGCTGCTTGCGGTGCGCTTATTCGACATGTGCCGCCCCAACACCGCTCTCATTCCTAGCTTGCGCTGTTGTGGCTGGTGCGGCTGGCCTGCTGGTTATTGACCCCACTGGTTTCGATCACCCCTGGCCTGCAGGACAGGGACCACCTTGAGTTTGTGGTGCGCCTCAAGGACCGCCTACCCTGCCGCGCCACCCTGGCAGACCAGCTGTGCGGCGGCCTGGAAGCTGCCGGCTTCCGCCTGCAGGTGTGTGGTCTGCTCTTGGCTTGAAGATAGATGCTCTTTGCACTGGGCGCAATCACAGGTTGCAGGGCTTCTGCTGCACCTGTCATGGAGAGCACCTTGCCAGTTCCGGCCTTGTATGCACAGCATGCCTGATCCAGTCACTGCTATTGGAAGTGCATGTTTTTGGTGCGCTGCAGGAGAGCAGCCTGGCCGAAGCCGAGGAGGCGCTGGTGGCCAACAAGCTGTGCGGCACGCGGCAGCTGGACTGGGCGCAGGTCCTGGCTGAGGAGCGGCAGCGGCAGCAGCAGGAGCAGCAGCAACAGGAGCAGCACTTGAGCGCAGCCACGGCAGGAGCGTCACAAGTATAGACAGGAGCGAACGAATTGTTGATCATGATTGATATTGCACCCCATAAACACACATCATGGCCTGGCCAAAGCCCGTCATTGCCGTGCTCACCCTCAGCAACTGACTCACAATAGAGTTGCAGCGGCAGGTTGTCGGGTAAAGGAAATGAAATGGAATAAGCCAATGGTGATATCGCAGCAGAGAAAGGATTCACGCTCTCAATGCATGCAAAGCGTGCCTGCAGGGAAGCTGGAGCACAGGCCGCATCACGCATCCGCCGCCTTGGCCTTCTTCTTTTCCTTCTTTTCCTTCTTCTTGCCGCTGCCGCCGTCGGCAGCAACCTCCGCTTTCCCTTCCTTCTTGTCTTTCTTCTTCTTCTTCTTGCCCTCCTCGCCGCTGCCCTCGGCTGCCAGGGCTGAAGCTGCTGCCGGTGCCGCGCCATTTGCCGCCGCATCCGCCTCACCCGCCAGCTGCTTCTGCTTCTTTTCCTTCTTCCCCTTCTTCTCCTTCTTGCTGCTGCCATTGGCCTCGCTGGGCGGTGCCGCGGCCGCCTCAGGCTGCGCATCCTCCGCCTTGCTCTTCCGCTTCTTCTCCTTCCCCTCTGTCTTCGCCTTCTTTGCCTGCTTGCCGCTGTCGGGCTCCGCAGCAGGCTGCGCCTCCTCTGCCGCTGCCGCCTCGCTCTTGCGCTTCCTGCAACATGACCAGCAGCACAGCGGTGACGTCATCCTGGCGCGCAGGAAGCATGCACGCGTGGTAGGCAGAAGCCTAGGCTGCACTCGTTGCGGCCAGGAGGTGCGACACATGGACACGGCGACATGCACCACGCTATGGCCCGTACATGCGCTAAGAACAACCTCGCTCACTTTTTCGTCTCCTTCTTCTCCTTCTTGCTGCCCTCCTGCTGCTCTGCCGGCTGCTCCGCTGGCTGCTCCGCTGGGTGCGCAGCGCCGGCAGCATCTGCAGCCTGCTGCGCTTGGCCGGCTGCCTCCTGCTGCTCGGCCGGCTGCCCGCCGTTCTTGGCTGCCAGCGCAGCCTTGGCCTGCAAGCAAAGGGAGCGGTGCGCACGCAGCCAAGGTGACTTCACTCTCCAGCCAGCTGCACACACAGCCACCTTTGCCAAGCAGCAGCGAGGCATGAATTGGGACTCCAATTTCGTTGCAACCACGCAGCACAGCACAGCAGCGAGGGGCAGCACAGCTCACCCGCCGCTTGTGCTTGGCGCCCGCGGCGTGCCCCATCAGCGTGTCCTGGCTAGTGCACGTCACGTTGCAGACCGTGCACTTCCAGGGCGGCCGCGTGGTCAGGAACTCCAGGCCCTCCGCCTGGCCTGCAGCAGGGAAAGGGCGGGCAGGACCAGAGGGCGGCTCGTGAGGCCGTGAGGAGAGGGCAGCATGGACTACAATGCAAGCAGGCCTTGCCAGGTTGAACTGCGTAGCGCCCCGGCCAACAGGGCCAACGCAATAGCAAAACCCACGAGTCACAACTCCGCCGCTCACCCTCCTGGCCCGGCTTGGCGGCACCCTCCCCAGCAAAGCCGCTCGCTGCATAGCCGCCCGGCTTGGTGGCTCCCAGCGCGTACTTCTCATGCTCAGTCACACACTGGGTGTGGCCCTGCACAGCGGTAAGGGACGCCAAGCCTCCCAATGGTGGTTTGCTGCTCCACCTTCGCCAAAGGCGCTTGGACCTCAGCAGCGGCTTCAGATTGTGTAAAAGCACGAGGCAACCAGCTGCCGCCCTGGCTGGCCCACCTCCCCACCCACCTGCACGCTGCGACGGTCAAAGGTGGCGGAGCAGTCGATGCAGGTGAAGCGGCTGGCACTGCACTGGTTGCAGTGCTGCGCCACCTTGGGCTGCGGAGCAGGAGCAGGGCAGGATGGGCAGTTGGCACCGGCAGCAGCAGTGAACAGACCGCAGCATCATGCAGGGCCGTGACAGACGTGGCATGGAGTGCCCAGTGCTGGACACCAGGCGGCAGCCACCCTGCTCTCATGACCCACCTTCTTGATGGTGTCACCGCAGTCTGCGGAGCAGGCAAAATGAGGAGAGGCGGTGGGCAGCACAGGATTGCTAGCAGAGGGGACCAAAGGACAGACGGCAAGCGGCCATCGCACTGCACAACAGCACCACCATGCCAATCATATCCCTGGGCACCCACCATCGCAGTAAAACCAAGGCTGCAGGGAAGGCAGAACAGCAGCTGGTGTAAGACTGGGTGGCAGGCGCGGGAGTGGCGGCGGCGGCGCATGGCTGGCGGCACAAACATGCATCGCGCCGCCCCGCTCCCCGGCACGACCCTGTCTGCAACATACATCGGCGCTCACCATGGCGACAAGCAGGAGAGTGCGGGAGACGCACTGGGCGGCGGCGCTGGCAATGCAACTTTCGCTGGGAGGCGCGCCGCCTGAAGCACAGGCTGCTGAAACGTGCCGATGAATTGATGGGTCCGGCACCTCGGCCCCTGCTTGATGCGATGCTCGGTCGCTCTCATGCCGCGCCTCCAGAAGGCATGGAGGCTGAGCAAGCGCCGATCGCGCGCTGCGTCCGACAGAGCACATTGGAACCTCTCTGGCACGCTAGCCAGCTCCCTGCAAGCCCCACACCGCACCACAGGCAGTGATCGGAATGCCGCTTTCGCCTACAGTGCTGTGGGCCCAGCGGGCCGACCGCCTGCTGCTCACCATCGATCTGCAGAGCTGCAAGGACCCGCAGATCAGGTGGGGCCCGCCTGCGCGCTCTTGCAGGCGGCAGCGCCGCTGCCGCCGCTCCGCTGGCCTTCCGGCAGCCTGCAGCGATTGCAGGGCTGTGCTCTGGGCTGCCAGCCACAATGATATGGCATCAATGAAACATGTGGTTGCAGTGTTAGCAGAGGAACGTGTGCTGTGAAGCAGCATGCCCAATGCCGGCTGGCCGACAGTGCGGAGTTTGCTTTTGCCCGGCCGGCCGGATGCTCACCCTTGCCCCATCCCCGCTGCCTTGCCCCCCATCACCCACCCTGCATCTGCGCTCCCCTATGCCACAGCATCACCAATGACGAGGCGGCCAAGGCGGGGCGGGTGTCGTTCCGGGGCCACACGCACAGCCACGCCACGGGCCCGGATGAGCACGCATACCAGCTGGACCTGGAGCTGTATGGGGAGGTGGACGAGCAGGACATCAAGCAGGCGGGTGCCGAGGCTGTTGCAGAGCTGGGGCGTTGGGGTTGTGCCTGAGTGCCAGTGCGCTGCTGCACGGCAGGTGGGCAGGGAGGGCAGCGAAACACTCGCCCTGGCTTCTGCGGTTGCGTAGGTGTGGAAGAAACCTGTGGTGGCCGTGTTGGGACTCACACACTCCGCCTGTGCTGTGCCCAACCCGGCCTCTACTGCCTGTGCAACACATCGCTGGTGCAGCTGGCCACTGACCGCTACATTACGCTAGCCATCGCCAAGAAGGGGCCACAGGAGCACTGGCCGCGGCTGCTCAAGGCGGCAGGCAAGCCGGCGCCAAACATTAAGGTGGGCGGGTAGCAATGGTGATACGGTGGGCGAGCTAGGCTGAGCTTGGGACGGATGGCGGCTGTTCATGAGAGCACACGTGCGTGCTGTTTTGGTGTGCAAGGGCCAGTTGGGGCAAACACCAACCCTAAGTTCTTCCATCAGCTAGCAAGCGGATGGGTCGGCAGGTTGGTGGGTTCCTTGCTCACAGCGGCGGACACGTTATCAGCTTGCATGCAGTCTGCACTCCACACCCTGCAGCCAGCTCCAGCTCACCTCTTCTGTTCTATCCTCGCATGCTGTGTATGTGTGTGCAGGTGGACTGGGACAAGTGGGTGGACGAGGACGAGGAGGAGGAGGGCGACGATAAGATGGGCGGCTTCGACCTCTCCCAGCTGCAGAACTTTGCGGTAAGCGGCTGCAGCCTGCGTGGTTAGCCGTGCGGTGGCTGCCCCGCTGCGCTGCCCGGCTGGAAAGCAGCTGCCGCAGCCTGCGCGGACTGTTGCAGGCTGCGATCGCTGAGACAGCAAGCTGTGCTTGCTTTGTTTGTTTTGTTGTGCAGAACTTTGCTGGCGGCCCGGGCGGCATGGACTTTAGCGGCGGCGACCTCTCAGACGAGGAGGAGGGTGAGCGCCTCCTGGAGCCTGCCTGTTTGCGCCATTGCCCTTCGCTCCCATGCCCGGCCATGCTTGACCTGCCATTCCACCAGGCTGCAACAGTGCTTTTCGTCCTTGCCATCAAGTCTTTGAATCACCCAGCCTGCTGCCTTGATCAGCCAAGCAGCTCAGCCATCCCCTGCTGGCGGCTGAGCCACCCCCTCTGCCGCACTGGCCCCGGTCCCTTGCCGCAGAGGGCAAGGGAGACAAGGCGGAGTCGGATGACGACCTGCCTGACCTGGAGCCGGTGCCGCAGCAGTAGCAGCAGACGCGGCAGCCACAGTGTTCAGAGCCGGGCACTGTGCCTTCGAGTGGAGTGTCACGCGCACCGGAGTGACGCTTGCTTGCCTGTAGCATCACCGTGGACCATTATTCTGACCTAGCTGTCCTGTTCACGCGTCCTGCTGATGCAAACCAATGAGTGTTCTTGCGCCGTACTGAACGTTGGCTGAGGTCGGCACGTAGAAGATGCAAACGGAGCATGCGGCCAAACGGCGCCCGCTGCCGCCGCTCTCGGGCCCAGTCGGGCTGCATGATGCTGGCCGGTCGGCCATCGCACCCTTGGCTCGCTCTGTTCTGTCCCTAGGCTCCTTGCCCAGCGTCCTGAGCCTCTCCGCCTGCAGTGTGGGCGTGCGCAAGCATCGGGCGGCGGAGTCGCGTGGCTTGGCGGACTAGAGGAAGCGGCGCACGATGGTGAGCGGCAGGCACTAGCAGCGGGCCGCAAGCGCCGCCCCCTGCGTGCTCGGGCCCTTTCCCACCTCTCCCTTGCACTCGATCGTGCGCCCGCAGGTGAAGATTCAGCCGCCCGAGCTGAAGGGCATGATGGACAAGAAGCTGAGCGGTGAGCGCCGGCCGCAGGGGCAGGGGCTGCCGCCGGCGGAGACGTCGCCGCCACCGCCGCCGCAAGCCCGCATCGCGGCAGGAAGCAGAGCAATTGCTAGCAGCCTGGATGCCTTCGCAAACCTTTGAAGCCAGCCTCTTGGGCTCCTGTTGGTCACACGAACATACCGCTGCCCGCCGCCACACCCGCCGCAGTCAAGCTGAACGCAAACCGCCACGTGACGGGCGTGCTGCGCGGCTTTGACCAGTTCATGAACCTGGTGCTGGACAACACGGTGGACGAGAAGCTGAAGGCGGACCTGGGCATGGTGGTGAGCTGCTGCGGGGGTGCGGCAGCCGTCGCTTGCATGCGACGCACCAGCACGTGTGTGCGGCTGGGGGAGCCACACCTGTTTGCTTGCCCAGGCAGCCCCAGCACGCTTGTCGAGAGGCAGGTGGCTGCTCCTCCGCACCTGTGTCGAGCCAGCGCACCTTCAGGTTGAACGCCGCCTGGGTATCGGAGCCTTAATTGCCAGCCAAGTGGCAAAGTAAAGCAGTCAGTACCAGCCCTTGCTGCTTGCCCGTTTGGGTGCGCCACTGCATGCTTGCTCACAGCCGCCCGGCGTGCCTTCCCCGTTGTTCTCTGTTCGCAGGTCATTCGCGGCGCGTCGATCATCACAATTGAGGCTCTGGAGCGGGTAGACCGCGGCCCCTGAAGCTGTTGATCGATAGATAGGTTGCGTGCAGGCTGGCTCCTTGCGTGCAGGCTGGCTCTGCCTATCATCAATGACTTGCCGCCAGTGCTCCTGGCCACCTGCCCGCTGCTCCTTCCACTTGTTGCTCCTGTTCGCTGCTTGACTGCTCTCTTTTGACATCCTGATTTGCTCAGCTTGATACCAACCGTGTGACTTCTCAACCAACGCTTCTGTGGCGGCAGTGTGCGCTCAGCGCTGGACGCGTGATGCAGTGTGGCAACTGCAGTGGCTTGTGCAGCAGACATCTAGAGTTGCAAGCCAGGGCTCTCTGGGCTCCAGGGAAGCAAGCGGCGTCACATGGGCCGCCTCGCCCGCTCCCAGCATGCCGCGCATGTGGAACAGATGAGGGCTCATGCATAGCGTCTGAGAGCCCTGAGATCCTGGCGGGCGGCCTTTCTGGCTTGTGTTGCTTGGATTGACCGGGAACAGGTGGGGCTGGGGCCCTGCGCTGCCTCTAGCTGCGCCGAGAGCGGGTCGGCACCCGCCAAAGCGCACGGGGCGGGCTTGCAGCGCTCTTGATGACACGGTTGAGATCATAGCTGCCCTGTGACAGCCCCTGCACTCGCCCTGCTTCCCCTCTCCAGAGCCCCGAGACGCGACTGGCGCTATGCAGTCCCAGGCCTTCACCACCCAGCGCGTGCAGTTTCGGGGTGAGGTGTCGAGACGCTTGAACACGATCGAGCCGCAGATAGGCTGACGTAGGGTCAGAGTGGCTTCGGCCCGTCCCGCCGTTGCGCGGCGCCGGCATCCAAGCTGCTCTAAATTGCACGTATCCTCCCCCTGCTGACGTGCTGCTGCAGCTGCTGCTGCCGTGCGGCGCCCGCGCAGCATCCGCCTGTGCGTGAGCAACAAGCTGGTGCTGACGCCCACCGGCAGCGGCAAGACGGACCACATCGGCGAGTCGGTGTCCCTGCCGGGCACCATTGTGCTCAAGGAGGGCCTGTTTGAGGTGCGGGCCTGCTGGTGCCCTTGATATCGAGGCAGCAGCATGTATCCGGTTGCCACCAGCACTGGCAGCGGTGCGCAAGAGGCGAGGGGCTCCACTGCCTGGGCCTACTTCTGCTGTCGTGCCCTGCCTTGTGCGGATGCTTTGCAGAATCTGTGATCGGGAAGCCAACTCACACTGCTGCACAGCCCACTACTCTGCCGCGCTTGTTGTGTTGCCAACCTGACTTCCCATTCAGATCGGCCGCACCTCCCCCGCTGACATTGTGGTGCCCATCCCAACCGTGTCCACCCGGCACGCCGTGGTGCGCGTCGTCGACGCCACGGGCGCGGCGGCCGGCAGCGTGCAGGCAAGCAAGCTTGGCAGTGGATGGAAGACATTGCAAGTTTGCCTGAATCACTTGGTCTCTTCAGAAAGCAGACAAATGGGCAGTTGCTGGTCCATGCTGTGGCAGCATCCGCGTTTTGCTAAGATGCTGAGCAGAGCGGTGGTGCGGAGGCAGTACTCCATACCCATTGCGCAGTCGTTTGCTGGCTGACTGTCCGCCTCTCCGACCCGATATTATGAAATGCCTGTGTGTCACGTCACCCAAACCACACAGATCACTGACCTGGGCAGCACAAACGGCACCTTTGTGGACGGCAAAGAGCTGAAGGCCATGGAGGCGGTAAGCTGCCCTGGCATTGGAGCAGGCAGCATGCATAACGGGTTGGGTGGGCTGGCTGGTATAAGATATTAGGACAGCTGGCTGCGTGTTGTGTGTGTGCCTACCTTATGCCTGGCTGGGCCAGCATTCCGTGGCAGCGCAGCAGCTTGCTGCTTGGATGCCAGACCCAGCATCTTTTGCCATGCCTCAGCCGTCCACCGCTGCCGGCCCTGTCGTGACCATGCGCAGGTGCCCCTCAAGGTGGGCGGCGAGGTGGTGTTTGGAGACGCCAACCTGGCCACCTTCCGGCTGGACCTGCTGCCCGACTCGCTGCCCGCGGCGCCGGCCGGCACCAAGGGTGAGCGCCCAGCATGGCAGCATGCGGATATGCACCAATCCGATTGCGGATGCAGACATGGTTGATCCGAGCTTGCCGCTGCTGTCTGTACTACCGATTGTCACCTCAGCCACTAGCGTCCCCTGCCCTGCTGCGCAGACCCTCTGGAGGACAAGCGCGTGGACGACTGCGAGGCCGACCCGTCCCAGCCAGAGTGCCGGGTGAGGCGGGTGCCCTGTGACATGTTGCAGAGGTAGCGCAGACAGAGGTGGCAGGCAGCAATCCCCAGCCCTCACTGACTGTGGCAGCTATCCCCCCCCCCCCCTCCTTGCTTGTGCAGGTGTACGATGAATGAGCGAGAGCCGCGGTCCTGCAAACACTGCCCCTGCCCACTGCACTGCCACTTTGCGTCACCGCACCTTCATCACAAAGCCAGATGGCCAGACAATGATGTAGTTTCTGCCACATGAAGATCGCCCCCACCCCTGTAATGCATGTATCCTTGTCATTTTATCAGCGGGTGAGGCCTCAAACGCAAAGAATCATGAGGCGTGAAAGGACAGCAGCAGCGGTGGCCATCAGGAGTAATACACAGCAGGGCAGATAGGGCAAGCCCGCATCAGCTGAGTCTTGCTGGGCCTCAAGCGGCAGGCAGCAGTGTGGCCTCCACCCAGCCGGCGCCCTCGCGGTACGGCACCCCGCGCTCCTGCAGCAGCGCAATCACCTGCAGCAGGCAGGCAAAGACTGCAGTGTCAGCATCGGGGGACATTGTCATAGATCATGCGGACCAAGCCTCGCATGCTCTCAACATCACCAAGTTTCAGCAACAGAGAGCACAGAGGACGCGCCTCGGGCTTGATGCGGGCCTTGCCGTCGGCGCTGTGCAGCCCTCTGCCGGTGATGTAGCGTACCACCACGCCGCCAGGGATGGACTGCAGCCAAGAGGGGCAGAGCAGGAGCAGGGCATCAGCAAAGGAGAGCGGCACACTGTGGCATACAGGAGGCCTGGTTAGGCACTGCAACTGACGGTGCGGTGGAGCCCCACACGCGTCCCCAAAATGCATAGCAAGTTGCAACAATACGTTGCTGACCGCCATGCCATGCCATGCCATGCCCCGCTGCTGCTCGCCAATGACCAGCGCTCCCACCTCTGGCAGGTTGCGGATGCCCGACTCCACCGTCTCCAGCGCCTCGTCCACAAACGCGCAGTGCAGGTCCACCGAGATGACCGGCAGCCCGCCGCCCCCCGCCTGGTTGCTGCACACAGTCAGGCAGCAGCAGAGGAGCGGGCTGTGTGGGGAAGTGCGGCATCGTGGGAATGGGGGCAAGCGGCCGCAATGCAGGAGCGCACGTGCGGCAGGCGGTAGTCAGTGCGCAAATGGACAACTCAGGCTGGCGGCGCAGGATGTGGGCAGTGTGCGGAGAGGCTCACACGCGCATGCTGATGCGGCGGGACGCCTTGCGCCGCTCCTCCTCGTACTGCTGCTTGTACTCGTGGCCCTGCAGGTCAGCAAGGAGGGCCAGCAGTGGGGTAATGGCAGGCTAGTGTACAGCGGCACCAGAGGCTGTGCGGTCGGCCAGCACGGCCGCTCGGCAGCCTCAGCAGCCTGGCTGTCACCCTCCTCACAGCCCTTACTGGGTGTGCACTAGCCATTGCTGCCGGCAGTCCCCATAAGAAACCATACAAAAGCTCCTTGTAGCGCATGCCAGGTTGCCGGCTCACCTTCATGCGCAGCTCGGCAGCAGTCTCGTGGTCGCCCGCCGCATGCTTCTCCTGCGCCAGCGCAAAGCAGCGGCGGTACGCCGCCTGCAGCCGGTTGGCATGTGCGCGCTCTTCCTGCATTTTGGGAGGGTGTGCGAGGCAAAGCGAAGGGGTGGCAGGGGAGAAGCAGGCTTGCTGGCTGAGCAAAACGCAGCTCCAACAACACACAGTTGCGTTACGATCAGAAGCATTTAATACGCTGCACTTGATGCTACTACATGCTCAACAACCACACACCTCAAAAATGCTCTGGTTGCGCTGGTAGGTGGCCTCTGATAGCGACTGCGGCGCAGGGGGCGCGCTGGGCGCCTGCACACTGCCTGGCTGGGGCAGTGGCACCGGCTGCGGCGGGCCCGACAGCCGCACAGGCTGGGGCAGCGGCAGTGCTGGGGGTGGCGGCAGGCGGCCCGTGGAGGCGGCTGGCGAGGGTGCCACTTCAACCTCGGTGTAGCCGTTGTCGCGCAGCATGCGCCGCGCTGCCACAAGGTCGTTGCTGGCGGCGGCCAGCACCACCTGCAAGTGGGCGGAAGCAGAGGAGCAAGGGTGAGTGTTGAATGCGGGGGCAGCATTGAGCATGCCCAACAGCCCAGGCACGCAGTGCATCAACGCGCAAGCTTGGCATCTGCTGCACCTGCAGAGACTCGGTGGGCGCGCCAGGAAAGCGCCTGGCCAGGTGCTGCACCTTGGGCCCCACATGGAGCGGCAGCTCTGGGCCGCCGGCGGGCTCGGGCAGCGCGCTGGGCAGCACGGCAGGCGCGGGGACTGTTGCAGCCACACCCGCCTCGCCGCCCAGCAGTGCGCCACCGTTCAGCCCGGCGGAGCTCGCGCCTGCTGCCGCCGCTGCATCCTCCGCCGCAAACGAGCGCAGCAGCTCTGCAGCAGCAAAGAGGTCGCCATCGCAGGCGGCCAGCGCCTCTGCCAGGTCCCTGTCTGGCATGCCGCCACACTCTGCTTTCAGAGCAGTCAGCTGCTCCTCCTGGCTCAGCGTGCCGGCTGGGGCAGCGGCTGCCGGCTGGTGCTGGCCCTGCTGCAGGTCTGGCGGGAAGGTGCCCTGCTCCAAGGCCGCCAGCTCCTCGGGCGTGAGGTCCTGCGCCCAGCTGGCGCCCACGCCGCCGCCACCAAAGGCATGCTCATCCTCGCTGCCGCTGCACGACTCCCAGGCCGAGGAGTCGGGAAGCTCGCCGGCTGCCGCCGCGGTGGCAGCTGCATCGTCCACACACCGCTGCAGCATGATCAGCTGGTCCAGTGCCATCTGTGGCGCGTCGGCATGCCGCTGCAGCACGTCCGCTACCACCTGCATGGGAGCGTTACAGGGCAAGAAGGCAGGTACGTGGGGCGCAGGACGGCGGGGTTTCAAGCCAGCAGGCAAGCTGCACCCAAGCTGCCATGCTCAAGCACCAGGGCCAGGCAAACCTAGTTGCCTTCCAAGTCCCGGTGTGCAAAGTGCAATCCCTGCTTTGGGCATGCACAGTAGCACACTACAAGCAGAACAGGCTCACACAGAACCCACCTCTGCCTTCAGGCTGGGGAACATGGTCAGGTGGAACTCCACAGCTTGCACCAGCGCCGCCGCATCGTACCCATCGCCCTCTGGAGTGCCTGCCCGCCGAGCGTGCACCGTAGCACCCTGCTCCGCCGCCTGCTGCCCGCCTGCCTGGTCCTCTGCAGCTGCCGCAAAGCCCTGGAATGCAGGCACAGACAGCCGCTCTGCTGCTGCTGTGGCCGCCTCGCCAGGGGGCACCGGGCCGGACAGGCGCTGGGCCGCTGCTGTGGCATCCAAACCTGGCGCCATTGGGGCGGCCAGCAGCGCGGCCGCAGCGGGCAGCTGCGGGCTGCAGGTGCCGGAGGGCGAGGGGCTTGCCAGCACGTGTGCCAGGCCAGGGAAGAACTCGGCCAGCTCATCATCGGAGTGGCAAAGCGTGGCGCTGGGGCTGGGTCCCTTGCCTGCAGAACAACGAGGGAGGGAGTCCATCCATTGCCGGCACGGCGTTGCAAGCTCTGATGTGCAGTGCCTCAAACATGCACGGAATTTAGGGCACCACCAAACACACCCTGCATGTCTTGCCCACCAAACTACCCTGCACAGCCGCGCTAAGGGGCGCACCTGGGCGCAGCAGCTCATCGCGGTCTTGCAGAGGCGTCGGCGGTGGCACGCCATTGGGCATGCTGCTGCCTCCCTGCGCGCCATCGTCAGTTTCACCCGCCCCAGCTGTGGCGGCGCTGGGTGGTGCTGGCACGCTGCCTCGTGGTGGGGTGCGGTACTTGCAGGAGTCGAGCAGGTTGTCAGCCGCGCTCCAAGCGTCATTGGAGGGCGTGTGGAGGGTGGCGGATGGCATGGGCAACGGCAAGGGCCGCACTGCAGTGCATGCAGCGCCAGCCGGGCTGGAACTCCATTTGGGCCACCAGCCACGACTGACGGTGGCAGTGTGTCGCGCTGGGAGTGCAGGTGCAGAGGGCACCGCCGCCACTGTGCTGTGCACGCCGGGCGGCTGGCCGGTGTCAAGGGTGACGTCGGGTGGCCAGCCTAAGCCATTAGAAACGGGTGCAACAGCCTGCAGGGATGTGGGTCAGCGGCGCATCATTCTGTTACTACTCAAACAGGCCCAGGTGCTGAGGCAGCGGCAGCAAGCTAGGCAATGCGGAGCCAGCGGCAACAAGCTTGCAAACTGCAGCCCAGACCGGCTCACCTCGCCGGCTAAGCCTGTGCATGCAGAAGCAGTAGTCAAGGTGGAAGTGGTGTTGGTAACTGTAAAGGTCAAGTTGTTCAAGCTGTCTGTTGCATGGTCCGCCCGCGAGGGGCTCGCCTTCCTTCCGCCCCCAGGAAACAGCATGGCGAACGCTGCCTGCAGGGTGGGTGGGTGGACAGCATTTCTGGCTCAGCAAGGCAGTGCGCAATGCGGCAGTGTCCGAAACCTTCACATTGCAACAAGTAGATCACGCTAGCACAAACTTTGCAACTCCATGTTCGGCTCTGCCTCTGAGCCTGCATCTCAAACCGCACCTCGCGTGTGCGTGGCGCGGCAGGCGCGGGCGCCAGCCGTTCGGGTCGCGAGGGCGAGTCGGCCATGGCCAGCAAGTGCTCCATCGCGACTTCACAGTTGTTGCCGCACTGCTCCACCACATCCTGCAGTTCACACCAGCAGGCCAGGTTGGAACAGGATGGCAGGCGGGCGACCGAGGGCGCTGCGGTGCAGGGAGTGGGTGGGCCAGCAGGAGCAGAAGCGCTCTACAGCCTCTTACCTTGACAGTGGCAGCAGAAAGGGAGGAGAACATGTCCATCAGCGCGTTGACTGACAACTGTGTTGCCATGGTGGCTGCGGAAGCAACATGTACGGACGGCGGCGTCAGGCGGGTGCACCGGCGCGGCGGCGGTGTTTCGAGCGTGCCGAGCAACGCTGCCACGGGAGGCATGGCAACGAAGGATGCTCGCCACAGAGCGCCACACCCCAGCCAGCGCCGCAGGAGTGCAGGGTTGGAAGAGCCGAGACCAAACGCTCGCCGAGCGCTGCGAGGGAGGCGGCGTCGCCTGGCACCTCTGCTCACCTTCAAAGAGTGCTGGGAGGCGGTCAGGAGAGCGGTGCGGGCCGAGGGGCCGCGCAGAGCTTTCAACAGGTCATAGTCGGGGAGCAGGAGCGCTGCGGGTCGGGGGAGAATCAAGCAGCCAAACGGCAAGCACAAATCAACAAAGTAAGAGCGCCCTTGTTGTGCTATCATGCCAGATCCGCGGGCGGCGCTGCGCGACGGGCTGGATGCACCGGGGGGAGGATGGAAGTGCCTTTCTGTCCTCTGAGCTGCTGTGACATCACAAGGATGGTGTGTACGTTTGGGCATTGCACAGCTGCAAGGTGGTTTTTGTTCAGGCACCTGCACGGTGCTGCACCAGCGAGGCCGCTGGCCAGTCGCTCAGCCCCCTCAGATATTTTCCTGAATGACGTCCTGGGCTGCAACAGCTGCTGCACGCCGCACCACCCCCTGCGAGGAGGCCGCCAGCAGCGTCTCCACGCGAGCGCGGGTGGGGTCAGCGGCCGCCGCTGCTGCGGCCGCCGCCGCGCCAGCCGCACCCCGCTTCTGCCGCTTGCCCGCCCGCGCCGCAGCCTGCTCGTCGTATGCCTCCCCAAACGCCTCGCGCACCGCCCTGCAAGCGGTGGGTTGTTCGCAGGAGAGGGCGTCGACTCTAGCAGCGAGCAGAGGGCAGGTCGCAGTAGCTGGGATTGCGCCTGCCAGCATGATTTCCTCAGGCTCCCCAACCGCCCAGTATTCTAACCTTGTTCGGCAACTGCCTTTCCCAGCCCCTTCCCAGGTCTGCTGACTCACAGCCACCCACCTGCCGCTGGTGGCAATGCGTGCACGCCGCTGCTGCTGCGCTTTCCAGTCCTGCGTGGCAAAGAGCTGCTGCGCCGCAAAGCCGCCGCCTGCAGCGGGGGCACCCGCTTCCCACGCCGCCTGCTCCCACTCAGCTGCAGGGGGAAGGTGGCAAGAGCTAGATTGAGCACAGGCAGGTAGGGACTGGGCGTTGCCAAACCGACCTGTGGGACGCCAACTAGTGGCATCTGCTGCTGATCCTGCTCTGCAGCCTGCCATCATCATCCCAACCCACCTGTGGGTCCGGCGCTGGCGGGCGGCAAGCCCTGGTCCAAGCTCTGCGCCGCCTGGGCCGCCCCCGCTGCCGCCGCCCCCTGCTGCCCCGCTGTCTCAACTTCACCCCAGGGCGCCATGAAGAAGGGGTTCCTGGCAGCAGCAGTGCCGGCCGCACCCTGAGGTGCGCCTGCTGCTGGTGCCGCGGCCGCTGCAGGGGCACCCTGCTGCAGGGCAGGCTGGCCGCCAGCAGCAGCAGGAGCTGCTTCCTCGGCCTCCTCTGCTGCAGGCAGCTTGGCCGCAAGCAGCAGGTTGCTGTCTGCCGCAAGGCGCGCCTGCAGCCGCACCGTGGCCGTCTCGGCGAGCTGGCGCTGCTCTGTCAGCTGCTGCTGCCGCTTCTGCGGGTCCTTCTCCTGTCCTGCACGTCGGGCAGGGGGAATGGTCAAGTGCCTATAGTCGACAGCGGCTGACCATGTGCATGGAGGATGCTCGCTTCAGTACCTGCTCAAAATAGCCTGCCTGCAAGCAGCCTCGGGAGCTTGCCTGGGTACACGGGGGTGGCCTGGTAGGTGTGGCGGTCGGGGAAGGCCGGCAGCCAGGGCGGGATGTGGTCCGGCGCCGTCTCGCCGCGCTCATAGAACGAAGGCGGTGGCCGCGACTTTTTGCGCAGCGGGAAGGCCGAGATGTTGTGCTCAAAGGGCACCTCCTGCAAACGGAGGGGCAGTGGGAAGTGCTGGGGAGGCAGTGATGCGCAAAGACTGTCAGTTACACAGTGGCTCTGGGGGTGTGTGGTGCAGCAGCTGTGCTCACCGATGAGTTGTGCATGAAGTCCCGCAGCTGCCCAATGCTGGTGCCCATGTCGTTCAGCGCCATGGCCTGTTTGGCATCCGGGCAGGCAGCGGCAGGCAGCGTTCGCTTCTGATTCATTGCTGCACAAGCAGCCGAAGTCCGGACCAGTTGACAGCACAAAAGCATGGCTTCAAGGCGGGCGCATGTACCAGACCAGCCCACCAAGCCCCACCCCCCAGCAGCGCGCACCACATCCACTGCGTTGGTCTCGCTGCGGCCGGCCAGCTCCGCATAATGGTGGCTGGCGGCACCAACCTGCAGAGAATCCGCCTCGCATGCAAGTGTAAGGAGCGCGCGCTCTGCCAGTAGGACTTGCCCACGCAACGCACACACCGTGTCTGGGCCATGCAGACCAAGCCACCCTGCGCCGCACCTCGTGCACGTAGCGCAGCAGCAGGTCTGCCAGGATCTCTCCGCAGGAAGTCTGCACTGCATCGAATCCAGCACTGTCTGCCAGTGCAAGGCCCGCAATGCGCGCCGCCTCGCGTGCATAGTGGTCTGCCATTTGGGGACCTGCGAGCGGCGGCAGCGGAGCAGCGGCGGTGAGATGGCCAGCGAGGACGCGCCCGGCCTGCAGCTGGGCTGGGATCGCCGTCGCATCGACTTGATGGTGCTGGAGTTGCCAGCCGCCTGTCAAGCTGAGGCCTGGCTGCTAAGAGGCGAACGAGCGGCGTCAGGACAGTGCACGAATGAGAGCCGAGGCTTCGAAGCGAGATCACCAGCATGAGCACTTGCCTTGTGCACCAGCCAGGCCCCT
>VFQO010012613.1_pt1 | contig 29037 bp, 51 predicted proteins | sample 3512331 | NCBI WGS metagenome assembly VFQO01 (sample SAMN10412371, study PRJNA504923) | tailings metagenome | isolation source: Replicate 3 from Balatoc abandoned mine | place: Philippines: Itogon, Benguet | collected 2017-08-28 | reverse complement strand
CTCTCACGCTGCCTTGGAACTTATCTAGACATTGATTCAATGCAGCCGGCACCATCAGCCGCGCCGCAGCGAGCGCCGCCACTCCTTGCCGCCGCCGCCGCCGCTGCCACGAGCTCACGGCGTGCGGCCGATGTGGCGGTGGTGGGCGGCAGCCTGCAAGCGTATGCAGCGGCCTACCTGCTAGCCAAACGGGGCAAGCGCACCGTGCTGGTGGAGCATGCAGCGCCGCAGCTGGTGGGGGTGACGCCTTCAGCTCGCCCTGATGTGGCGCTGCACCTGCCCGCAGCCTCGTCGCATGCTGTTAGGTGGGCTGGGTCGGAACAGTGGGTGATGCTCTGCGTCATGTGCCTGCTTTTGTCCAGGACGATACTGGCTGCCATACATGCTTTGGCTTGCACAGCAGGTCATGCCCATGCTGCCCATACCCTGTCCTCTACCTGTCTGCCCGGCCAGCCAACAATCCACCATCCCAATCCTGCCTATTCCGCAGCGCGGCCACAGAGGCCTTCGCACTGTGGCGCGGCATTGAAGCAAGTGCAGAGGGCGCCCGTGGCCTGCTGCACCTGTGCGGCAGCATTGATGTAGCGCCTGTGCGAGGCAGCAGCGCCGCCAGCGATGCGCTGGGAGCCATGCAGGACGCATCCAGGGTGCGCTGCGCTAAGTGCATTGGGTGGTGTGGGTGGGTGGCGCAGGTGCGTGCCAGCCCATCAAACTGGCAATGTGAGGCGCTTGAAAGTGCTGCTCACACAGTGCCATGGCCGCTTGTGCACTGCTAACGAGCCACACTGTTGCCGCATCTCCCCTCCTTGCCCTGCCTCAGGCTGCTGGCCTGCAGTTTGGCATGCTGTCCCCCGACGAAGTGTCAGCCGCCTTCCCCCGCCTGCGGCCCCCGAAAGGCAGCGCAGCGCTGTACACCAATGCCGGCGGCGTGGTGAATGGCCGCCTGGCAGCGGCCGTGCTGCGTGCCATGGCACAGCGGGCAGGGGCCGTGCTGGCTCCCGCATGCCTTCTGGGCTGGAGGGATGCAGGGGGCCACTTTGCGCTGCGGACGGCCCCGCTGGATGCAGCGGCGGCAGCGGCTGGGCTGGGCGGCGAGGGTGAAGTGGTGTACGAGTGCGAGCAGCTGGTGAGAGGGAGTACGGATCTTGCAGGGCCAGTGTGTGGGTGAGGTTGTTGCGGCGGGAGCGACCCGTGAAGTTGCGGCTGCTTCCCACCCAGTCAGCACATGAGTAACACGCCCCCGCTCGCTATGCGTTTGCTGTGCATGTGCTGTGCATGTGCTCTGGCAGGCCTCCCCCTGCAAACAGCTTGCAGCACACGCGCGGACACATCCCCCCACCGCTCCCGCTGCCCTCCAAACCATCCCCTTGCAGGTGCTGCTTCCTGACGCCGCAGTGCAGCAGCAGTTGCTGGGCCTGTTTGGGCTGGCCGTACCGGGCGCGCAGCTGTGGCGGCTGCCAGCCGGCCGCTGGAGGGCCCAGGAGGACTGTGCAGCGCTGCCGCTGTGGCAGCTGCTGGGAGCCGGCTCAACACGCACTGTGGATGATCCAACAGCCATTGACAGCGCCTGGGGCTTGCCAGTGCTAGGCTGGGCGCCAGGTAGCATGTTTGTGGCGCAGTGCCTGCCAGACGGCTCACCAGCCGAGAACTTGGCAGCAGGGGTGGCAGCAGGCGCAGCAGGCGGTGGCGGCGGCAGCAGCACGCCAGGGAGCCAGCCACTATCTGCAGGAAGCGGACCAGATGAGCTTGCGGCAGCAGCAGCAGCAGCTGCAGGAGCGGCAGGGGCGGCAGCCGCACTGCAGCTTGCTGCGCTAGCAGAGGAGCGGCCTGGGTCAGAGGAAGCAGTGGATGCGGAGCGGCAGCGGCAAGCAGAATTACAGCGGCAGGAGGAGGCGGCTGCCCGGCGGCTGGCTACTGCGGGTGCCCTGGCGGGGCGGCTGGTCAACGGCGTCGGCAGCCGGCTTGTAGGGCAGGACAGCCAGCTGCAGCTGATGGTCACGCCTGATGGGGAACCGGCGGTGGGCAGCCACCCTGGGTTTGAAGCCGGGCGGGTGGTAGCGGCCTTTCCCGCCACAGCTGCCCAGCTGGGATGCCTGCCTGGAGACCAGCTGGCGCCCCTCATTGCCAGGCTGGCGGCTGATGAGCTGATGGGGCGGCCGCCGCAGGCGGTCAGCGCTGCTGCCGTTGCGCTGGGCCGGGAGGCGTTGGCAGCCGAGGCGGCGGCGCTGCCGCACGACAGCTGGTCTGAGCTGGCGCGCTGCCTCCCTGTGCGGACGTAGCCTGCCTGCGGGAGCCGTAGGAGCTTGAGCTCGTGCGAACCTGAATAATAATTTACTTTATTGATGTGAAACAGATATGGAACGAATCTGTATGCATGTCTGAAACTGGAAACAATTGACAAATCAACTGGTAACTTGAGAGGGCAATGCCATCAGTGCGAAGCCTAGGCAGGGAGCGCCAGGCTGGCCTAGCCGCGGGCGGGTGCGTTCTCCATCAGGTGCCGGCTCCAAGCGGCGGCGGCAGCGCCCAGCTTGCGCAGCAGCCTGGGGGCAGGGCAGGGGCGCAGAAGTTGCGGTCGGGTCACTGTTCAGTGCGGCCATCACGTTGGGATGCGATTGAGCAGTGTGGGCTGGGCTGGGCAGGAAAACCTCAACAGCTACACACAGCCTGCAGAGCTCGGCCTCAAGGCAGGCTCACCGTTTGCACGGCTCCGAATCTGCCTCGTTCAGGCCGGGGTCGTCAGATGCCAGGTCCAGCGGCGTTTTGAAGATGTCCAGCGGATCGTATCTAGGGGGAATGGGGCGCATTTGGGCGTTGGGACACCTGTGAGTCGTGCACCTCTGGCATGCCCTCCAGCAACGCAAGGGAAATATATTTCGGTCGCACAAATTGGCGGTGGTGGGCTTGCACCGTTCAAACACTGGCCAGAGTCATGCTGTGGGCCAGCCGCCGCGGGGCAGACTGGCTGTTGCCCTGTCAATACGCAGCTTGTATCACAAGCTCACTTGACATTGGCGCACTCCACGCCCGCAAGTGCGCTGCCGTAGTAGGCGCTCTGCCTGCAGCAAGAGATAGGGCAATGGCTTGGTTAGGTGCCTGAGGCATGGACACATTGCACAGTGTGCAGCGTCTGCGCAAATCCCCCTCTATTTCGGTGTCCCGCTCAGTCGAAGCGCTTATCCTGACCTGCAAACTGCTGCAAAGCATGCATGGCATGGACACGAACAGCATGCAGCACGCCACCTCAGCGGACGCACCAGTCAGCAAAGGCCACCACGTCTGTGTCACAGAACGACACATAAGCCTGGTACTTCTGGGGCACCATTTTGATCAGCCGTTCGATTGTCTGGGTCGCCTGCAAGTTTGGTTGGAAAGTTGAGGGATGCATCAGGATGGAAGGAAATTCATCAGTGGAGAGGCGCATTGTTAGGTCGCGCAGAGTACCGGCAAGCAGGGGTGGACAGGCTCGCCATAACACGCGTTGGCACAGAGGGGGCATGCAGGCGGCAGCGCAGCCATCCAGTGGCAGCTTGTTGCGGCGGCACTGGGTCTTGCAAATCGCATCCCCTCCTGCCACCCCCGCACGCTCACATTACTGAGAGCAGCTAGCGCCTCGGTTTCATTTTTGCTGTTTGCCCGCAGGATCAGGATCGCGCTGGCGGTGCGCAGGTTGGCCGCCGCCGTGGCAAGCTTGGGCACTTCTGCCGCCGCGCCGCCCAGCGCCTGCAGCAGGGGGCACGCCGTCCTTCTGAAACGTCAAGCAGGCGAGGCACTGCCCGCTCTCTTCACAGTAGCAGGTGACAGCCAGACTTCGCTACCAATGCTCCACAACCAAACCCCAGCAGCAGAATACAGCAATCTCGCAAGCTCGCAACAGCGCGCCTGGAACTCAAAGACGCGCGAGCCACGCTCGCCGCTGGATGCATAGTCCAGCACCGCTTGGATGCCTTCCTCAGGCAACGGTTCCTGCAGGATGACCGTTTTGTACCTGAAAAGGTAAACGGGCAGGGGAAGGCAGCATGATGAGGCACGCAACAATTGCAGGTCGTCATGCTGCATCGTGCACGCAAGGCTGCGCGCTGAGTTGACAGTAGGTGGATGCCAGCTGCACTTGGCGCTTCAAACCGTACTGCCCAGCTGGCAACCGACCCGCTGATGCTGCGCCACCATCACCCACACGCCATGCCACCAGCTGCCGACCCATGGTCTCTCGCTGCCCTTACTTGTAATACGAGCGCTCTCCCACCCAGGCCTCGGGGTCGTTGACCGCCTCCAGTGCGGTGTAGCCCTCGGGCACCTCCCAGCCAATGCCGTTGACCACCGCCTGCGGGGACAAGGAGGACGTTTGCAAGGGTGCTTCCCGGCATCAGCAGTGCAAGGCCGCCGGTCGCTGGACCGACAGCCAGCACCTCCAAACACAAAGCAAACCGCTACCCCTGCAGACGCACTGTCCCCGAGACGTAACAGGTCACAGTCGCTTGGCCAGCGGCCAGCATCTGCAAACCGTGTGCAAGCCCAGTTGCAACTCATATGCAGCCCCCAAGCAGCAACAACACTACTCGGGGCTCACATTAACGTACAGGTCCTGGATCGCATCCGTCATGTCAGTTTGGCGCAGCTGGAACAGCAGGTCGGCCACAGGCCCCTATCTGGGCAGCGTAGCATTCAGCTCCCGCTCACACTGCTCCAGGCTGTCCATGCACTGCGGGTTATGAGGGTTTGAGGGCGAGTGGGAGGGGGAGGGGGAGGGGGAGGGGGAGGGGAGGGCTGTTAGATGATGGGCGGAGGAAAACCAGAGCGGCACCGCGCGGGTGGCTGGCACAGGCGGGCAGGGGGGCCGGGGGACCAGCTGTACTGGTGCGCCGTCCTGAGGGGTGAGAGTCGCATTACTCCACAACCAAACACGAGGCTGAGTGAGCGGCTGGCGCTGCGGGGCTCACCCATCCGGTCAGCTCCACCGACACTTGGCCATCCTCGGTGTTGTTGGTGTAGTCCACCTGCTAGACGGCAGCGGGCAGGCAAGTGGCATCAGGAATATGTGGCCAGGAAGCACGCTCAATAGGCAGGCAGGCACACACCCCATGCCATGTGGGACTGGAGAGGAAGCACGAACAACAACGGCCGGCTGGGTTGGTGGTGGGGCTGCTTCTGCTCATGTCAAGCCCCATGCCTTCAGCTGCCGAGCAGCTCCAATCAAAGGCGGCAGTGCTGCACGCACCCGTGTGGTGAACTTGTTGGACAGCTGGGTGTGCCACGTCTGCCACCAGTTGGTTATTTCCACCGCCCTCTCACGTGGAATCTGCAGATTGATGAGGCAGGAAAGACGGCCACACTCAAGCCGGAACAGCGCCCGCAGCGCTGCTTGCTGCGAGCGAGGGTGCACAGCATGCACAGCGCACTCGCAAGGTGCACACTTGAAGAGCAAAAGACCCGTTCACCAGCGCCGACAGCTGGGTAACGTCCGTGGACACATCCATGGTGCGGAATTTGAACTCGGTGATAATCGCAATGCCTGCAACACATGGTTGAAGGGGCAGGGCTGCGTCGCACACGTGAGTCAGTCCATCAGTGGCCAGCAGGCAGCAAAGGTAACAGCAAGCCGGCAACACCTGCTGCATGATGCGAGCAGGCAATGCCCAGCTGTGGCGACTGAGCCCTCAATCAAACAGCTGTTCTGCAACAGAGAGCTACTCACGCCCGCCGCCGCCGCCACGAGATGCCCACAGCCTGCGAGCCAGGGTGGGTGGTGGGGCGGAATGGACAGGTCATGCCACACTCAATGCCAACCCGTGCACCACAAGCTTGCGGTTGTTGGGCAGCATGCAGCATATGCCCTTTCACAAGTTCGGCTGCCTCACAGGTCTGAGTTCTTAGTATTGTCGGCCCTCAGGATGCGCCCCCTGCCGTCAACAGCCGTCAGCGCAATCAGGTTGTCGCCGCCCAGGCCCGCCCAGCGGACCGTGCCGCCAAAGCCGCCACCTGCAGGGCGGGCGCAACACAACTGGCTCATACGCACACTGCAGCATACATCCCAACGCTGCATGTGGTCTGCTGGTATGCGCTGCCACGCAGCGACTCCCCTCTTCCATGCCTTGCAGAGCCCAAACATGATTGCTGGTGGCGGACAGCTACGGCGGGCACACTCTCAAATCTCTTATGCAAACGGACACAATCTTACTGGCTCCTCTTCATACAGTTGCCCTGGCGCAAGCCAACACCAAACACCAACCGCTTACCCAGGGTGTAGCCGGAGATGCCCACGGTTGGGCGCTGCCCGCCCGGGAAGCCGCGGGTGCCGTTGCTCTGCTCCCACACCTCCGCTATCACCCTGGGTGCAGGCAGACAAGGGTGGATAGGAAGGTGGCGCGGGAAGCAGTTGGCTTGAGCCGGGCACATGGCCAAGGCAAGTGCAGCAATTTGTCCAACCTAGTCATTGCATAGGGGTAGCCATTGCACAGGGAGTGTAAACAGCACCCTGCCAGCCCAGCCCAGAGCGACTCACTGGCCCACGCGCGCCCCCGCCTGCACCGTCACGCTGTTGCCGTCCGCAGCCATCCGCACGCTGCTCATGCGGCTGAGGTCGAGTGTCAGGGCACCGGTTGTCACAGACTCCCCTGCAGGAAAGGAACATGGCGTGTTGGCATGCAGTGCTGTCTGCAGCCGATCAGCCCAGCCCGCCAAAGAGCTGTCTGCCTGTTCCTGGGGTGATTAGTCTGGGTGTCGTCTAGAGCAGCGGCTCACTCCAGCCAGCCAAAACCACTGCCTGCCCTCATCCATCCGCCCTCTGCCGCACCCTCGTTGCCGTGGCCGCCGCAGCGCGGGTGCACGGCCGCCTTGTACTTGACGGCGCACTCGACCGCCGCCGCCACGTGCTCGGTGTTGTTGGGGTAGGCGATGGCCGAGGGCCAATGCCTGAACAGCTTGCTGAAGGTCTGCAGGAGGGAGGGAGAGGGGCATGCGACCAGTGAGCATGTGTTGGTTGACGGCAGCGCGGGCAGCGGCAGAGGCTGGCAGCGGCCCGTCCATGGCAGTAGTGCTGCCTCGAGCACCCACCTGGCTGGCCTGCAGGTAGGCGGGATAGTCAATTCCTGTGACCACATCTATGTCGTTGTCCCGCAGGCACTGCACCAGCGAGCCGCGTGTGGGAGCGGCCACGGCTGCTGAGGCGGCGCTGCACCAACGGGGCGGCGGGGCGCGCTTCAACAGCTGCAAGCCGGCGCAGCGCTTCAGCAATGCCGCCACAACACTGCCAAACACGCTGCCCTCCTCAAACCCCGCACCTGAGCAGCAGCAGGAGTGCCAGGCGTGCCGCGCCAAACCGGCGGAACGCGCCTGGAGCGCTGCAGCGCGCCATCGGCACTCGGCAGTGCTCACAAAGCGGACATCAGCAACATCCCGGGCGCAGACCTGCGTCTGGGGCGCCTCTCTCCCTGCTGCCGCCCGCTCAGCGGCATGCGTCACTTGCTGATGGGTCTGATCGGTGCCCATGCTCCGTACCTAGCTCCTTATTTTGCGATAAATAATTGCAACATCACGGTAGGTAAGGATTCAAGGATGGAAGGCAATGTGTAGCAGGCACCCTGCAGCAGGCAGGGTGCATCCCTAAGCCAGGGGGTGCCAGTGGCACTCGCCACTGCATGCGGTTGTGACTGCTGGCGACATGCAGCAGGGTTTGTTGAGGCCAGGCTGGGCAGTGCGTGCCTGGCAGATCGCATGAGTTGTGCCTCAGATTACAGGGGTGCACCAGTGTTCAGATTTTGATCAGCCCGCATAGCTAATGCGCAAGGCCGGCCACGGCGCAAGCTGAGCGGTGACCGCCGCGGCACTCCGCAGTGCACCTCATAGCATTAATGGAGCACGCCTCTGAAGAATGCACAACGAGCTGCATGAATCTCCACGGCAATGGCAGCTTGTGCAGCAGCGCAACTCCCAACCATCGCCCCACGCAAACTCGCATGCTATCGCGGCGGCGGCGGCAGCGCGGCAGCGGCGCCGTTGGCGTTGGCCTGCTTGGCGAGCCAAACTCACTGGATCGCACCCACATCTTGCTCACACAACGCCATCGACAGACTGGCAGGGCTTCCAGGCCTCTCTGCTCCCCAAAGCCCTGCAAACCAGGCTCGACAAGCCAGCGCACGCCATGGCGGCCGCAGAGGTACATCTGGATCGGATGTTGCAAGCGTTCAGCATAGAGATCGCGACTCTCCGCAGTATGCCCTGCTGCCGCCGCCGCCGCCACCGCCGCCGCTGCTGCCGGCTCGTTGCCTGCTTGCCCATCCTGTGCCCGCTCCCCCACCCTGTCTGCAGCTGCCAGCCGAGGTCAGGGAGCTGATCCAGCAGCTGCAGCTGGAGCCGCACCCAGAGGGCGGCTATTACCGGGAGACATTTCGAGATGCGCACCAGGTGCGGTTGCCTGGGCACAGCGGAGAGGCTGTGCTCTTGATGCCTGATGTTCCTTCCAAAGCCAGGCCTTGCCGCCGGCCCTTGCAGCACTCGCTGCTGTTCGTCTGGCCCAACTAACCAACTGCAGGTCAACGGCCGTGCCGCATCCACCGCCATTCTGTACCTTCTACCCGCGGGCGCCAAGTCCAAGCTGCACCGGCTGGATGCCTCCGAGTGCTGGCACACCTACCTGGGTGCGGCTGGATGGAGTGGTGCCAGCTTCTCGCAGCTTTGCAGAGGGACGCAAGGGGTGCAACAGTGTTGGCCAGGAGAGCTGCAGGTACTTGCATCCCAGGTGTGTGAACCAGCGAGGCTGGATGCGCTCACAAGCGCCAGTGTCCCGCCCCAACCAATTCTGCAGGCGGGCCCATCACCATCGTCGAGATGGACCCCTCGACACAAGGGGCGCGTACCACACAGCTCGGCAGCGACCTCTCAGCAGGGCAGCGGCTGCAGCATGTGGTGCCGCCCCACACCTGGTTTGGCGCCGCGCCGGCGGAAGGGACCGACTGGGCGCTGGTGGGCTGCACCGTGGCGCCAGGTGAAGCAGGGGGTTGAGGGGCAGGTGATGTAGTGAGGGTGTTTTAAAGGGCGAGTTCTGGGCTGTAATGCTCGGGCCAGCAGAGAGCAGCAGAGCCTGTGCCGTCACATGGGGGCCCAGCCGGTCTGCTCATATGATTCCTGCTCGCTGTCCGGTCACCAAGCGCAGGGTTTGAGTTCCAGCACTTTGAGTTTGGTGACAGGGAGCGGCTGCTGCGCGAGTTTCCGCAGGCGGCAGCCTGGATCGAGCGGCTGATGGCTGACTGAGCGGCGCTTGAAGCAGTGCCCTTGATCTTACTGCCCCAGTCGTCACTTCTCACATCCTTCCCTGCCCATTCACCTGCATCTGCACTTCACACGCGTCCTCATGCCCAAATTGACCGCTCCAACCGAGCACCCCTATATCACCGCTCCCATGGCTGTGTCTGTGCTGATTACAAGGCTGATCACGTACCAAAGCAGGGCGACCCAGAGGGACGGCGGAATGACGTCATAAGGGAGGTAAAAATATCAAGGCTGCGATACTCGGGTAGCACGGCTGAACTCTGTGTGCTGGCGTTGAACGAATGCCCCGTCGGTGCGCTGCCGTTCCATGCCACATTGTGTGCATGGGCAATGCCAGCTCCGCCGCCGCTGCTGCTGCTGCTGTGGCCAGTTTAGATTCAGCCACCAGCTCAGTAGCGGCCGGCTCAGAGCTTGAGGCCGGCCAGCTTGGTGGCGGCAGCCAGAGCGTCGTCCACCTTGCCAACATCGGGGCCGGAGCCCTGCAAAGGGAATAACACAAGGGTTCATGGTTAGCTGGTTTGGCCGGGTTTGGTTGGGCAGGGCGGGTGCGGTGTTGTGGTGTGCTCGCGAGCTGCACCGCTGATGCTCAGCAAGGAGGTGCGCCCTCCTGGGCGGTGCTACCTGCCCAGGACTGCAGTGTGCAAGCCTGCCGTCATTGCATGCTGCTGCCAGCCCTGCCTAGTGCGCCCCCTGGTCACCTGCGCTGTGGTGGGCTTGCCGCCGCCCTTGCCGCCCAGCTGCGCCAGCGCCTCCTTCACCCACTCGCCTGCAGAAAAATGTAAATAGGAGAAAACAGCAAGGGTGGGTGCACAGTGCATTGCAGCACTCAGCAGATGTGTGAGTGCCTCCTTCACCCACTCGCCCTGCAAAAAAATAAGCGAGAAGGAGAGAAAGGGGTGAGTGCACACATTGCATTGCAGTTCTGCCCAGCTGCGCCAGCGCCTCCTTCACCCACTCGCCTGCAGAAAATCAAACAAGGCAATAAGAAAGTGGTGAGTGCACAATGCATTCCAGTTCTCAGCAGATTTGTGAGCGCCCCCTTTACCCACTCGCCTGCAATATAGGAAGGAGAGAAAGAAGTGGGTGCATAATTGCGTCAGCGCCTCACCAACCACAGCAGGTAAACACCCTCCTCCACAACCCTGCCAACAGCATGCGAACTTCAGCCCCACTGCAACCCACCCGCGGGCAGCTGCTTGGACAGGTCCTGTCGCCCACCTCAACCACAACCAGCTCCACTAAAACAGCCAAAAAAATAGGTCCGTTGTGTCCCAGCACCCACCAGCGGGCAGCTGCTTAGACAGGTCCTGAGGCACGCCCGCGTACGCCATCGCCTTGTCGTCGCCCGCAGACACAAACAGCACCGGCAGCGCGGGGTGCTTCTTCTGGATCGCGTTCCACGCCTCCTGCTCGTGAATTGGGGTGGGAGGGGGTGAGGGTGTGTGTGTTTGTGTATGTGTTGTAATTTCTTCAAAATGGGGTGCTTCCTCTGCATCGCATTCCACGCCTCCTGCTCACAGAAAGTTGAAAAGGTAAGGCTGGATCAAACAGGATATGTGTTGTGGGGTGAGAGGTGGAGTGCCAGGCCAAGCCTGCTCAGCTGCTGCCCGGACATGAGAGCCTGCGATCACGCTCACAACAGGCACCCACCCACCCCAGCTTGATTAGGTACACCGTTTCAGCAGCAAACTAACCACCCACCTGCAGCGCCTTGGAGTCCAGGCCCACATCGATCTTGGTGACCAGGAACTTGTCCCCCCGCTCCACAGCCGCATCAGAGGCCTCCACAGCAGCAGCCACCGCCTTCTCCTTGTTGGCGGCCTGAGAAGGAGGAGAGGGATGGAAATGGTTGAATGTTTGTCAAGAAAAAACTGCGTCCAGAGCAGCCGCCGCCTTCTCCTTGTTGGCGGCCTGGGGCATGGCAAAAACAGACGGTTTTGTGAGGCTTCTGTTTGGTCAGGTGCTGGAAGCCACGCATTGAGGCTACAGCCAGAGCAGTCACTGCCTTCTCCCCCACTGCTCCAACCACACCAACAAAGCAAACACAGCTGCCCACAACTCACCGCCGCCTTCTTCTCGTGGTCCAGCACGCGGCGCACCAGGCCGCCCAGCGCGTCCTGCAGCGCCGCCTTGCGCACCGTGGGGATGGTGGCGCCTGCGGGTGGTGGTGTAGAAAGTACATGTTGTGAATACATAGATATGCATTGGTGAGGCACGTTGCGCACCGTGGGGATTGTGGCGCCTGCGGATTGAAAGGGTTGGCGGGTGGGTTGGAGGGTGGTTGTAGCGAGCGTTGAGCTGCCAAGGGAGCGGACCGCAGGTTGCAGTGGGCTGCAGAATATGCACCCCGCAGAGCCTCTTCACGCGACACCCAGCGCTCTCAAATACCCTGCCCCCAGCCCCTGCCCACTCACTCGACACCGTCTGCCCCAGCGGCTTGACCTCGCTGGTTAGCCCCAGCACTCTTGGATACCCAACTACCCCCTCCTGATTTTTCCGCCCACTCACTCGACACCGTCTGCCCCAGCGCCTTGACCTCGCTGGACAGCTCCTCAATGGGCAGCTTGCCCGCGGCCTCCACCTGCAGCAAGGCGGATTGATAAAGCGGCAGGGCGATTCCGTGAGGACACAGGGAGATGCTTGCGGCAATGGCAATGAGCGGCGATCGTGCTGACAACAAGAACACTCGCTGTCTGTAAGTGAGCCACCCAGCCGCACCTGTGCCGCCAGCTGGTCTGCCAGCGCGATGGCCGCCTCCGCCTCCTGGCCCGTCACTGCCACAATGCGCCTGCAACAACAATGATCAAATTGATGTTGAGCAGAACTGCCAAGTTGGCGGCAGTGGCCTGCTTGCCCGTCACCGCCACGACGCGCCTGCGGGGGGCGATTCAGCAATGGGAAGCCCAGGTCAGTTGATACCTGCTGCTTGAGGAGCTGTCCAGCGAGGTCAAGGCGGTCTGAGCAGATGCTGCTGCAAACACAGCCGTCAGTTGATATCTGCTGATGCCCTTCGCTGGCAAGCAGCGCATGGACGGCTGGCGCTGTGTCTTGTATCTTGTATCAAAGGTTGCAAACCTGCCGATGCCTCAGCGCTCACCGCACGCCCTTGTAGATGCCCTCCTCAGTGAGCAGCGCTGGCTCCTCCATCAAGAGCAAATGCAAGTCAAATCAAGGGCTGAAACAACTCACCGCACACCCTTGGAGATGCCCTCCTCGGTGAGCAGCGCGAATGCGCGCGCGCTGGCGGTGTTGTCCAGGTGCGTGCCGCCGCAGAACTCGATGGGGAAGGCCAGGTTGGCGTCTGGTGAGTGGAGGGTGGAAGAAACAAGCGTGTAAAGCCGATTGTTAGATCAAGTCGGAAGGTTGGCATTGCGCGGCAGAACAACTCTTGACTCATTGTCCGGCAAGGTACGTGGCAAAAGCAGGTGCACGCGTCGATTCAAGCTAGAATGAAGCTCACCATTGGCGGGGTCGGCCACCAGCTCATCAACCGACTTGCCCACGGACACCACGCGCACGGGGTCGGGGTACACCTGCGGCAGATAGAAATTCGGGCACAACTCTGTCAAGTGGAGTGCAGCTTGTCAAGAGCAGCACAAGAGAGGTTGATGAGACGGCAGAGGAGCGCGGGATCGGGTACACCTGCGGGCAGCCCAGGAGCGTTTTTGTTAGGGGGCCAGAGCAGGGTGCGGAACGCAGCGCAACGAGTTGCAGCACAGCCAATGGGGGGCAGCCAGCGCGCAGCTTTACAACACAGAACACGGCACCGCACAGCACAACGGGGGTGCCTCGTCAAAGCAGCATGAGAGCGCACCTCGCCAAACACGGCGCGCAGGCCGTTGATGGCCTTGGCCTGCGCCAGCGGCACCTCCTTCTTGAACACTGTGAGGGGCAGGCCAAAGAAAGCGCGAGTTGCAGAAAACGTTTGGTTGCGTTTCTTGGGAAAGTGGGAGGGCCCCTTCTTCTGGTACACTGTGGCGGCAGGGGGATGAGAGGAACACAATTGCGGAGGGAGAGCGGGGTTTATGTGGACAGAGGACAACCATCTGGGAATAAGGAGGCGGCGCCCGCACACCCACACAGCATGGCACAACAGTCCCTGCCTTCGACGGCCGTGCAGGCCGCAGCACCACGTTGCCAGCAGTGCCGTGAATCTCACCCTGCTGCGGCTGCGCCACAAACTGCTGGCAGATGGCGTCCACCTCCGCCAGCTTGGCGGTGTCAACAATGCCTGCAGGGACAGTACGCACGAATGGTGAGTTTTGCTGACCACCCGTGTGTCAACCGTGAGATTGTTACTAGATGGCTTGCAATCCGTGCCGCAAGCTAGCAAGCTAAACTTGCCGCCCGTTTTGTGCAGCTATTTATCCTGCCTGTCCGCACCAGATTTGGATAAACAAGTCGTAGCACAGGCGCCATCAGCTTACAAAATCAATCACTGTGGTAATCAAGTGAAGCCAAGCCAGCCCACCATTGTTGGAGAAGTCGAAGCGCAGGCGCTCGGGCTCCACAATCGAGCCCTTCTGGCTCACGTGGTCGCCCAGCACCTGCGGAGAAGCAAAGGTGGCACGAATGTGGGTTGACAGCAGAGGTTGCATGTATGCCAAACGAAATGATCCAGGCGACCTTCTTGCTCACATGGTCACCCAGCCGTGCAGGGATGGAGGCAGCACTGCAAGGCTCAGCCGGCGCAACGTGCACAGCGTGCCTTTGGCCGCATGGGGGCACGTGCCAATCACTGCCAACCGCACCCCTCGCAGAAGCATTCAACAGACTCTGCAGCAGCACAGCCACCGCACCCCACCTTGCGCAGCGCGTAGTTGAGCACGTGGGTGAAGGTGTGGTTGGGCATGATCTTGTCGCGCCGGCCGTAGTCCACCCTGCGGGCATTGGTTCATTCCGATCAGAACGGTCGACACAGAGCTAGCACCACGCATTCACAGCTATACAGCCACGCGCACATTGCAGGAGCTGGTGGCAAAGGGGGCAGGCGCACCCTTGGCCGTCGCCGCTGCCTTGAGCCACATGCGCAATGCTGCAATGGCAGAGGACTGCGTAAAAGACTCTCCGGCTCACTTGGTGGTCACGTCGTCGCCGACCTTGATCTCGCCCGCCGGCTGCTGGCCCAGGTGCAGCACGTAGCCCGCGGCCACGATGCAGTCCTGTGAAACGGAGCGGTGCAGGGATGGTTGGCCAATCAGTCAGGTGAAGCGCATGCTCCACTACAGGTGTACCGCAGGCTCTGCAACACAACGTGCAGACGAAAGCAAAAGCAGCAAGCAGCAGCACGTCGCCACTCATAGCGGCAGCAACAGCGGCAGCAGCAGCGGCAGCAGCAGCGGCAGCAGCAGCAGCAGCAGCAGCAGCAGCGGCAGCAGCAGCAGCAGTGTGTCTAGAGCCAGCCAGCAACAGTGTAATTCCTGCTCACCTCCACGGCCCAGGCGCCCGAGGCGGCCGCAACCGAGCCCGTGTCTGCGCACTGGCCGCCGCTCTCAGCATAGAACGAGGTGTCCTGTTGTGCGAGGGGTGGGTGGCAAGAAGGGAGGGTGAGCGCTCCGAGACTACAGCTGCGCATGCCCCACAGATGAGCCCTGCTGTGCCACGTAGCATCCCTGCTCAGCCCGCAGCCGCGTGGCAGCCCTGCCGTCCTCCCCACAACAGCACCGGATGCCCTTTGCCTCCCCTGCTCTCCCCAAGCGACAACAACACACAACGCAATCAAGCAGCTGCTGCCCTGCAGCCCTAGAGTCTCACCTGCAGCACCAGGCCCACAGCCGACTCGGCGGGCAGCTCCTTGGTGGACTGCACAAAGCCCTCCTTGCTGCACCAATGGATTCAGGGGGGAGAGTGGGCCACTGCTTAGTGATACACCAGGAGTGTTTACAAGGGGAGCAGAGCGAGTGGGGGGCGATGTCTGCGACAGGGTGCCTGGGCAGAGCACGTGATGCGAAGCACATGGGATGCGATTGCGACGGAGTGATGGCACATATTAGTGCACATGTCAGCAGGATGCACGAGCGAAATGTAGGCACTCACCCCAGGATGGCCAGCACCTTGTTCCATGTTCAGCAGAAATCCACCAGAAACACACGTGCACAAACGAGTGGCACCAGTTGCTCACCCCAGGATCGCCAGCACCTTGGTCTGCACATCCGCCTGGCTGTACTTGGGCTCGTCGTTGGTCAGAGGCACGCCGCTGCAAATTGGGGCGGCGTGGGAGCTAGTTGGAGGTGGAACTCAGCGATGGGGATGGGTGGGGCAGGGCATCTGCGTTGGTCAAAGGCACGCCGCTGCACATTGGGGCAATGAATGTAAGGGTGGGGCTGGGGATGGGTTGGCAGGCGCTGAAGCACAGGCGCCCACACCCGCGCTGCCAAGCCACATCATCCCACGCACCTGTTCTGCAGCCACGCGGTCTCGGCAGCCTGGAACTTGAGGTCGGCGGCGGCGCCCTTCTTCTGGCCTGTGGGGCAGCAAACCGAGCGGGCCGGCCATGGTAAGTCCAGCGCAAGAACCCAGCAGAGGATGGCACCAGCATCGCCCCCCCCCGCCCCTCCAGCAGCACCACAAGCGACACAAAGATCACTTCGGCTGCCCAGGTCGAAACAAGTTACTGCGAAATGAAGACTAAGATGGACCATCCGCACGCAACAGCCTTGGCCTCACCCATCTGCTGACGTACCAGCCCCAACACCTCGAGACAACATACAGGCTCTACACTGTTGCACAATCAAAACAAACTCTCACCCGCGCGCGACAGCTCCTTGGCCTCCTCCATCGCCGCCTGGAAGCCCGCCATGTCGACGTGCAGCCCCGCCTCCTGGGCCATCAGCTGCACAAAGGAGAATAATACAAGGGAGGACAGGTTGAGTCTAAAAGCAGCAGGAGGGCAGGGCCATGCCATGTGCAGCCCCGCCTCCTGGGCCATCAGCTGCTAAAAAGGGGACAGAAAAGAAGGGCCAGCCCGCCGGGTTTGGTGGCGAAGCCCAGGTGTACCACAGCCTGAAAGTCCAATGCTATGCCAAAACAATGCAACAGAAAAATGCAACAACACGCACCTCGGTGAGGTCCACGGGGAAGCCGTACGTGTCCCACAGCGTGAAGGCGTCCCGACCAGCCAGCTTGCCGTCCTTGGCGCCTGCGGGCAGGGACGCAATCAGGGGGAGGTTGGCGGTCGGTAAGAGGGAAGAGAGGGCGGGCAGTGAGTCAAACTTGCTGTCCCTGGCAGGGGAACATCTGCTGGCTGCAAGCTGAGGCCCGCTGGGCATGTGTACATTAACGCTGTCCAGCCCCACCGCTAGCTGCAGAGCGGCGGCGGCGGCACCGGTCTGCAAATATGCCCAGCCCCGGCCCTTCAGCTCACTGGAGGCCATCTTGTGGAACTGCTCCAGGCCCTTGACCAGGGTGCGCGAGAAGGTGGCCTCCTCGTCCGCAATGATCTCCCTGCGGAGGGGGAGGTGAGGTGAAAATAGTTCAGCCGGTGGGCACGCAGGGCAAAGGCTGTGTTTCAGAAGGTGGCCTCCTCGTCCGCAATGATCTCCCTGTGCAGGCACAACAGGGAGACAGGATTGAATCGATGCACAGCTTATGCAAAAACCAAGCAGAAAACTGCATACAACCAAACCCACCTGATCTGGTCGCGGGCACGGTTGAGCTCAGGGTAAATCGCAGGCAGCCCGCAGCTACCGAGATATAAACACGGTTGGTCGTGTCACGTATGGAAACATTCCCCCACCTGATCTGGTCGCGGGCGCGGCGCAGCTCGGGGTAGGCATCGCCCATGTGGTCGGCCACCGCGTCCACCAGGGAGGAGAAGAAGCCCTCCTTGGCGCCTGCGAAATACATATTGAGAAGCTTGTTGGAGGGGGGAAATGTGTCGAAAAGTACAGTTGTGAAGCACACAGGCGTGTGGCCACCGGGCTGGAGAAGAAGCGCTCCTTGGCGCCTGTTTGGGGAGAACAATTAGGGTTGAGGAAACAAACTGCATGAGCCAATCGCACAGCCAGCGCGGCTTGCATTTGAATGCAAACAGCAGCTGCTAACTGCGTTGTCTGCCGCCACACTCACCCAGCACCTCACGGCCGTAGCGCACAGCGCGGCGCAGCACGCGGCGCAGCACATACTCGCGCCCCTCATTGCCGGGCCTGAGCAGAGTGGAGTGACAAATTGGAGGGTGGTGTCAGCAGCAGGGCAATGCAGGCAGGCCGGCTTGCCAAGGCTGCACGGTGCATGCACATTCGCACGCAGGCGGGCAGCAGCACTGATGCACCCGTCGCTTACGAGCAATGCAGCGCCACATGCAGCCCCTCCCCGCACCCCACCCCTCCCTCACCGCGCGCCGTCGGCGATGGCGAAGCACAGCGTGCGGATGTGGTCGGCCACCACGCGGTACGCCATGTCCTGAAACACAGTACGCGGTGAGGCAAGATGCCTTGATTCCAGCGCAAGAACGTACAGACGACTCCACCGAAGCTCCCCTCCCAGCGTTACCATGCACCAGTTTGTCAACCCTCCCCATCCCTACTGTAACCTCTCCCCCTCCCCACCTTGTTGCCCACGTCCTCGGCGCCCAGGCGGTCAGTGTAGGGCTCGGGGTGGCCCGTCGCCTTCTGAATCGCCTCAAAGAGGGGGCCTGCGGGGCGGGATGAACACACGTTCAGTGCGGCGCATGAAGCGTCGAAAATAAGAAGCTGTGCAATGCCACCGTCGGCCGCGCAGTGGCCGCTGTGTCAGAAATGCTCCAGTTGTCGCAGTACTCCAATTCTGACATGGCCTTTTCTGAAACCAAACCCAACTCAATATTCAACAAAGCCTCACCGAACACGTCGGTGGCGTAGTTGGACATCTTGCCCTGCAGCACAGAGGTCACGCGCTCCAGGCCCGCGCCTGCAGGGGTGGAGAAATATCAACAATGACACTCAGCAGGGCACTGGGCACATCAGCAGAGCAGGCCGCAGCAAAGGCCGTGCGCTGCAACGCCGTTGCCACCAAATTAGTGGCGACGAGCAATGTGGAGCGTGAAAGGCGCACCGGTGTCCACGTGCTTGGCGGGCAGGTTGACCAGCTCGCCAGACGGCTCGCGGTTGAACTGGATGAACACCTGCATCAGGGAGGAGGTGGGGAGCGTGAGGCAATGAGCTGATCATCTGCTTGGGGAAGAGAAACCAGCTCCATTGGTCCAGGTTCTCTAGTATGCCACCGCAGTTTGGTTGGCGGCGCCGGAACTGCAGCTCACCCAGCACCTCATTCAGCCACTCTGAACATAACCAGCAGCGCACCAGGTTCCAGATCTCCAGCACCTCGCCGCTGTGGGGTGGATATCCAGACGGGAATTACATTCCTTCCATCCAACAAACACCCCTACCAACAACTAGCCCGCGCACCAGGTTCCAGATCTCCAGCACGTCGGGGCTGGCCCTGTTGCCCTTTTCAGGGGCCCACACCTTAGCCCACTCCTTGCAAACCAACGCAGTCAATCACCAACGCGCACCAGGTTCCAAATCTCCAGCACGTTGGGTTCGTCCATGTTCACCAGCTCCGGCACGTGCCGCCCGCCGATGCGGTCAAAGTGGATCTCTGCACCAAATGGGCAAACAGGCATGCTCCTGGTAAATACAGGGCAGGCTGCCCATCTCCCGCTTGCAATGATTGCAAGCCCAGTCACTGCAAGCTGCAACATCACCCGTGCACGGGCCGCACCCAATCTACCACAAGTTGTCTTTGCAGGCCACCCCAGGTATCAACTGCCCTGGCTCCCTACACTGCCCCGTGCTGGTTCCCTGCACTGCCTCACCCGTGCAGGGTCCGCACGGTCCCTGGTCGCCCATCTCCCAGAAGTTGTCCTTGCAGCCAAAGGGCAGCACGCGGTTGGCGGGCAGGAACTGCAGCCAGATGTCGCGCGCCTCCTCGTCCGCCGGCAGGCCCAGCACCTCGTCACCGCCAAAGTAGGTGGCGTAGAGGCGGTCGGAGGGCAGCTTGTACACCTGTGGACGGAAGGCAACGGAACAGGTGGAACAGAAGATGTCAGGCAGCAGCTTCCACGACCGTGGACTTCCAGCGGCTGCTCACACAGCTGCCCACCGAGCGCATGCACCCACTGGCTGCCGCACCTCGGTCAGCAGCTCCCAGGCCCAAGTGATCGCCTCGCGCTTGAAGTAGTCGCCAAACGACCAGTTGCCTGCAGGGTTTCGTGAATTTTGGAAGGGATTAGCGCACCACAGGGATGCTTGTCTATAGCTAGAGCAGTTGCCAAACGACCAGTTGCCTGGCAGCCGGGCGGGCAGGGAACAATGATGCTGGTTGGCACAGCACAATTGGCGCAGGTGCACATGGTACTTGCTGTCAGGCCTTGCTCAGCTTGGCATGCAGGGTCCCAGCCTGGCCGGCAGCAGCAGAAGCAGCAGCAGCAGCAGCGGCGGTAGCGGGCCGCCTGCTCACGCACGTGTGCAAAGGGCAGCGCACCAAACATCCCAACAAGAGAACCCCACAAGCACAGCAGCCATAATCAAAACAAGTGCAAAGCGCACCAAGCATCTCAAAGAAGGTGTGGTGGTAGTTGTCCTTGCCCACATCGTCCAGGTCGTTGTGCTTGCCGCCGGCGCGGATGCACTGCAGGCGGGGAACGACGCATGTTGCAGGTTGGACAGTAGCCCTACATGACTGCCTAGCCATCGGCAACAGTAGCGACGCCATTTGCTGCAGCGCGTCTGAATTGATGGCGTGGCAGCAGCCAGACAAGGATGGCGGCAACAACTGCACGTGCCAGCCACCTGCAGCTGCACGCCTTGTGCATGTTGTTGGTACGTTTGAGCATTGATTGTGCTTACTGCACTATCGCACGCACCTTCTGGCTGTTGGCTGCGCGCCTGAGCAGATCTCTGACCCACCAGTCAACCGAGCAACAGATGTGCGAGAGAAGAAGCAACGCAAGCCCGTGCTGCACCCACCTTCTGGCTGTTGGCCGCGCACTTGAATAGCATGACAAGAAGCAATGCCCATCCTTGCACCCACCTTCTGGCTGTTGGCTGCGCGCTTGAGCTTGGCAAAGTCGGAGTTGGGGTCCACGGTGCCCAGGAAGATGGGCTTGAACTGGTTCATGCCCGCATTGCTGCACGGCACGGGCAGCAGGGGAGCGCGCACATGCAGCAACCAATCAGCACGGCGCTGCATCCGGCCGCCACAACAGCAGCAGCATCCGCTGCCGCCGCAGTCGCTTCCATGGCTCCATGCACCCAGCAGCACCGGCAGCGCAGGTTAGGCAGCACACAGCGCCTGCTCTGTGCCCACCACGGGCGCAGCATGCATGCATGGGAAGCAGGCAGCAGGCAGCGGCGGGCGGCACCTGAACAGCAGGGTGGGGTCGTTCACGGGCACGACCAGGGAGGAGGGCACATGGGTGTGCTCTGCAGCAGTAGAAGAGTGCAGCTAGTGACCGAGCCGGCACGACCAGTTGCTGCTGCATCCAACAAATGGGCGCGTTGGCCCCAATGCACCTGCTGCCGCCACTGCTGCCTGCGTGCAGCCGCCGGCCGCCACCGGGCCAATCTGGCGGCCTGATCGCATTGACATCCGCACCAACGGCGACCCCCGCCCCAGTTGCACTTGCCCTTGCTGCGGAAGAAGTCGATGAACGCACTCCTAACCCGCGCCACGGGCCACTCCACGCTGTTGGAGTCACCGCCGCTGCCCATGGTTGCCAGCACCCTGAATGTGGTGCGGGGAGGGTGGCAGGCCGCTGCGGGGCGGAGCAGGGAGCGGTGGCTCAGTGCTGTGCGCAAGCTCTGGCTCAGGCTGAAGCCAGAGGGGCGACTCAGCATGAGTATCGGCGTGAGCAGCGGGCCCAATGCCCCAGTTGGGCGATCGGGGCGCCCTTGGCAGCGGGCGCCAGCAGGGCACTGCATGAGGCCCCCTTGGCTCCCCTGGCACGTGCAGCGCTGCTATCGGCACTGAGCAGTAGTGTTCTTTTGGTTGCACAAGCGGCAGACCGTTTGCACGCCTTCTAGCCACGCTCGCAAACGCAACTCGAGCACAAGGTCCCTCAGGCGGAGCTCCAAGCAGTTGCACACACCCGCAGCAGCCATGGCAGACGAGGGAGAGGACCTGTTCGGCGGAGGGTGAGGCCTGGCGGGCTCCTGGCAGGCGGCGGCAGCCCTGGCGACGCATGGCCGCTTGCCGAGCTCCTGGTAGACATGCCAAAGCACCAATAGTACCACTCAAAAGCATGCCCAGCCCTGAATGCGCCCCGCCGCTCCTGGCTTGCCGCTGCCGCCGCCGCTGCCGCCGCCGTTCTCCTCCTCCCCTTGCTCACCCTCCATGCGCACACGCCTCCCTCCCTCGTCTCACAGCTTTGACGACTTTGGAGACGAGGAGGTGGCGGAGCAGAACCCCTGGGCCGAGGAGGAGGAGCTGGGGGAGGGGCTGGACCAGCAACAGCAGGAGCTGGCAGGTGGGCGGCAGGGCTGGCTCGCGTTAGGAGGGCAGGCCCTCGGGCCAGGTTCTTGCCAACCAGGGAATGAGAGGCTGCAATTGTTATTCCAGGCGGCTGTTTGCAAGCAGCTGTGCATGCCTGCTGCTGCTGCTCCAGCCTGCACAGTGCTTCCCACACCCAGCACGTCTGTTCATGTGCCCGCATGCCTGCCTGCCACGCCGCAGGCGAGCAGCAGGTCGAGATTTTGGAGCAGGCGCTTCCACATCAGACCTGAATGCTCATGGCCGTCAAATGTTAACAACTTTTGTCTGCCCGCCACACCGCAGGCGAGCAGCAGGTCGAGATTTTTGAGCAGGGGCCCGGCCAGGCGGCGCCGGCGGCGCAGCAGCAGCGCATCACAACACGCTACCTCACCAAGTACGAGAAGGCGCGCGTGCTGGGCACGCGAGCGCTGCAGGTGCGGGTCTGCAGCTGAAGGGCGGCAACCGTTAGGCTGCCGGTTGGATGGGTGCTTGGGATGTGCGTGCGCTGCAGGTGCGCATGTGTCGCACGACTTCTGGTCATGCACAGGTGGCTGGCTGGTTGCTGCAATGCATACTTAGAGTCGCACTCGGCCTGCCTCCCCCTCGACGCTGCCCTCAAATCTCCATCAACGCCCCCGTGTCGTGGGCGCCGTTGCTGAGCTTATGACAACTGTGCTGCTGCACCCCCCTCCCGCTTGCAATGCGTCCAGATCTCCATGAACGCGCCAGTGATGGTGGGGGTGGGCGCCCTGTTGTTATGTGGCTTATTGCAACTGCTGCTGGTTGCACCCTCCCTTCACTCAGATCTCCATGAACGCGCCAGTCATGGTGGAGGTGGGCACCGAGACCGACCCGCTTGAAATCGCGTACAAGGAGCTGCGCGAGAAGAAGATCCCCTTCATCATCCGGTGAGCGTCAAAGATTGGACGCATGGAGGTTGTGAGTATGTGCAAGGAGCTGCGCATGAGGAGGTTCCGCCTGCCTCACTTTGCGCTCTCGCTCAGTACAACGGCTGTGCTCCCCGGTGCTCCACCCAAGTGCTTCATCAGAAACCGAAACCAGAAGACGCCCCGCCTTGCTATGCCCCCCCGCAGGCGCTACCTGCCGGACAACTCGTACGAGGACTGGAGCCTGAGCGAGCTGATCATCCCGGAGCGATAAAGCTTTTATTGCGGTGCCAGCGGGTGCTGTGACACCAGCGGCACGCGGTGCTGCTGCTCGCTGTGCAGGAATTGGCCTGTTTTTTCTGCAGTTCAAATAGTTGGTTTTAAGGGATGCGTACCCCTCTGTAAGCACGGCACGGAGGATCCGCAGGCCGGCTGGCCCGACAGCGGAGCTGGGACACTGGGTTGCCGAGCGCTAGATCCTTCTGCTTGGCAGCTCGCCAGGCAGGGCAGGGCAGCAAGGGGGCGTTACGATAGCTGTATGAACGCTGGCCATCTCGTGTCCCACTTAACATGACAGCGGCAGCTGCAGGATGCGCCTGCTGACCGCTCGACAGCAGGGGCATGCGGCAGCTTTTATCCATGGCTAGCCTTCAAACTTGCCTCCCAGAGGTTGGCACGCAAGTTGCAGCAACCATCAGTGGCCCGGGCACCTAATGAGTGCATGGATACCCTCGACACACATCTGTGGCAGCTGACGGCGCCCAGCGCGGCAGGCCACGACAAGGGTCGCGCCAGCAGCCGCGCTCGGCTCCCTCCCTGTGCGCCGACTGGCCCCGAAATGCCATGCTATGCACCCGAACGCCCGCTGCTGGGGCGGGACGCACCCTGGCCGCCGCGGCCTGCGCGCTCGGGCTGCTGACGGTGGCTCTTGCGCTCGAACACCAGCACGAGCAGCAGCAGGCGGGCGCAGGTGAGGCGCCGGGCTCCCGGCCGGCGGCGGCCGCCGCTCGCCGCCGCTCGCGGGCCGCGTCGTGAGCGAATCAATTTGCTGGCAGCAATCGCCGCAGCTGCGCGCCGGAGCATTGCTGTATGTTCATGGACGCTGCCTGATTTCTGTTCAGTTTGCCAGAACGCGTACAAACAGTCCTGGCGCTGTCCTTTACCCCGTTGGTCCTTGCTCTGCCGCTCCTCCCCCCTTGCATTGCTCAGGCCATGGGGAGCGCGGGCAGCTGGCCGGCTTTGTATGGGGCGCCCTGGTGGGCGCCGTCATTGTGCTGCTGTTCTCCTACCTGTCCTGGCGGCGGCAGGAGCTGCAGCTTGAACAAATCGCCGCCGAGCGCGAGCGGCTGCTGGCATTTGAGCAGCGCCGCCTGCTGCTGCGCCAGGCCCGCCACCCGCTAGCCGACCACGCCGGCAGCGGCAGCAGCAGTGGCAGCGGCGGCAGCGGCAGCGCGCATGCCAGCGCGCTGGGCGCTCTCGGCGAGGAGGCGGCGGCGGCGCAGCACCCACAGCCCGCGGCCGCGGCGCCGGCGGGTGCTGGCGCCAGCCCGCCGTCTACCCGTGGGGCCGCCAGTGTGGAGAGCGGGGGGACGCACTCCTCTGCCTCCATGCTCACGCCCCGCCGCACGACGGAGCTGAAGATGATTGAGGAGTTTCTGTGCACGGTGAGCAGCCCCTGAGTAGTACGAAGTGTTGTGCCCATGGCTGCTGCTAACGAGCTGGGTGTGTCATGTGAGCGCGGTGGTCCAGCTGCTGCGCGGTGGATGGAACGATGTGGCAAGAGTGCCATGCCAGCTTCTGTGCTGCTGCTGGCTGCGCGTGCTCAAACGGCCGAGGTGCAATGCTGACCTCGCTCTGCATTTGAGGACAGCCGGCTGTTCCGCATGCTCTTCACGCTTGCACCCACCCGCCTGCCTACCCCCGTGCCGAATCGCAGCTGGTGGGCCGCGGCAGCGGCAGCAAGGCCAGCCGCAGCTCCACAGCCAACAGCGGCACCTCGAGCAGCCCTCTCTCCCTGCACTTTGGCCCTTCCCCCTCCCGCTCGCCCCTCACCCGCTCCGGCCAGCAGACTGGGCTGGTGTCAAGCGGGCATGCGGCGGCGGGCCTGACCCGAACCGACCTGGAGAAACTGCCGGCCGGCTTTGCAGACAGTGAGTGGGCTAGAGTTGCAACGGGTAGTGAACACATGCAGCCTGCCGGGAAGCCTGTGTTGCTTTCTTGCACTGCAGCCAGGATGCCGTTTTGGCTGTGTTGCACACAGATGGTGTGCCAGCAGCGTGTGCCACCCAGCCAGCCTCCAAGCTGCGCAAATTCACCATGCTGCCCGGATCTGCGCCTGCTGAGACAATACAGAGACAGCTGCTGGTTGCCCATGCCGTGCTCCTGCCTCATGGTTGTCCCTCACAGCTGGTTGCCCATGCCATGCTCATGCACCCTGGCTGTCCCTCACAACCTCCGGCCATCGCTCAATCCCTATGCCTGCGCCTCCCTGCTCTCACCCACAACCTCCGGCCATCGCTCAACCCCCTGCCCGCAGTCTCTCCCGCCGACATTTCTCTCATCAAAGAGCTGGGAGAGGGCAGCTACGGCGAGGTGAGGGCGCCTTGGATTTGGAGCTGAGAGGGTGATTGTGAAATTGTGGTTGGTGCTGTGCTTGGGACCAGCAATGGAGTCCAGCCAGACCTGGGGCATCCCTGGTTAGCATTCGTTTCACTTATGTTTCAACCAACCGCCGCTTTGTTTGCGTGTTCTCCCGCGTCGTCCAGGTGTGGCTGGCCTCCTACTGCCAGACCCTCGTGGCGGTCAAGATTGCCAGCCGGGCGCGGCACGCCAACCTGACCGCCACGCTGCAGCAGCAGGCGACGCTGCGCAACCTGCGCAACGAGGCCTCCCTCATGGCCACCCTCAACCACCCCAACAGTGAGTGATGGTGCTGCTGGGCGCGCCTGGTCTCTGGCGTTGCCAGCTTGCTGGGCGGACGGGCTGCATGCTTGGCATGTGGACAGCCGCCCAGCATGGCGCACATGTGCACCATGCAACAAGGCTGACATGCCTGCTGCACACCCGGCCCACTCACCCGGTCGCCCCCCGTGGCCACTTCCTGCAGTCTGCCGCTACTTGGGGGCGTGCCTGGACCCTCCGCTGATGGTCATGGAGTGAGTGGGCAGCACATTTCGGCTGGGACCTGCCGCTTGATTTAGCTGGGCTCGGGCACTTTTGTGCCTGCTTCACTCATGCCCTGCCGAGGCATCGGCCCCTGCTGCAGCCTGTCGCCTGGCCTGGCCAACCACATTTGGCCTACCTCTATCCCTGCCAACTTGAATGCTGCCTTTACTGCCCACAGGTACTGCGCCAAGAAGTCGCTCGATGCGCTGCTGGCCGATGCGACGGTGAACCCAGAGGTGCGCTGGCACTGCACACAGCAGGGCAGTGCAGCTGGGCAGAGCTGCCCCCCAAAGAGCTGTCACAATGCTTGGCACGCCCTGGCACGTAAACGCTGCATGCCAAGTTGACAAGCAAGCTGCACCGCTGGTCCCATCGTCTCCGATGAACCATGCTGAACAAAACATTGCCCCAAAATGTTTTTGGCCTGCAGCTGCGCAAGGAGCTCACCTGGGACCGCCTGCTGGGCATGGTGCTGGATGCCGCCAATGGTGAGCGCCCTGCCCTGGTTGCTTGCAAAACCTTTCGCCCTGTGGCTTGCAACTGCCCCGGCAGCGCGTGTACTTGCAGCGCTAGCCGTTGTTGCATCCAGAGCAGCAGTTGACGCTCATGGCTGTGCCGCCACACCCCTGCCCCGCAGGCATGAAGTTCCTGCACACCCGCCAGCCCGCGGCCGTTGCGCACCGGGACCTAAAATCAGCCAACCTGGTGAGAATCAATCATTCTCTGGGCTGGTTGGGCGCTGCCTTACGTACCCACCTGTGCAGAAGATCACCTGCCTGTTATGCCGGCACACGTGTGACCAAGCGCCATGCCTTGCGACGCCTCCTCCATCCAGCACTGACGCTAGAATGCGTTTCCAAACTTCCCCTGCTGCGCCTGGCCCCTTCCCCCTCTGCCTTGTGCAGCTGGTGGACGCCAGCTGGCACGTCAAGGTGTCTGATTTCGGCCTCTCGCGAGCCGTGGACGCCTCCAAGGCCGCCAGCACCGTGCTGGTCACCAACCCTCGGTGAGATCATCTGGGTGTTCTTTGTGGAGCTTGTTGGGACACTGTTATCAAAAGCACCGTGCTGGTCACCAACCCTCGGTGAGGCCGTGAGTAGTTGCGAAAGCAGGGTTCTGTCTGGGGACATGCTGGGATCTGCACGCGCTGCTGCGTAGTGGTAGTTGCTGTGCTACGCACTTGCATCAACCCAGCCAGCTGCCCAGCGACCGTTAAGTATCCGCTAAATGAATGACTGGCACCTGCTGCGCCTCCCTCCGCTGTGCCAGGTGGCTTGCCGCCTGCGTGCTCAGCGGGCTGCCCGGCCAGCTGGCCGCAGACGTCTGGGCCTTTGGCACCGGTGAGCTGCCCTGCTGCTGTTGCAGGGAGGGTGGGGGAAGCGCAGGTCTGTTGAAGTTTGCCAGGACACAGCCGCCTGCGGCAGGACCAGCTCAGCCCGGCTCTTAGTCATCAGGCACGTGATCCGGCTCTTGATCCGGCTCTTGAGCAGGCACCTGAATTTCCCGCCCTGCTGCGCGATGCAGTGATGTGGGAGGTGGCGACCTGGCAGCTGCCCTTTGAGAATCTCAACCCTTACCAGGCAAGTGCCGGGCTCTTGGTACCATGGCTGACCTCGCGTGCTGGCTGCTATGCAGAGCCGTTGCTCAGCAGCTTGGCTTGCACTTTGCAGCAAGCTCTCCGTATGACCCAGCTGCCCACCCCGCCACCCCGCCTCTCGCCCACCCTGCCAGCCGCTCGCCAAATCGTCCTCCCACGCACCTCACCCTTTTGCCGCAGATCATCGCGCTGGTGCGGGAGCAGGGCACCGACAGCCTGCAGCTGCCGCCCCCCGACCAGCTGGCCGCGGGTCCCTTTGCCGCTCCAGGCAATTACGAGGCGTATCATCAGCTGATGCGCGACTGCAGGTGGGTGCTCCCTCTGGAGCATTTTCGGGGTGCAGTGTAGTGACCGTTGCGGACAGTGAGTGGGTTTGAAGAGGGTAAACACGCAGACCTACGCTCTGCGCATGCAAGACTGCGAATGGGGTGTTGTGAAGTAAAGAATCAGGGCCCCACAGGAAGGGTGGCCAGTCCCCAGCCAGCACGGCTGTTCCCAGCGACCTGCCACCCCCTGCCCTCCCAGCGGCGCTCGCTCACATCCCCACTCTCGCTGCTCCCTGCCCCCTCCCCCTCCCGCCAGGGCCGCCGACCCCAACCAGCGCCCCTCATTTGCTGAGATAGTGGGCCGGCTGGCGGGCATTGTGGAACAAGAGACGCATGCTCGGCACCCCGAGGTTGACCTGGCTCGCCGCTCCCCCTCCGCCCCCGCCGAGACCCTCAAAACCTTCCGCCTGCCGCCCGACGGCCCCGCACACAAGAGCGCCATTGCCGCGCTGCAGCGCCGCCGCTCAGCGCTGATCCAGGGGCAGCCCAGCAGCGGTGGCGGCGCGCCTGCCGCCACCACCACTGTCGGCAGCGCCCCTGCAGCCAGCACTGCTGGGAATGCCCCTGCTGGGGTGACCATCCTTGGCGCTGCTGGCAGCGCGCCGGCTGCAATCGCCATTGCCGGTGGTGCCGCGCAGGGCGCAGTGGCGAGCGAGGCGCCTGAGGGCAGCGCTGGTGGTGCCGCCACCACCGATAGTGGCAGCGCTGAGGGCGGGGCAGCGGATGCGGCACCTGCACCCGGCGGCAGCGCAGGCAGCGGCACAGGCAAAGCAGCGGAGGCAGCCACAGGCGCTGCTGGTGGCTTTGGCCAGCTGGCAGTCTCAGCGGCCGTTTTGGCGCCTGTAGCAGAGGAAGCCGCGGCAGCACAAACCGTGGCAGCGGCAGCTGAGGAAGCTGTGCTTTCCAAGGTGGACACCGGTGCTACAGACGCGCCCCGCAGCCCCATGCCCACGGACACAGCGCCGCTTGACTTCATCAGGAGCTGAGGCGCCCGCCGCACTGCCACAGCCCCTGCGGCTGCTACCTGTGCCTGGCGGCTGCCTTTCCAGGCCCTGGCCGCCCATCGCTTGAAATCCTTTCAGTGCACTCACCCCTCACCCACCCTGTGTCTCACACCCCGTGCCGGTACACACACCGGCTGTCCAAGACCTGCGTGTTGCACACGTCACCCTCCTTTTGATTCATTGGTGGGACCCTTTCAGGAGTTTTCTACCCAATCTGCATACCAGTAACCCAGAGTATGGGTGGCCTCACCTCTGCACTGCAGCCAGCCAAACACCCACCCACGCACACACATACACACCCAAACCCACCCTCGCATTGCAGTTGTTTTTCGGGGCCCAGC